>Ga0247766_1000034_pt1 | contig 30586 bp, 12 predicted proteins | sample UWRJL223509R6_FD_179946 | JGI IMG/M metagenome (GOLD analysis project Ga0247766, IMG submission 179946) | Plant litter microbial communities from Arlington Agricultural Research Station in Wisconsin, United States - UWRJ-L223-509R-6 | ecosystem: Environmental > Terrestrial > Plant litter >... | reverse complement strand
ATCAGCTCCGTCTTTGCCGCGAACTACTTCACAACCGATGCGATCGCCCCACACGACGAGCTGTTGGACGGCTGCCGCGCGGAATGTGTCGCCTGCGGCGAGTAGGACCTTCTTGCCGCTGGCTTGGAGTTTGGTAGCGAGCTTGCCAATCGTGGTGGTCTTGCCAGCGCCGTTCACGCCGACGAGCAGCACCACGGTTGGTTGGTGGCGCAACTCGAGAGGGCCCGTGGTGCCGTCGAGCGAGACGATGCGCTCGGCCTCCACCCGCAGCGCGTCCCACACTTTTTCAGGGTCGGCGAGATCACCGTGGCTGAGCGCTTCTTTCACTCGACCGAGCAGGAGCGCGCTGGTTTCCGCGCCTACGTCGGAGCTGAGCAAAACCTCTTCGAGCTCGGTCGCGATGTCCGCGCCGAGCTCCTTCTTGCCGGTGAAGAGCGCGCGAAGGCGACCGAAGAAGCCCTCGGAAGCGCGTGCCTTGGACAAGCCCTTGCGCAGACCGTCGATGTCGCGCGCTGCTCGCCCAGCGCGAGTCGAAGGCGGTGGCGGTCGTGAGCTCGACACGGTCGGCGCGTGCGCCACGTCGGCGGGGGCCGGAGTGACTTCAGACGCCGGCTTGGGTACGGGCTTCGGCGCCGAGGGTGCGGCCGCCTCTGCACCCGGAGCGGGTGCAGGCACGGGTGCGCGACGCGGGCTCGTGCGGTTTGGTGGTGGCGGTGGCTGGCTCTTGGTAGAGCTCGGTGGGAGTTCTGCTGGCTGCTTCTTCTTGAGGAACAAGAAGAGGGCAGCGATGGCGGCAATCGCAAGCGCGAGGAGAGCGTAAGTCATTAGCTGCTGAACGCGCTGGTGCGGCGTGTGGGCGGACTATAGAAACGCGCGCTTTGCTCAGTCAATGGGCTCAGGACTGTTTTCCTGGTTTCCCAATGTAGGTTCGAGGGACTCAGCCGCGATCTGCTTTGAGCGCGTGCTTCGGTCGATGCGGCGGTTCTCGAGCAATCACCGCCTGCTCTTTTGTCTCGGACAGCGGTTCGGGGCCGAACGCGGCTTCATCTAGGGCGCTCGCCCAATTGGCTACCTCGCCGCGATCGGTGCGCCGCGCGACTTCCCCAGGGGTTGCCTCGCCGTGGCGCTCCCAACCGCCATCATGCAGCGCCCACTCCACGAAACGGCCGAGCAAGGTTCGGCGTCGCGAGGTGAGGGAGAGCACCAGCGTCCCGGAGGGGGGCATCGGGGCAGCGAGTGGTGTGTGCAGCGGTGCGCGGACCTCCAGCGCGGCCCCAGGGCCGGCCGGCAGTGTTGCCTCGAGCGCAAACTCCCCTCGAGCGTCGCTGCGCGCGCTGCACAAGACGCCACTGGCGTCGAAGGAGGGGACGCGCACGAGCACGACTGCGTCGACGATGGGCGACCCGTCATGCGCGTCGAGCACGCGCCCGCGCCAGCCACTGCCTCGCTCGCCCACTTCGACGATATCGACGGGAGCTCGAAAAGCGAGCGGAGGCGCAAGTGAACTCGCGCGGCGCTCGAGGCGTCGCGGCCGCTGCCAACCCAAGAGCAGCCACGAGCCGAGCAGCACGACCGCGGCGATCCAAGCGATGCGTCGCCAGGGACTCGGAGGCAGGATCGGAATCGCGACGGACAACTCAGGACCCGCGAGCCACCAGGGGGAATCCGAAGCATAGCGTAGCTCGACGGGGCGGCTCTTGGCTGCGCTCTCGTCCAACTGCACGTAGAGCTCGGCCACGCCGTCGACGACTCGCGCGCTGCCGAGATTAGAGTCGCCGCTGCGCGCTTCGACCGAGCCAGTGCGCACTGCACCGGCGACGGAGTGCGCGCGCACGCTTAGCCGCACGCCGTTCTCGGGGTGACTCGCGAGTACTGGATCCGCGAGCGACAATTGCACCAGCGCGGTGGCGGTCGCGCGGGCCAGTGTTCGGGCAGCGCGGGTCGTGTGGCTGCCGGCGAATTCGGCGCTCACTTCGAGTTGACCCGGCATCCCCAGCGCGCGGCTCGGGACGCGAAACTCGGCATTGCTGCCGATCTCGACGGATACCGCGCCGACCGCGCGCGCGGCTTGGCCATCTCGCTTCACGCTGAGTGAGATGCTCAGCCGCTCGAGGGGTTCTCCCGGCATGAGGGCGGGCAATGGTCTCGTCGCCAGCGTCAAGGTCTGCTCCTCGCGCTCGAGCGCGAGAACACTCGGTGCGGGTGCGAACGCCATCTGCACGCTACGAGTCGCGCTGTCGGCGATCACTTTGCGACTCGTGGCCGCGTACAGCCCATCAGGGTCGCTGAAGCTGAGCTCGAACTCCGCGCTTTCTGGCGTGCCGTCGAAGCGCACGCACAACGCACCCGCGCCGTTGCTACGGGCGAGGTAGGCGCCCTGCACCGTCGCGGGTAACGAAACGCTGCGCGACTGACAATCATGCACGGATAGCGGTTGTGTCGCGTTCAGCGGTTTGATCTGGAGCACGCGTCCGGGTACGCCGTGCCCTGCGTCGTCGAGCAAGCGCGCTTCGAGCTCGCTCCCCGAAGGCAATTGAGACGCGCTCGCTTCGATGGTCAAGCTGCCGGTGATGCGCAGTTGTACCCCGCCGGGTATCGTGGAGCGCGTTACCTCTGCCACCGCAAACGCCGGAGCGAGCCAGTAGGAGAGGCCCGCACACGCAGCGAGGCACACGGCAACACCCGTGCGGCGCGGCGCTCGCGAGCCAAGGCGCGACTTCCGCCGTGTCTGTTCGGGTCGTTCGTTTGGTCCGCCGGTCGGCGCGTTCACCGAAACATCATACATCGCGTTCCACGAATTCGGTTCGTCGACTCGAATCCGGCGGCAGAACCTGCTGAACGAGGCAAACGAGAGGAACGCGAGAAGTCGCTGAAGCAATTGCGTACTGTGGCCGTCTTACCAACCAAGTTGAGCGTGAGATACAGAAGGTCCACGGAGCGCCCTGACCTCATGATACTGTTGCGGGCCATGCGTCGTCTCGGTTTGGCTGCGCTGACTGTCGGCTTGGGGTTCGTGGCTACTCGCCCGGTACTCGCCGAGCCCGTAGCGGACGTCGACCACTTGGTTCGAAACCTGAGCGCGGGAGCGGACTTCCGCATCCGCACGCAAGCCGCTTTGGCGCTCGGCGCGTCCAAGTCGAAGCGCGCGATCGAACCTTTGTGCAGCGGCTTGGCGGACACCAACGCGACCGTGCGCGCGGCCTCAGCCGCAGCTCTGGGCCGCCTGCGCATGGGTGGCGCCGAGTGCTTACAGAAGCGCTTGATTAACGAGTCGAGCGACACGGTCAAATCGGCGATCGTGAAGGCGCTCGACCCGGTGTTTTCACCGGAGACCAAATACTACGTGGCCATCGGCAAGATCGCCGACAAGACCGGGCGCAGCGGCGACGAGGTCGACGGAATCGTACACCGGGCCATGATCGGCGCCGCCGCCGCAAACGCGGAGTTTACGATGGCCCCTCCGGGTGAGGCCTTGGTCGACGCCAAGCGCCGCTTGCTCGGGCGCTCGGGCGTCAAACCCGTCTTCCTCTCACCACGTGTTCCAGTCCCGGACTATTCGGGGGGCAATCTCACGATTCGCATCGAAGTCGCGATGTTCAGTTATCCCGACAAGTCCCTACTCGGGAGCTACACGACCAAGCTCACCCAACAAGGGGTGACCTCTCCCGACAAGGACACCGAAGACGAGCTGATCCGCGACACCGCAACGCGCGCATTCGAGAAGTTCACGGTCGCCGCCGCACGCCTCCCATAGAGAATTACTTGATCAGAACTTATGGGTTCCTAGGGTGCGCCGTCCTCCCTCATGTCGTCCGGCGTCGGTGATCGCCCGGCGCGCAAACAGCGCACTTCTTGCACCGAGTGCGGCTAACGCTTTATTCTTCAGTCCCCCTTTCCCGTAGAGGAGTCCCAGCCACATGGGAGACGCCAGTTCGGCCCCGCCAGGCATTTCGACCCCGCCAGGCACTTCGACCCCGCCGGTCACCGGTCGGCACCAGCGACGCCTTCGTAACTACCTGCTCGATAGCCACTTCCAGCTCAAGTACACGGGCTATTTGGTGGGCATCGCGCTGCTCTTCAGCGTCTCGCTCGGGCTTTTGATTTGGCGCACGAGCGTGGCGGTGATCGCGCAGAGCCACCAGGCGGTGCATCAAGGCGAGCAGGTGGTCGAGCGTGGTCGCGAAGTCGTCGCTGAAAGCCAAAAGGTCAGCGAAGTGGTCAAGATGAACATCATCAAAGACCCGGTGTATAGCGACAATCCGGCGTTGCTCGAGGCCTTCAAGTCGGATGCCGAAAAGCAAGACGAGCGACTCAAGGCTCAGCAGCAAGCACTCGAAGGTCAAGCGACCGCGCTTCGCGATCAAGCCACGGCTCTGACCGACAAGCAGCACGCGATGCTGTACACGCTGGTCGGCGCGCTCTCACTCTTGGTCATCTTGATCGGCTTCGCGGGCATCCTCGTGACGCACAAGGTGGCGGGCCCGATCTTCAAGATGAAGCGCCAGATCAGCGATGTCGGCAAAGGGCATTTGAGGATCCCGGGCAAGCTGCGTAAGGGCGACGAACTCGTCCACTTCTTCGATACGTTCGAGACGATGGTGAAGAACCTTCGCCGGCGCCAAGAAGTCGAGATCGAGAAACTCGATCGCGCGATCAGCGCGCTGGAGCCCAAGGCCGAACCCGGTGAGCTCGCTCCCCTGTACCAACTGCGCTCGGAGATGAAGGCCGCGCTGGATTATTGAGCAGCACAGCACGTCCGAGCCGCGCCGGCGAATCCGTCGCTGCGCGGCTTGCGTTGCTGGATCACGAGCGCCCCCCGAATTTTCGTCCCCTGCTTGGTGGGCTAGCGGGCGCAAACCGACAAACCCCGTCGCAAAGCTCTCAGCGCCCTCCCGCGCGCAAAGCGCCGCGTTTCCACAAAGCGCCGAGCGGAGTCGTACGACGCTGCCCACAACCTCCGGTGCGCGCGCAGCGCAGTACAAGCGCTCCAACTCGTCCCGCGAAGCGCCGAGCGGAGTCGTACGACGCTGCCCACAACCTCCGGTGCGCGCGCAGCGCAGCACGCCTCGCGCCTAAGCGCGCGCCAAGCAGTACAGCCGCATGCCCGGAAATGCGTCGAGGTCAGCCGACTTTGGCAGGATCAGATCACGATCTGCGAACGAGATGGAGACCTACGAGAACTGACCGCACAGGCGCCTACTTTCCCTCAGCGCAGCGCGAGTGGCCAAGCGGACAAATGAACCACTGGGCCAAAATCTCAACCCGATGCCAAGCGCTCTCTACTCTCCTGCGCACCCACCTCAAAACGCCGCCCGGACGTACTCGACGTGCGGCCCGCCGTTCTTCCAGCTGACGGCGGCGACGTCGCAGCGGACGTGATCGAAATCGGGGCGGTACTTGTAGTGGCGCCGCCAGAGGCGCTCCGCCGCGCGCCGGAGGCGCGTGCGTTTGAAGCCGTCGATGCTGCCGAACGGTGACGTCCAAGATTCAGGTCGGCGTGTACGGACCTCGACCAAGACGAGCGTGCGCCCGTCTTGGACCAGCAAATCTACCTCGAGGTAGTTGACTCGAACGTTGCTGGCGAGCACGCGGAGACCGCGCGCTTCGAGCCAGCTACGAACGACTTGTTCTGCGGCGAGACCTCGCTCGCGGCGATCAACCGCCGGTCTCGGTCCCGCAGGAGGGGCTGTTACTTTGGACTGTCGGGTAGCCCTTGGGAGCGCAAGTTTCGCTGTCTTGGGGGTCGTAGCCGGTGCCGTCACGGACGCAGTACGAGCCGGCGAGCTGCGTGCCGCCGATGGCGAGGTCGTCGACGAGGTGCGTGCACGCGTAGCCCGAGGGGCACTTACAGTAGCGGGCGTTCTTGTCATCACCATTACAGCGGCAGGAGCAGTAGACTGCCTTGTCGGCCTGGCGATTCTTCAGTTGCGCGTCGACCGCGACGCTGATCTTTTGAGTTTCATCCGTGGAGCCCGGCCGTGAGCAGTTCGAGCTGGGGGTGTCTTGCCCGTATTTGCAGCTCACGCGGCCCTGGAAGTGATTGGCCAGGCAGACGCGCGTTACGCACTGGAAGGACTTGCTCTCGACGTTGACCTCTTTGGCGTTGTAGCCGGAGAAATCGAGCTTGTACTCATCTTCGGGAGTGCAAGGATCGCCGACGCCACCCGGCTGGCATGCGAGCGGAAAGAGGCCCAAGAGCGCTGTCGCCAACAGAGAGAGACCCGTGATTTTACGTATCATCGCCTGACCGTCATCCGTTCGACTGGGGGTCCAAACATCGATCGCTCGTCGCCGATGCGCGCCGCTGCAACCGCGCGTACGCTAGTGCAGCGCTTCTCACGCAGTCAACGCGAAAGAACCCGCACGCCGCGCGAACCCCTCGAGAGGTCCCCGCGCCCAAGGAATATTCCAACGCGCGTGTCGGATGGCGGGTATCGATGAGCATTGCTGACGTTTCATTCATGTGTGTGACTCGCGGATTCGATCAGCGCGCAGAGTGCAACGCGCTTTCCGAACTCCAGCGGGCAATACGGTCGCGCTCGCTCGTCCAGGGCATCGCGACTGAAGTGCGATACACACCCACGTCACTCATCAGTGCGTGCTGCTTTCCGCGGGTGTCTCGATCGGTCGGCGCACCACGAGACATGCTTGTCAGCGCTTCCCCGAATTCCTGCGAGCGACAATTTTGAAGTGGCGTCCTAGCCCGAGTGTGACGCGACGACAGCGACATGCGGATGCTTTCCGACGACACTTGACAAGCTTGCATCGCGATCTCTAACATGCCCTCGACCGCGGGTGGTATGTAGTGGTACTTATTAGGTTTTTTCTCGATTTGGCCATTTAGGCCTCCCGCACCCGGTCGCGGCGTCGCCCGTAAAGGCGCCGATCTCACCCCCATCACAGAGGATCCATGTTTCGAAAGCGCCTCGTTGCGGTCTGCATTCTGGCATCCGTCGCTCTCCCGAGCCTCACGGTCACTCGCCCAGCGCGAGCACAGGATGTCATCGACTTGGATTCCGACACGCCAGCTCCGGCGAAAAAGAAAGGCGGCACCCCCGCCAAGCCCGGTAAAGCCGGCGCTCCCGCTGCTGCCGCCCCCGCGGCCGCCAAGAAGGGCGGCAAGGTCGACATCGACCTCGATGAAGGCTCCCCCGGCGCCCCGGCCGCAGTCGTTGCTGGTCAGATGACGGAAGCCGCGGCTTCCGCCAAGGCACTGTTCGACAAAGAGAAGTGGAGCGAGGCCGCGCAGGCTTTGCACCGCGTCGTGAATGGCGAAACCGGCGATGACCCGGGCAACAAGCAGCTGGCAGAGTACTTCCTCGCCATCTCGCTGTACCGCCTCAAGTTCTACCAGGCGAGCTACGCCATCTTCAGCGTGGTCGCCGACAACCCGAACCACGTGAAGTTCAAGGAGACGTTGCTCTGGTTGGCCAAGCTGGCGACCCAGCTGCCGGAGCCAGCGGACATCATCGAGCGCGTCGGTAAGTACAACGACGAGCAGGTGGCTCGCTTCGACAACGACCAACAGCGCGATCTGTACTGGCAGCTCAACTACATGCTGGGCCGCTACAAGTACCGCAACCGCCAGTTCGAAGAGGCGATTCGCCTGTTCCAGAAGGTCGATCGCCGTAGCGAGTACTACGTGAAGTCGCAGTTCTTCACGGGCATCAGCTACGTGCAGGTTCGTAAATCGATCCCCGCCGTGCAAGCCTTCCAGCGCATTCAAAAGGCGCTCGATGAAGGCGTCGAGGGCGTGGAAGACGAAGATCGTCTGCGTGACTTGGCGTCGCTGTCGATGGCGCGCACCTACTACTCGTCGTCGATCAAAACGGACGCCGAGACCAATCAACCGACGGTCGACAGCACCAAGCTGAGCGCCGCGGTGAAGTACTGGAACCAGGTGGACGTGGCCAGCGAGTACTGGCTCGACGCGCTGTTCGAAGAGTCGTGGGCGTACTTCATGGCCGGCGACTATCCGCACGCGCTCGGCAACATCCACACCCTGCAGTCACCGTACTTCCCGAACTCGTTCTATCCGGAAGCCGCGGTGCTCAAGGCGGTGATCTTCTTCTCGAACTGCAACTACGAAGCGGCCACCACGGTCGTCGCGCAGTTCAACAAGAAGTACACGCCGATCAAGGAGCAGCTGGAGAAGGTGCTCAAGAACTACAAGGGCGAGAACAAGGAAGAACCGTTCTTCAAGTTCTTGCTCGAGGTTCGCTCCGGTAGCGCCAACTTGGACGAGCGCATTCGTCCGATCGTCGAGAACGCGCTCAGCGATCGCCAGCTGCTGCGCAACATCGACTACGTGAAGCTCTTGGAGGAAGAGGACAAGCGTTTCAAGAAGGCTCCGCCCAGCTTCCAGAGTTCCAGCATCGGGCAGCAGGTCGGTGACGCGCTGAAGTTGGCGCGTGACCTCGCGGTGCGGCAAGCGGGAGAGCTCGCGCTGTCGCGCTATCAGCGCAACGTCGACGAGCTGAACGAGCGTATGCGCGACGGTGAGAAGATCTTGATCGACATCACGGCCGCACAACGCAACTTGCTGGACGAGAAGATCGCAACCGGTCAGGTCAGCGCGGCTGACTCGAAGACTTTCGGTGACGTAAAGCCCGACGAAGAGCACGTGATTTGGCCCTTCGACGGTGAGTATTGGCGTGACGAGCTCGGCTTCTATCGCCAGCGCGTTGTTTCCGCGTGTGGGAGGTAATTGGAAATGAGCTCCAAAAGAGCGTTCGTAGGCGTTTCGGTTGCGTTCGGACTGCTGCTCGGCGCAGCAACCTCGGGCGCGGTCACCGAAGCCAAACCGACTGATCTGAGCACGGAATGCATCTCGGCGGACGCTGCCAAGGCGCTGAGTGAGTGCCCCGCCGGCAAGATGGCGGACGTGCACAGCAAGCGCCCGGCCGCGTTTTCCAGCGCACCGCCACCGCGGGACGTGAAGAAGCGCCAGGACGACTCCAAGCCGGTGAACCCGGAAGAGCTGAAGAAGTACGCCGAGCGCGACACGCGGCAGAATCGCCTGCAAGCTCGTGCTCGCGCCCTGCTGATCACCGAGATCCAGGGCCTCGAGCGCCTGTACAAGCGTACGGCCAAAAAATCGCCCGATCGTCCGCAGCTGACCCGCCGTCTGGCAGAAGGCTACGTCGAGCTCGAGAGCGCGGCGCAACGCGACAAGATCGCGGCCGACATCGCCGCGCAAGACGCGAAGAAGAACAAGAAGGACGCGACCAAGCCCCGTCAAGACGCCGCTGCGGCGGACAAGATCCTGTCCGCGGCCCGAAAGAGCGCCATCGCGTACTACACGCTGATGAAGACGGACTACCCGGACTACTCCAAGATCGACGAGGTTTTGTACTACCTCGCGTACGAGTACGAGCAGGGTGGCGATCTCAAGAACGCGCGCGCCACGTACTTCGAACTGATTCAGAAGGCGCCCAAGTCGGCGTACATCCCGAACGCCTACTTGGCCTTCGGCGAGCTCTTCTTCCAAGAAGCGCAGGGTGATCCATCCAAGTGGGAGCTCTCGGCTGCTGCTTACAAGGAAGTGATCAAGTACCCGCCGCCCAACAACAAGGTTTACGGCTACGCGCGCTACAAGCTCGGCTACGTGTTCTGGAACAAGGGTGAGTACGCCAACGCCCTGAACGAGTTCAAGAAGGTGATCGAATACGGCGACACCTACGGTGACTTGCCGAACGCCAAGCAACTCGCGAAGTCCGCACGGCGCGACACGATCCCGGTGTACGCCGTGAGCGGCGACCCGGGTAAGGCCTTCAATTTCTTCAAGCCCCTGAGCGGTGACAAGGGCGGCGAAAGCGCCAAGACCATCGACATGATGAACGAGCTCGGTCTCGCTTATCTCGACACCGGTCACTACAAGGAGGGCATCGTCCTCTATCGCGACCTCTTGAGCCGCGACGGCGGCGACAAGAGCTGCTTCTACCAGGGTCAGATCACGACGGCTTCGTCTGCGGTCAACTCCGGTGACAAGGAAGCGATCAAGAAGGAAATGGACGCGCAGGTTCGCGTCTACAACGACTTCATCAAGGAAAAGCACGCCGATCCGGCGAAGCTGCAGTGCGCCAACAAGACGGCTGAGCTCCTCTCCGAAACGGCGATGAGCTGGCACTTGGAAGCGGTCGGCTCCGGCGGTGTCCGCGGTACCGGCGACAAGAAGACGATGGATCTGGCGGCGTACCTGTACAAGAAGGTCGCCGACAACTTCACCTCGGCTGATTTCGCCAAGTTCGAGTTCCCGCGCATCGTCAAGACCGACTGGCCGACGATGTACAAGATCAAGTACGCGATGGCCGACTTGCTCTACTTCCAGCAGCGCTGGGAAGAGTGCGGTCCGGCGTTCGACGCGGTGGTCGTGGAAGATCCGAAGAACGAGCAGGCTGCTGAAGCCGCCTACGCGTCGGTCCTCTGCTACCAGAAGATGTACGACCAGATGTACAAGGGCGCCACCGACCGCAAGGGCAAAGGCCTCGGTCCGAAGGGCGCCGACGAGAGCGACCGCGAGGCGAAGAAGGGTGAGTGGGAGAAGTTCAAGCCCAAGCCCCTGACCGACATGCAAAAAGGCATGGTCAACGCCTTCAATCGCTACGTCTGCTACGTCAAGCCGCAGAAGGACGACAAGGACGCCCAAGAGCAGTACGTCGAAGTGAAGTACGGCCGCGCCCGTATCTACTTCGAAGCTCAGCATTGGGAAGAAGCCGCGCTCGCGTTCCGCGACGTCGCCATCAACCACGCCGACAAGGACGCCGGTATCTACGCCGCGCAGCTCTACCTCGAGTCGATCAACGTGCTCGGTGCGCGTGCCGAGCCGCCGCGCCCGCAGTGCTTCGACGAAATGGGCAAGGACGTGCCCACCTTCCTCGAGCTGTATTGCAAGGGCGCCAAGGCCGAGGACAACAAGGAACAGTGCGAGACTCTGAACCGCATCCAGTTCGACATTCGGCGCCTCAAGGCTCAGAAGCAGATCGAGCTTGCGGATCAGCAGCAGGACAAGGGCGACTACAAGGCCTCCCTCGACAACTACAAGAAGGGTGCAGATTCGTACCTCGAGTTGTGGCGCGCCTATTGCGAAGAGCCGCTCGGCAAGGGTGAGAAGCCCAAGCAGTGCGAGAAGGCCGACGAAATCGTGTACAACATGGCGCGTGGCTACCAAGCCGCTCGTCTGCTCGCGAAGTCGATCCAAGCCAGGCTCATTCTGCTCAGCTCGCGCTACGGGCTGGCTGACTCGCCCCTGGCGATGAAGGCCACGTACGAGATCGGCGGCAACTACCAAGCCATCGCCGTCTACGACAAAGCCTCTGACTTCTTCGAGCTGTACGCGAAGAAGACCAACTACCGCGGTGAGTTCGCGGATCAGGCCTTGAGCGACGCCGTGGTGCTTCGCCTCGGTCTCGGTCAAGAAGAGCAGGGCATCGACGACTCGAACAACTTCAACAAGTACTTCGGGGCGAAGAAGCCAGCACAAACCGCGCAGATCGCCTACGCCATCGCCGCGCACTACGGCGAGAAGAAGGACTGGAACAACGTCGAGAAGCGCCTGGGCAGCTCGATGAAGATGATCGACGGCAAAGCCACGCTCGATATCGTCGCCCAGGCGCACGCGCTCCTGGCTCGCGCCGACATCAAGCTGGGCAAGGAGACTCTTGCCGTTCGCGAGTACAAAGCCGTCGTCGGCTTGTGGTCGGATCCGAACGCCGCGGTCGCCAAGATCCAGGGCATCCCGGGTGAGGACGACGGCTCCAAGCAGCGTCGCCTAGGTCGCGCTTTGGAGGCTGTCGGTGAGGCGATGTTCTACTTCGCCGATCAGGACAAGGCCAAGGTCGATAAGCTCAAGTTCCCGGAGTACAAAGGCAACAACTCCAAGGAAGATGTGCTGAAGCACATCGGCACCAAGGTCAAAGACTGGATCGTCAAGAAGCGTCCACTGATCGAGAAGGCCAGCGGCGAGTACAAGAAGATCGTCGACCTTCAGCCGGTGCCGCCTCCGCGTTGGGTCATCGCCGCCGGTTCGCGCGTCGGTGAAATGTGGGGCGGGTTCGTCAAGGAGTTCCGCGCTGCACCGATCCCGGACGCTTTCCGCCGGGACGTGGAGATTCGCCAGACCTACTACGCCAGCTTGGACGAAGCATCCGAGCCGCAGAAGCAACAGGCCAAGAGCGCGTTCGAGATCTGCTTGGGCTACTCCGTGAAGTACCAGTACTTCGACGAGTTCAGCCGCACGTGTGAAGAGTGGCTCGCTCAGAACTACAAGAACGAATACCACTTGGTCGACGAGTTCCGCGGCTCTCCGAACCGCGTGAACAGCGTGCTGCTCGAACAAGGCAACCCGCTGCGCATCGGTGGTGAGCCGATGGTGCAGCAATCCGCAGAGCCGGCCGCACCGAAGAAGAGCGAAGCGGCACCGGCCGCCGATGACGCCAAAAAGGCCGACGGCAAGAAGAAGGGCAAGAAGTGATGTCACATTTCAAGACGCTCGCGCTGGTGAGCTTCGCCGTCCTCGTCGCCGCTTGCGGCGGCGGGGCGGGGGCCGGTGGCAAGGTGCTCGCTCCTGAAAAGGCGAGCGGCAAGGCGGACGCCAAGGGCCACGCGGTCAGCAAAGAGGCGGCGGCGAACTTCGACTCGGCGCTCGAGCAGTTCGTGGCGCACGACAAGAAGCAGGACTGGGACGACGCGGGTTGCGCGGCGATCGCCAAATCCTTCGCGGCCGCAGCCGACGCGCAGAAGTCCGACACCGGCCGTCCCTTCCCAGAGGCTCAGTACAACTCGGGTCTGGCCTATCAGCGCTGCGGCAAGGACGCCGAGGCGCGCGGGGAATTCGAGGCGGTCGTCAAGAGCGACTCTGGGTTCCACCGTGCTCGCGCACAGCTCGCGCTGTACGACTACGCCAAATCGAACGATCTGGACGGCACGATCTCCAAGCTCGACCAGATCATTCACGACGCCAAGTTCCAGAACGTGGAGGCCTTGGTCAGCCTCGCGGCGTTGCAAATGGAGCGCGGCAACGATCAAGCCGACAGCGACGGCAAGAACGACCTCGAGCGCGCACAACGCAACTTGCAGCGCGCGCTCGCGATCGACGACTCGTACATGCCCGCCTTCAATCAGCTGTCGGTCTATTACCTGACCCAGGCGAAAGCCAAGGCAGGGCAGCTCGACAAGACCGGCAAGCGCGGCCGCCGAGGCATGGAAGTCTCGGGTGCTTCGAAGGCCAGCGTCGACTCGCAGCAGCTCGATCTGGCAGCGCTCGTCGCCGGACAGGCGCAGAAAAAGAACCCCAACTACGCGCCGATCTCGAACACGACCGGCCTCATCCAAGTTCAGCTCAAGAACTTCAACGGCGCGGTGAAGAGCTTCGGCAAGGCACGCCAGCTCGACCCGACGTTCTTCGAAGCTCAAATGAACTACGCCGCGGTGAATCTCTCGTTCCGCGGCTACGAGGAAGCGGAGAAGGCGTATCGCGACGCGCTCAAGCTGAAGCCCAAGGACTACGAAGCGCAGCTCGGGCTGGCTTTGGCCATCCGCGGTCAGATCAACGACTCGAACTTCGACAAGTACGTCGCCGAAGCGCAGTCCCACTTGGACGAAGCCAAGAAGATCGCGCCCGATCGCGCCGAGACTTACTACAACGAAGCCATCTTGACCCAGGAGTTCCGGGCCAAGCGCGGCAATCCGGTGCCAACCTTGCAGAAGGCCGCCGAGCAGTATCGGCAGTTCATCGACAAGGCAGGATCGGACGCGGGGTTCGCCGCGGCAGTCAAGCGTTCCAAGGACCGCAGCCAAGACATCGCCGATACCGTCAAGTTCATCCAAGAGGGTGAGCAAGCCGCGAAGGAAGCGGCTGCCAATCCGCCGCCTCCGCCCCCTCCGGCTGAGGGTGCGGCTCCGCCGGCCGACGGTAAAGGCGCACCGCCCGGTGCGGCCCCTGCGGATGGCAAGGGTGCTCCGGCCGACGCCAAGGGTGCTCCTCCCGCGGACACCACGGGCGCCAAACCGAAGAAGTGAACGCGTCGGTTCTTTTTTTGGAACCTTGTGAAGAAGGCGGTGTCCGATGCAAAGGACGCCGCCTCGTCATTTGCGTTGACGCATTAGCGACTCAGAAGTTACAATCTGGCTGTAATACCACGAGATCATTCCGAGGAGACTGAAATGGCATCCAAGACCTCAAAGTTCGTTGCACTTTCAATCGGGGTTGCCGCGTTTGCTCTGTCCTCCGCGGCGCTGGCTCAAGACGCCAAGGAAAAAGGCGAGGGTTACGGATACGAGTTCTCCGATGACCCGTTGAACGCCGGCGGCTTCGGCCCCAACGACGCAACGATCAAGGTTCGCCCCCGCGCTGCGCGCACCACGCTGATCCGGCCCCGCACCACGTTCGTGCCGGAGATGCTCAAGTCTGTCGAAAACATTTGATCGTGAAAGTTCGGCACGCGTCACGTGCCGAAGTTCTCGAGACACGGCTCTATGGGGCGTAGCGGCCCTGGCAATCAGGAAATACTAGGCATGGCAAAAGCTGTACTGACGTTTGCGCTCTACCAGGGTGATGCTCTCCAGCGCCGGGAAACCGTGACGCAGGACATCGTGAAAGTCGGCAAGGACCCGAAGAGTCATCTTCGCGTCGACGACGAGATGGCCTCGCGGATGCACGCGGTAATCGAGGTCGCGGGCCCCGAAGACATCACGCTGATCGACCTCGGCAACGAGCCGGGAACGATGGTGAACGGCGCGCGAGTGAACAAGTGCAAGCTGCACGTCGGCGACCAGATTCAGGTCGGTCAGACGTACATCGTGCTCGAGAGCGCGGATGCCGCGGGTGCTGAAGCCGTTGCCGCGCCGCCGCCGGGCTACGGCGCTCCTCCGCCCAATCCGTTCGCTGCGGGTGCTCCGAGCCCGTTTGCTGCCGCCAGCAACCCGTTCGAGGTGCGCTCGGCCAACCCGTTTGCTGCTGGTGCTGCTGCCGCTCAACGTGCCCACGCGCTGCACGTGGCCGACGACGCGCCGCCCGGTAGCTACACGTACACGATGATCAAGAGCGGCCCCGACGTCAGCTCGGACGAAGTCGAGATCGCGCATCTCCAATCGGTCGAAGTCATGGTGTTGTGGGGCTCGAACGTCCTGCATGTGTCTCATCTGACTCCGCCGCGGAACTTTTACGTGGGTGAGGAGCAAGGCAAAAACTTCGCCTGCGACTTCTTCATCCCCAGCGAGAAGCTGGGCACCACGCGCTTGCCGGTGGTGGTCGGTGATCGCGCGTCGGTGGCGGTGGTCATTCCGCCCGGTGCGACCGGCACGGTGGAGCTGCCCGGCATGCCCCGCATGTCGATGGATGAAGCCCGTCAGCGCGCCCAACCGACGGCCGAGGTCAGCGGTGGCCACCAATTGAACTTGCCCAGTGGCGGCAAGGCGCGCGTCGAGGTGGGTGACTTCGTGTTCCAGGTGGCTGCGGTCAACGCCGGCAAGCCAATCAAGCACGGCGTCGCAGTCGGCTTCGACTGGAACGTGGCGATGTACTTCGGCCTGTCGCTGGCTGCCGTCGGCGGCTTGGTTGCAGCCATGGCCTTCTTCGTCCCGCCCATGGGTTTGACGGACGACGAAGAGCTCGACAAGGACGCGCTGTACTTGATGCAGCAGTACCTGAAGTCGGCGGCCGAGCGCGAGCAGGAAGAGAAAGAAGCCGAAGTCGTCCAGGACAACTCGGACAACAAGGAGGGCGGCACCGGCACGCGCGCCAAGGGCGAAGAAGGCTCGATGGGTAACCCCACGACCAAAGCCGTCAATAAGCGCTACGCCGTGCAGGGCCCGAAGGACAACCCGGATCCACACATCGCGCGCCAAGCGGCGCTGCGTGAGGCAGCGGAATTCGGCATGATCGGCCTGCTCAACACGGGCGCGGCCGGCGATCCGAACGCACCGACGGCTCCGTGGGGACGTGACACGTCACTCGGTACGGACGACGTGAGCGCCCGCGGCAATATGTGGGGCGATGAAATCGGCGACGCGTTCGGCGCGGGCGGCCTCGGTCTCTCCGGTATCGGCGAGGGCGGTGGCGGTCGCGGTGAAGGCATCGGCTTGGGCAACATCGGCACCTTGGGCCACGGAGCCGGTACCGGCACCGGGCAGGGCTTCGGCGCTGGTCACGGCCGCCTCGGCGGTTCTCACCAAACCAAGGCCCCCAAGGTGCGCATGGGTGCAACGACCGTCAGCGGTCGCCTCCCGCCCGAGGTCATTCAGCGCATCGTTCGCCAGAACTACGGTCGTTTCCGTATGTGCTACGAGCAAGGGCTCGGTCGTAACCCGAACCTCGAGGGCCGCGTTTCTGCACGTTTCGTGATCGGTCGCGACGGCGCGGTCTCCAACGCTTCGAACGGCGGTTCGGATCTTCCGGACAGCGGCGTGGTGAGCTGCGTGGTGTCGGCCTTCTACGGGTTGAGCTTCCCGCAACCTGAAGGCGGCATCGTCACGGTGGTTTACCCCATCATGCTCTCGCCGGGCTGAAACCTGGAACTGGCGACGCCCGGTTCGGGTGTTGCGTTAGAGACGCGCGGCAGGTGCACCTTGCCGCGCGTTTCTGCGTTTGTGGGCCAGATCGTCGAGCTCGACGTTCGCGCCGTCGCCACAGTGATGATGCGTGTTCGCGCTGCGACCGTGCTTGGGGTCGCGTGCAGACTTCGCGTCACGGCTCGCGCACCCCGAAGGAATGTCGGGCCGTGTGGTTGCTCGGGCCGTGTGGTTGCTTTGGAAAGCTAACGGATCGCAGCGACCCATTGGCAGCTCGGAGTGTTTGGGGGTTTGGGGGTTTGGGGCTGGGGCCCCAAACGAGAAACAAGACAACCGCCCCAAACGAGAAACAAGACAACCGCCCCAAACGAGAAACAAGACAACCGCCCCAAACACCAACAAAACAGAGGCGATGCGGCTTTACTCCATGGGCCGCGTCCGCCTATGCTGCAAGCCTCTTTGACCCGACTGCGATGTGCGCAGAAAGGTCGAGGGATACCAAAGTGCTTCGTTTCGCGTCGCGTTCGAATCAGCCTTGGCTGCTAGCAGTGGCCCTACCGCCTGCGAATGTTGGATTCTGCTGGTGAGTCTCCCTATGCGTACTGACTGGAAAGAGGGAAACCTTGCGATGAAACTCCTGAAGTCTTCTACGATTTGTTTGATTGCGGTGGGCCTGCTGGGCTCGGTTTCTGGCTGCAGCCGAGACAAGATCGAGGCCATCAACCTTGCCAATGAAGGTGATCAGTCGGTCAAGATCAACGTCGAAGGCGCGATCCAAAAGTACGAGCAAGCCATCGACCTCGACCCGACCAACCACCGCATTCTCTGGAAGCTCTCGAACGCCTACGAGAAGAAAGAGGATTGGGACAAGATGGCGTCGACGCTGTCGCGCGCTGTGCAGGTCGCTCCTGACTTCGCCAACTACTGGGGCGCCCGCGGTCACGCGCTGATCATGCAAGCTCGCCATGGCAACCTCGATCAATACAAGCAGGCTCAAGAGCCGTTGAAGAAGTGCATCGAGAAGGATGCGAACATGGCCGATTGCTACAACGAGCTCGGCGAGACTTACCTGTGGACGGACGACGAGCAGTCGGCGCTCGACAACTACTCCAAGGCCATCGACCACGATCCCACCAAGGGCTATTTCTACGCAGATCTAGCCAGCCTGTACATCAACCTCAAGTTCTACAAAGAGGCCGATCAGGTCATCAGCGAAGGGTTGAAGTTGATCCCGCCGATCGAGAAGAACAAAGGCAAGATCTACAATCTGTACATCTTGCAGTCGACCGCGGCGTTGGCCAAGGGTGACAAGGCCGGCCAAGTCGCAGCGATCGAAAAGGCCGAACCGTTCGCGGGCGACGCACATCCTGAATTCTCCTACATGCTCGGCAGCACGTATGGGACCCAAGAACCGCCGCAGAAGGAGAAGGCACTCCGCTTGCTGAACGCCTTCACCAAGCGCATTTGCAAGGGCGCGCAGGCGATGAAGTTCAAAGACGAGTGCGAAGAAACGCAGTCGTTGATCCAAAAACTGGGATCCTGATTTTGTTTCGTGTCGTCAAGGCCGACCGCTACAGGTTCGATGAATGCCCGCCTCCAAACGGCCGGGCAGATGTAGCGCAAGCCTTGGTCGACACTCGTTTTGCCGAATGTCGTGAAATGCCGTCATCGAGCGGCCGTACTGGGGCAGGGCGTGCGCTACCTGCGCGCCCCGCGATTGTGTCACTATTCGAGGCTCGCCCTGGCGTTAACGCCGCGCGGGCCTCAGCGCTAAGTAGCTTGCCCGAGGGAGCATGGATCTAGAGCAGCGTCTGAAACAGCTGGAGAGCCACCACGACTGGCACGGCATCGTCGAAGCATTGGAGCAGGGCCTGGGATCTACCCAGGACGCGACGCTGAAGGCGGATATTCACCTGCGGCTCGGCCGCGTGCTGCATACCCAGTTCTTGCAGGGAGTGCGCGCGCTGAAGCACTTTCAGGACGCGTACAAACTCAATCCTGCGCTGTTCGACGCGCTGAGCGAGGCGCGGGCGATTTACTGGGAGCTGGGCAAGCTCAACATGGTGCAGAAGCTGCTGGAGCTGCAGCTGAAGAGCGCCCCGGACGCGCGCGTGAAGACCGCGTTGTTCCGTGAACTCGGTGACGTCCTGTGTGACGTGGGCGAGTACGAGCGAGCTGCCGAGGCGTATGCCAAAGCTCTGCAGAGCGCGGAAGGAAAGCCGGGCGACATTGGCGAGCGTCTACTCGACGCGCAAGTCGGCGCCGACGAGTGGCAGGATCGCATTGCGAGCCTCTTGCGCGAGGCGCACACCGCAGCGACCCCAGCGGAGCAGTCCGAGATCTTCCTGCGCGCTGCGCGCATCGCGCGCCGCTTCGAGCCGAGCGAATACGAGGGCATTCTGGCCCAGGCGTACTCGGTGGATTCGGCCAGCGCCAGCGCCGCCGCGCTGTTCGAAGGCTTGTTGGTCGATGCGCAGCGCACCGAGGCGATCCTCGAGTCGCAGCGCGAGTCGCTGAAACGCCTCGAATCTCCAGCTGCAAAGGCAGAGGCCGCGTTCCGCTTCGGCGCGCGTTGGGCGCTGCGTCACCAGAACTTGGAGGTCGGCAGCCAATTCCTCGAGGAGGCGCTGCGCCTAGATCCGAGTCGAGAAGCCGCATTCACGTTCTTGAAGGACGCGATCGGCGTGCGTGGCTCGGATTGGGAGCGAGTGATCCGTCTGGCGGACGAGCTGTCCGATCGCGCGGGCACCTCACCTGCGGCGAACTACCTGTTGGCGACCGGTGGGCTGATGGCCTGGCGCGAGCGCGGCGATTTGATCCGCGCACGCAAATTCTTCGAGCGCCTCAGCCGTGTCGATTCCGCACATCCGGCACTCAAGGCTTTCGAGGCGCAGATCGGTGAGCAGCTCGGCGGAGCACCGTCTTCGCGTGCCGTCGAGCCCGCTCCGGTCTCTGCAAAAGCGGTTGCTGTCGAAGCGCCCGCGGCCGAGCCGGTGCCGTCTTCTACTGCCACGACGCCCGTTGCGCCGGAGGTCGAGGTCGCTGCTGCGGTAGCTGCTTCAGCTACGGCCCCTGCCGCCACGATTGCGGCCGCCGCGGCGGCAGCGCCGGTTGCGAGCGCACCTGCGTCCGACGACGCTCTGATCGCGTCGCTGCGCGAGAAACTCGCACAGCAGGAAGCCGCCAAGCGCTTCAACGAGTACGTCAAGACGCTCGTCGCTCTGGGCGACGCCGTCTCCGATCCGGAGGAGAAGGCGGAGCTATACGCCAAGGCCGCCGATCTGTACGTGACCAAATTCGCGAATCAGGCCGAAGCCGTGCGCGCCTATGAAAAGGTGCTCGAGGTCGATCCGAATCAGCCCGCTGCGATCGCGTACTTGCGCGAGATGTACGAGAAGCGTCGTGATTGGGAGAAGCTGATCCAACTCAGCATGCGCGAGGCGAGTGGGCTCGGTTCCGGCGCCGAGCGAGCCGCCAAATACAAGCAGATTGCGCTGCTAGCGACCGACAAGGTCAAGAAGCCCGAGGTCTGCATCGATCTCTGGGCCATCGTGCTGGACAATGATCCGGACGACGTCGACGCATTGAATGCGCTGTCGCAGCTGTACGAGCGTTCGCGCGACTACGAGAAGCTGGCCGACGTACTCGCGCGTTTGGCGGAGCTCACCTACGACACAGCCGCCAAGATCGAGCTGTTGAACAAGCTCGGGCAGGTCGCTGGCGATCGCTTGAAGGACGAAGAGCGAGCAGTGGACGCGTATCGCGCCTTGCTCACGCTGCAGCCCGACGACCGGCGCGCCCAAGAGCAACTCAAGAAGCGCTACGTCACGCTCGGACGCTGGGACGACTTGGAAGTCTTCTACGCGGACACCGGCAAGTGGGATGAGTTCATCCGCGTGCTGGAGAGCAACGAGGCTCGCGCTACCGACACCCCGCAGCGCATCGGCATGCTGATGAAGATCGCCGAGCTCTGGATGACCCAAAAGGGCAAGCCGGACCGCGCCGCGAAAGCCTACGAGAAGGTGCTGAGTTTCGAGGAGAACAACCTCGCCGCAGCCGAGCGCCTGATCCCAATCTACACCACCGCGAATAACCCGAAAGGGTTAGCAACGGCGATTGAAGTCAAACTCGGTCACGTGCAAGACGCGGAGGACCGTCTCGGTCTGTTGCGTGAGGTGGCCGGCCTGTACGAATCGCGCATCAGCGACAAGGCCAAGGCCTTCGAGCGCTTTTTGGCCGCCTTCAAGCTCGCGCCCGCTGACCCGCAGAGCCAGGCGGACATGGAGCGCGTGGCTCAAGTCACCACGCGCTGGGACGACGTGATCGCAGCCTACAGCTCGGCCGTGCTGACCGCCGACGAAGAGCGAGACGTCGGCACTGCCAACGCGCTCCGCCTGCGCCTGGGACGCGTGTTCGTGGAAGAAGCGAGGCGCGTCGACGACGCTTTGGCCGAGTACCGCGCGGTGTACGAGAGCGACCCGGACAATCAGGTGGCACTCGGCGCCTTGGAGCGCTTGTACCGCCAAACCCAACGCTGGCGTGATTTGCTCGACGTGTACGAGAAGAAGCGCGAACTCGCCGACGAGTCAGGCGAGCGTAAGCGAATCTTGTACGAGATCGCCAAGCTGTACGAGGTGCAGATCGGTGATCCGAAGGCCGCGATCGAGACCTTCCAAGCCGTCCTAGAGGACGACCCGGCGGACTCGGCGACCTTGGCGGCGCTCGATGCGCTGTACCAAAAGACCAAGAGCTGGGAGCCATACGCCGAGGTACTGCGCAGGCGAATCGAGCTCGAGGGCGACGAGAACGTGCTCGTCGACCTGAAGTTCCGGCTGGCCGAGACCGAACTCGAATACCTGGGTGACGAAGCGGGCGCGCTGGCGAACTATCGCGAGATCCTGCTGATCAACGCCGATCACGAGGGTGCGCGCTTGGCGCTCGAGGGCATGCTCAAGAGTGAATCGCTGAGCGCAGAGGCTGCAGCGATCCTCGAGGCGATCTACGAGACTCGTGGTGATTGGGAGAAGCTGATCGGCACCCTCGAGATCTTGGCCGCGAGCGACTCGGAGGTGGAGCGCCGCGTGTTCTTGCTGCGCAAGATCGCGGCCACTTCGGCCAATCAACTCGGTTCTTTGGACCGCGCGCTCGACGCACAGGCGCGCGCCTTGAAGGAGGACCCGGCGCAGGGCGAGACCCTGCTCGAGTTGGAGCATCTCGCGGGCCAAGCAGGCGCGTGGGACAAGCTGCGCAACATCTACAATGACGTGGCAGGCTCACTCGAGGAGCCCGCGCTGGCACGCCAGTACTGGATGCGTCTGGCCGCGATCGAAGAGCGGCTCGGCAAAGTGCCGCAGGCCGCAGCCAGCTACGAGAAGGTACTCAAGCTCGATCCCGCGGACGCGGAAGCGTTGCAGGCGATGGACGCCCTGTATCGCGGCACGGGTCATTGGGAGGAGCTGATCGGCGTTTTCCGGCGTCGCATCGATCTCGCAGAAGACGGCGCCGAAAGCGAAGCCATCTACTCGCAGATGGCGCAGGTTTACGAAGAGAAGCTCGGAAAGCCCGACGAAGCCATCGCAGCCTACCGCGAAGTGCTCGCGCTGGATCCGACCAGCCAAGTCGCGCTCAACGCCCTCGACGGCCTGTTCACGCGCCGCGGTTTGTGGACCGAGTTGGCTGACAACTTGGAGACTCAACTCGGCCTGGCCGACACGGACAACGCGCAGCGCGACTTGATGTTGCGCTTGGCCGCTCTCCGCGAGCGTCAGATGAGCCAACCGGAGGCCGCCATCGAAGGCTACCGTCAAGTGCTCGAGCGTGATCCGACGAACCAAACGGCGCTCGGAGCGCTGGAACGCCTGTCCGCGGATGGCGCGCATTCGCTGGCGATTGCCGAAATCCTCGAGCCTCTGTACCGGGGCCAGGGCGATTATCAGAAGCTGATCGGCGTGCACGAGGTGCAGGTCGCTCAGGCGGATGAACCCGCGCGCAAGGTAGAGTTGTTGCATCAAATCGCGGCGCTGCACGAAGACGCGGCGGGTGACGTGAATGCAGCCTTCGAGACGTTGGCACGCGCGCTCGCGGTCGACCCTGCGCACGAAGAGACGCAGAGCGGCTTGGATCGCCTGTCCCGCATCACCGGGCGCTTCACGGATCTGGCGCGCGTATTCGAGCAATTGGCGGTCGCGCAGAAGGACCCCGAGCTGGGCAGCCGTTTGTACGCCTCTGCCGCTGGTGTTTACGAACATATGGTGGGCGACGGCGAGCGAGCCATCGAGCTGTATCGCAAGGTACTCAGCATCGATCCCACGAACCTCGCTGCCGCAGAGTCGCTGCAGACGCTGTTCCTGAGCGCCGAGCGCTACGGCGACATGTCGCTGATTTTGCAGCGCAAGGCCGAGATCCTGGAAGACGTCGAGGCACAAAAGGCGGCGCTGTACCAAGCCGCGCAGTTGGAAGAGGACGTGCTCGAGCGTCAGGAAAACGCGATCGGCGTATACCTGAAGATCCTCGAGATCGACGGCGAAGATCTGCGTAGCATCGACGCGCTGGTCAAGCTCTACCTCGGCCTCTCGCGTTGGGAGGAGCTGCTCTCCGTGTACTCCAAGAAGGCCGATCTGGTCCTCGACACGGAAGAGAAGAAGCTGATTTTCTACCAGGTCGGCGCCGTCTACGAGCGCGAGCTGTCGGACGTGAACCGGGCGATCGACACCTACCAAAAGGTGCTGGAGCTCGATCCGGATGACCTCACCGCACTCAGCCGGTTGGACGTGCTGTATCAAACCGCTGGCAACTGGCAGGAGCTGCTCAGCATCCTCCAGCACGAAGCCGAGCTCACCCCCGACCCGACCGAAGCCGTCAGCTACCAGTACCGCATCGCGGAGCTGTACGAAAAGCACCTCGGCGACATCGACCGCTCGGTCGAGTTGTATCGGGAGATCCTCAATATCCAGCCGGATCACACGCCCACGCTGGCTGCGCTCGAGGGCATCAAGAACGGCAAGAAGGCGCCGCTCGCGGCCGCCTCCGTGCTCGAGCCGGTGTACGACGCCACGGGCGAGTACGAGAAATTGATCAGCGTCCTGGAAGTGCAAGTTCGCTTCACGGACGACGCTTTCGCCAAGGTCGAGCTCTTGCACCGCATCGCGCGGCTGTACGAGGAGAACTTGGGCGATCACTCGCGCGCGTTCGAGACCTACGCGCGCGCCATCGGCGTCGACAGTCAGAACGAGGAATCGCTCGGCTCGCTCGAACGCTTGGCGATGATGATCGAGCGCTGGCCGGCAGTGGCACAGCTGTACGACGCCGAGCTCGACAAACTCGAGAGCGATCCCGAGCGCTTCGTCGACCTCGGTCTGCGCGTGGCGCAGGTGTACGAGGTTCAGCTCGAGAATCTGGAGAACGCGGTCAGCCGCTATCGGCGCGTGCTCGCGGCCGATCCGGAAAACCAGAGCGCCGTGCGCGCCTTGGATCGCCTGTTCACGCAGATGGAGCGTTGGCAGGATCTGGCCGAGGTACTCGTGCGCGAGTCCGAGGTCGGGCAGAGTCCGGACGAGATTCTGGAGTTCAAGTACCGCTTGGGTCAGGTCTACCAGGTTCGCCTGGGTGACCTGGACAAGGCCATCGCTGCCTACCGCGAGGTGATCAGCGCGGCGCCCGAGCACGAAGACACGCTGCGCGCACTCGAGGCCCTGTTCGAGAGCGGCACCAAGCAGCTCGAAATCGGCGCCATCCTCGAACCGCTGTATCAAGCCTCCAGTGAGTGGGAGAAGCTGATTCGAGTGCGTGAGGCCGAGCTGTCGCACACCACTGATCCCGCGGAGCGCGTCGCGATGCATCATCGCATCGCCGAGGATGCGGAAGAGCGTCTCCTCGATCCGGTACTGGCCTTCAACGTGCACGTGCGCGCGATCAAGGAGAGCCCGCTCGACGAGCGCACGGGTGAAGAGATCGAGCGCTTGGCCAGCATGCTCGACGGCGGTTGGGAACCGCTAGCCAACGCCTACGCGGACGTGCTCGGTATCGAGGGCCTCGACGCGCCGACCCAGGCTGTGGTTGGCAAGCGTTTGGCGCGCGTCTTCGAAGAAGAGCTGGCCGACGTGGCCAAGGCCGAGGAAACGTATCGCTACGTGCTCACGGTCGCTCCACAAGAGAGCGACGCGCTCGCGAACTTGGATCGCATCTACACCTCGCTCGAACAATGGCCCGAGTTGGCCGGCGTGCTCGAGCAACGTGCGGCCTCGACCGAGGACGATCACGAGCGCGTGGAGCTCTACACTCGGCTCGGTCAGGTGTACGAAGAGCACCTCGGTCAGATCCCGGACGCCGTGCGCGCCTACCGTGCGATCTTCGACAAGCTCGAGCCCACCAACGAGGCCGCGATCAACGCGCTCGGCCGCATCTACGAACAGAGCGAGGCCTACAGCGAGCTGAACACGGTCTATGTGCGCGAACTCGACAATGCCGTCGGCGACGTGCAAGAGGCGGAAATTCGCGCAAAAATGGCGCATCTTGCCGCCGAGCGCCTAGGCAACGTCGAGGGCGCGATCGACGGTTGGAAGCGCGTGCTCGATCTGCGCGGGGAAGATCCGGAAGCGCTCGGTGCGCTCGCGGGCCTGTACGAGCGGCAGAGCAAGTGGGCCGAGCTCACTGACGTGCTCGAACGCCACTTCGACATCGCCGAATCGGACGAAGACCGCGTGACCGTGCTGACTCGGCGCGCGCGGCTGTTCAGCGAGCAGCTGAATCGCGATGACGAAGCGCTCGAGACCTGGCAGCGCGTGCTCGACATCGATTTTTCGAACGTCGCGGCCTTGCGCGCGACGGCTCAAATCTGGCGTACCCGCCAAGAGCCGAACGAGCTGGTGAGCGCGTTGCACGCGACGATCGATCGCGCCGCGGCGCTGCTCGAAGCCGAAGAGCTCAAGGGGATTTACCGCGAACTAGGTAAGACCTACGGCTCCGTTCTGCAGCAGCCGTTCGACGCGGCCGAGGCTTGGCGTCACTTGCTCGAGGTCGATCCGACCGACTTCGAAGCCATGGCGGAACTCGAAGCCATCTATCGCAACGACGAGCGTTGGGTGGACGTCATCGGCGTCAAGATGCAGCGCGCGAACGCGCTCGCGGAACCGACCGAGCGCGTGCGTGAGCTGCTCGAGGTGACCGAGCTGTGGAAGAAGGAGGCCAACGACTACGATCAGGCGACTCCGGCTTTCGAGCAGATCTTGGGCATCGATCCGGCGCACCAAGAAGCCTTCGAGGCTCTCGAGCGCCTGCACACCGCTGCCGGGCGCTGGGAAACGCTGGTCGAGCTCTATCTGAATCGCCTGGAGACGCGCGAGTCAGTACAGGAGAAGAACGAACTCTTGCGCCGCATCGCGCGCGTGTTCGAAGAGCGGCTAGACGACAAAAATCAGGCCTTCGACGCGCTGGTCAACGCCTTTAGTGAAGACTTCGGCGACGACGAGACCGCGCGTTACCTCGAGCGCATGGCGCAAGCCACGGGCCGTTGGGGTGAGCTGATCAACACCGCCAACGCATGGCTACCGGAGCAGACCGACAACAAGCAGAAGATCCGTCTCTGCCTGCGCCTCGGCAAGTGGTACGGCGAGGACCTGGGCCACGCCGAGTACGCCCAGCCGTACTACCAGCAGGTGGTCGCGCTCGATCCGAACAACGTGCAGGTGATGCGGCAGATCGCTGCCATTCACCGCATGGGCGCGCAGTGGCAGAAGGTCGGCGAGACGCTGACGTTGGCCATGAACGTTGCGGCCTCCAACGAGGATCGCAAGGCCATCTTGGTCGACATGGGTGAGCTCTTGTTCAAGAACATGGGCCAAGCCGACCAGGGCATCTCGTATTACAAGCGCGCGCTCGAGGTCGACCCGCTCTATCTCCCGGCCCTGACGGCGCTCGAGAAGATCTACGAGGAGCGCTCGAACCACGCGGACTTGGCTGAAATCCTCAAGTCCAAGGTGCAAGCCTTGAGCGATCAGGATCAAATCGCCGCTACCAAGCTGCGCTTGGCTTCGTTGTACGAGGCGAATCTGGGTGATTTCGAGCGCGCCGGTAAGGTGTACCGCGAGGTCCTGGAGATCGACGGCGCCAACGTGGTCGCACTCCGCGGTCTGGAGCGGATCTACCAAGCGACGCAGGCTTGGTCGGATTTGATTGGCATCCTGGAGCGTCAGCTGGACGTGGTGCAGACCGAGCGCGAGCGCGTGGAGGTCCTGCTACGCCTAGCCGGCATTCAAGAAGAGCACTTCCTCAAGTTCGACATCGCCGCGACGCGCCTGGAACAAGCGCTCGAGATCTCGCCCGGTGAAGAACGCGCGTACGTTGCTCTCGAGCGTTGCTACCGCCGCCTCAAGCAATGGCTGGATCTGATCAGCACTTACGAGCGCCACATCAGTGAAGCAGCGAACAGCGCCACCAAGGTGGAGCTGTACGGGCTGATCGCGGCCGTGTACGCCGAAGAAGTAGGTGAGGCGGATCGGGCGATCGACGCCTATCGCAACATCGTCGATATCGACGACACGAACGTGCCCGCGCTCGAAGCGCTGAGCAAGCTGTACGAAAAGCAGGGCGACGCCGCGCAGGCGATCGAGTCGATGACCCGCGTCGCGGACCTGACTTCCGACGGCAATCAGCGGGTCGAGATGTACTACCGCATCGGTAAGGCGCTCGAAGACAAGCTGGGTGATCGCCGGCAAGCGCAAGAGCGCTTCGAGATGTCGCTCGACCTCGATCCAGCGCATTTGCCGACCCTGGCAGCGCTGCGTACGATCGCGATCGACGAATCCGACTGGGATCGTGCGGCGCGCTACCTCGAGCAAGAGCAGCTCAACACGCCGACGCCGCGAGCGCGCGCCAAGCTCTTGGTCGAGCTAGGCAAGCTCCGCGACGACATGCTCAGCGAGCACGAACTCGCGGTGCAGGCTTACGAGCTGGCGATGCAGTGCGACGCGGACTGCGAAGAAGCGGCCTTGCCGCTGCTCCAGGAGTACATCCGCGTCGGCCGCTTCCAGGACGCCGAACCGCTGGCAGAGATGCTGGTTCGGAAGAGCAAGAACAAGGAAAAGGCCGAACAGCACACGCTGTTCAAGTTGCTCGGTAAGGTTCACGCCGCACTCGGCAACAACGACAAGGCGCTCAAGGCGTACACCAACGCCAACCAGCTCGATCTGACGGATCAAGAAACGATCCGCGGCATCGCCGACGTTGCCTTCCAGTTGAAGGACTGGCCGAGCGCGCTCACGAACTATCAGAAGGTGCTGACGGCACTGGCTGAGGACGACACCGAGCAACGCACGGACGTCTACTACCGGCTCGGTTGCATCAAGCGCGAGCAGGGACAGGCCAAGCAAGCGATCAACAACTTCGAGAAGGCGCTGGCCCTGAACGGCGAGCACCGCCCCACGCTCGAAGCGTTGGTGGACACCTACGCGCAGGGCAATGATTGGAAGCAGGTCGCGGCGTACAAACGCCAGATCCTCGACAGCGTTTACGACGGTGAAGAGCGCTTCAAGATCCTGAACGAGATCGGCGATATTTGGAGCGAGCGCGAGAAGAATCCGCAAAAGGCGATCGACGCCTTGGAAGAAGCTCGCGATCTGAAGCCCACGGATCACGTGCTCTTGCACAAGCTCTTGCAGCTCTACCAGTCTGCGGCCGACTGGCAGAAGATGGTCGACACCCTGCAGGCGATTGCCGAGCACGAAGAGAAGCGCGAGATCAAAGCGCGCTACATCTTCACGCAAGCTCAGCTCTACCGCGACAAGATCGAAGATTTGGACCGCGCGGTCGAGCTCTTCAACGAGTCACTCGATCTGAATCCGAATTACCTCGAGGCCTTCGAGCGCATCAACAAGGTGCTCACCCAGCAGAAGAACTGGAAGCAGCTCGAGCGCGCCTACCGCAAGATGCTGCATCGCGTGGCGGGCAAGGGCAATGCGGACCTCGAGCACACGCTCTGGCACCAGCTCGGTTTGATCTATCGCGACCGCTTGCAGCAGACGGACTCGGCCATCGAAGCATTCAAGATGGCCGCGACCAACAAGCCGGACGCCGTGGTGGTGCGTCAGATCTTGGCCGAGCTGTACGAAGTCGGCGAGCGCTGGGACGAGGCGATTGCCGAGCAGCGCGTGATCTTGGAAGCAGAGCCGCTCAAGATCGACCCGTACCGCGCGCTCTACCGGTTGTATCTGCAGAAGCAGTCGTACGACGAAGCCTGGTGCTTGGCCGCCGCGATGGCCTTCATGAAGAAGGCGGACGAAGAAGAGCAGCGCTTCTACGACGACTACCGACCGCAGGGCATGCTGGCCGTGAAGGGCCGCCTGTCCGACGATCTGTGGGCGAAGCATGTCTTCCACGCGGATGAAAATCTCTACATCTCCAAGATTTTCATGATGATCGCGCCGGCCGCGCTGGCCGCGAAAGTCGCGCAGCTGCAGGCGACCAACAAGCTGCCCGTGTTGCCCAAGCAGTTCCGGCAAGATCCGGCGACCTCCACCGTGACGTTCGCCAAGACGTTCGGTTGGGCCGCGCAGGTGCTTGGCGTGCAAGCGCCCGACCTGTACGTGCGCAACGACGTTGCAGGCGCGATCGTCGCAGTGCCGGCAAACCCGCCGGCTTCCGTGGCCGGTCAAACGGTGCTCACCGGCTTCCAACCGCAAGAGCTCACCTTCATGTGCGGCAAGCATTTGGCGCACTATCGGCCCGAGCACTACATCCGCACGTTGTTCCCGACTCAGTCCGAGCTCACCATCATGCTCTATGCGGGCGTGATGCTGGCTTCACCGAATACGCCCATGCCGCAAGACATGGCTGCTCAGATTCGGGCCACGGCGCAAGAACTCGCCAAGTACATGCAGCCGGTTCAGCTCGAACACCTGCGCCTGGTGGTGAAGCGCTTCATCGAAGAAGGCGCCAAGGCCAACATCAAGCGCTGGAATCAGGCCGTCGAATTGACTGCCTGCCGCGCGGGCATGATCGTCTGCGGCGATCTCGAAATCTCGAAGAAGCTGATCGGCGCCGAGGCTCAAGCCCCCGGTGATCTGTCGGCAGCGGACAAGATGAAAGAAGTCCTGCTCTACTTCGTCAGCGAAGACTACTCCCTAGTCCGCCGCGCCCTAGGCGTCGCCATCGCCGTTTGAGTCACGCAATGACGGGTCAGGGCGCTGATGACGCGCTCTGACCCGAGCTGACGAACGCTGGTACGCCCGCCTCGACGCGAATCCCGTCGGATCGGCATCACGTGGCGACGCTTGACGAGAGGATTAACCGCCAAGCCGCGGAGGCCACAGAGATCAGAGGGAGATTTTGCTGGGCACGCTTGAGTTCCCAGCGCGCTTCGACGCGCCGAGCTTCGGCTTACTGCTCGCAACCCCAAATTTCTAAGCGCGTCTGCGAGGTTTCATCGTTTGAATCGCTCGCAATTGGCGCCTTGGCGGCCTCTGCGGCTTGGCGGTTCAAACTCAGGGAGCGTCCCGAGTGGGTGCTTTGCCGACCCGAGCTGCAGCGCGTATACGCGTGCCGGCTCACCGCTCGGCAACACCTGTGCGGTTCGGGGTGCGCTGCTGGATCGCGGGCGCCCCCTATCGACTATTTGCCCGGCAGATCGAAGACCAAGCGTAGCCCCGTGCTCAGGCCGGTGTGCACGCGGCTGCCGTAAGTGCCGGCGTCGAAGCTGAAGTAGGGGCCGATGCCGACGTTGGACGTCGCGTACCAATCACCGCCGACGGTGAGCTTCATGAAATCGACCCCGAAGTAGTCGTCGGTTCCGACGCCTGGATCGACCTTGGTCGAGCGAACGCCGGCCGCGAACGCAGCCCACGGATCGAAGCGCGTCCCTTGGACCAAGTGGTAGCGAATGAACGGGCCGCCCGCGAAGCTCTTGGCCGAGCAGGCCTTACAACCCGAGGGTGAGTAGTGGTTGTCGAACTCGCCCCACGCGCCGATCACCACGTTGCGGCTGAGTCCGTAGCCGACGTCCAGTGTCACGGCCAACGCCGCGCCCATGTACGTTTGCTGACTCTTGCCGGATTCTAGAGAACCGAATGGCCAGCGCGGTCCGAGC
>Ga0247766_1000032_pt1 | contig 30677 bp, 28 predicted proteins | sample UWRJL223509R6_FD_179946 | JGI IMG/M metagenome (GOLD analysis project Ga0247766, IMG submission 179946) | Plant litter microbial communities from Arlington Agricultural Research Station in Wisconsin, United States - UWRJ-L223-509R-6 | ecosystem: Environmental > Terrestrial > Plant litter >... | reverse complement strand
CTTACGATTCAACGAGCCAACCGCCAGACAATCGCCGAGCACGTTAGCAATCCGTTCCAAGAGAGCATCTGAATCCAATTCGACAGCTTCCACGAAGGGGGCGTACTGCAAACCCAGGGCCAACCCTGCGGCGGCGTTCGACCCGCGATTTTCCCGCATAATCACCGCTCTGGGCGTCACGCCCACACGCTCCCCTTCGTCCTACTCCGAGCATGGCACCGTCCCAATTCGAAACTAGCAAGACAGTTCGTCGCTCGAGCGCCTTTTTGCGCATCCTGTGCACCTTGTGGGGTCGAGTCGTGCACTCGCCTGCACGTGTCGCGCATTCGTACGCGCGAGTGCGAGATCATCTGCTCGGCGCGAGCGCTTCCGAGCTATGTTCATGGTTTTGGGGAAAACCACTTTGGAAGAACATCGCATGATGCAACGGGCACTCCGTTCGGTTCTAGTGTAGCGGCATGGCAGCTCTACCTTGGAGACAGCACGTCGCTGAACAATTGATCGAGGCCGGGCGCGCGCTCGAAGCAGGCAATGCGCGCCGCGCGAGCGCGGCGCTCGGCATGGCGGTCGCCTACCTGGAGAAGGCGCGCGACGCCGGTGATCCGAACGCTGCGGCTCTCTTGCTGCAGATGAGCGTCAAGGCGCACGAAGAAAGCACCGAACGCTTCAGCTTCGCGCCAGGTGAGCTCGAGCAATTGAACGCGCGCACTCGCGGCGGTTGAGGCGCGATCCAGCGCCGACGTGGTGAAAATATTCCCCGCATCGGCGATGGGCGGCGCTTCCTATTTGAAGGTGCTCCAAGGTCCGCTGCCGCAGGTTGAGTTGATGCCCACCGGCGGTGCCGCGGTGAAAGACGGCCGCGCCCACGTGCTCACCGAGCGCGCGAGAGAGTTTGTCGCGGCCGTCACCGCTGCGCGAAAGAAGTAGCGAGCGGCGATCAGTGATTGTGGATGCGCTTCAAACGCACCGTCACGGAGTTCTGATTCTGGACACCGTTCTTCAGCGTACCCACGAGTGAATTGCCGCCGTTGGCGAGCGCCGCGTCCAACATCACCCGAGTGGCGAGCGCTCCGCTCGGAGGAGCATAGTTGGTGCAGCCCTGCTCGTCGCACGAGCAGACTCCCAGCCAGCAGATCCAAAACCTCTCGTCTGCGTTTGCGGTGGTCCGCGCGGTGCATCGGTAACGGCTCAGGCCGTAGCCTCCGCTATCGGGTCCGACCCAATAACCAGGCGGGACTTCGTCCCCGACGCCAAGTCCACCGCTACCACCCGATGCCCCGCCTCCTCCAGTGCCGCCACTACCGGAACTCCGGCTGTCATAGGTCGTCGTCTGCAACTCACACCAGTCACGCTCTACCTGCCACGGATTGAGCGTGAACCTGATGCGCGCCGACTCGATTGTCGCGGTGTCGACCGTGTACGCAAAACCGGGGAAGAGGTTCGAGAAACTAGCGAATGAGGCAAAGTTCGAAGCGCCCGGCGGATAGGCGACGTTCGGGTCGGTGGCGATCGGCAGTGCCGGGCTATCTCCAATCTGCAAGGTGCCATTGCCCAATGAGTCGAGCGAAATTCTCACTTTATCGGACCCGTCCGCGAACGTGTACGCCTCGGCGTAGCCCTCCCAAACTGCTGCGTAGTCCTGCAAGCGCTCTCCAGTTTGGCCATCACCGATGTCCACGGGCGTGTTCTCTGCAGAACAGGCCCAAGCAGCGGAAAGTGCAGCAGCCAATGAGATAACGTTACGAGCAACCTTGATCATCACTTCAACCTCCCAATCTCGGAGTTCGTCCCCGGTACGGCTGAATTCCGTTCGCTTTCGAGCCCACAAATTCCAATCACGCGTGTGAGGTACGCGCTGCCGGCGTGCTTGGCCGCAAACACCCGAGCATTGCTCACGGCATCACCACTCCCGAGCTGACAGTTCGCCATGATCCCGGCGGCCCGTCGCTCTTCCAACAATTGCCCCGCGGGCATCGCCTGATCCAATTCCTCGAGTAACACCAGAGCGAGCCGCGGATTGCCTTCACGAATCGCGCGTTCGACGCGACGCAACTGACGAACCTCTTCATCCAATCCGAGCGCCACGGGCGGTGCGGGCGATGCGCTCGGAACGCGCACGGCCGAAGACACGGACGTTGATTTCGCTTCGTGCTCCGAGCGACGTTCGATCGGCGGCATACGCACGACGGGAGGGGCGGGCTCGATCGGTGGCGCGGAAGCGGGCGTTGCATCGACGATCGGCGGAGCTGCGCTCACGACGGCCTTCTCATGCGTGCCATGCCTGGTTTTTTGGGCGATCCCCGCTTCCCAACCCTTCTGGTACCCCAGCCCACCACTGAGCGCCACCGCGCCGATCACGGCGATCGAACCTGCAATTCGCAACGGCCAAGGCGACTTGGGCAGTGCGCCGACGCTTTGCGCGAGCGGCGAGACCGGCGTCAACGCGATCTGCACGAGCACGTTGTGCAGCAAACGTCGCTCGTCCGAGCTCGTCGGCCCAAGTCCGTTTCGCGCTTGCTCCAAGATCAGCGCCTCATCGTCATCCAGTCGATTCATGGGCCCCTCGATGACGCAACAGCGCTGCACGGAACTCGGTGCGCACGGCGCGCAGGCGCGTATAAGCAGTGTTGAGCGGCATTCCGGTCATCTCGGCGACCTCCGGAATACTGAACTGCTCGACCAACGCGAGCATGAACAGTTCGCGCTTTTTCTCAGGCAGACCGAGTGCAAAGCGCCGCACGAAGTCCGCCGCCTGTGCGTCCTCGGCGTTTTCGCTCGGGGTCGGTGCGCGACTACGGAGCTGCTCGTCGAGCGGCTCCGCGCGATCCTTGCGCCGAACGCGGCGCGCTTGCTTGTAGGCCACGTTGCGCACAATCCCGTACAGCCAAGTCCGAAGCTGTGAGTCTCCGCGAAAGCCGCAGAGCCCGCGGTGCACGACGATGAACACTTCTTGCGCGGCGTCATCGAGGGCGCGGTCGGGCACGCCCAAATTTCGCAGGCAGCGCCAAACGAAGCCGACGTATTCGGCATAAATCGCTTCAAATTCATAGACTTTGGGAGCATCTGGCGGGCGCTCTCGCGAATCATCGAGCTTTGACACCACCACTTCCCCCCGTAAGTCCCCGGTTCGCCTGGTATCCGTTTGTCGCCTTGAACGAATCTGAAGGCCTACAGCGAAAGCTCGACGCCCAGCCCGACCCGCGCGCTGATCGCCGCGGCGCGAAACACCACGTCCGGCCCGTCGAGCACGAACTCGCGGCGAATGAACGGGATCGCCACACCGGCGCGACCGACCACGCGCAACGCCCCTTGACGCGGGTAGCCCACACCGAGCTCACCACGGGCAGCGGCCCAGAACGTGTTGCTCGGGCGCGAAGCAGACACCGCCTCGCCGACTCCCTCGCCCGAGAGCTGACCGAACTCGGCACCCGCGCACAGGAGCAGCGTGGACCCCGCGAGTGGTTTGGCGCCGCAGACCAGCGGTGCGCCGTAGGCCAGCTGAAATTTCCCTGCTTGGCCCGCGACGCTGTTCGTCTCGGTGGGCGCGTAGAACGCGCCTTCGAGTTCGAAGCGCAACCCCGTCTTTCGCTCATCGGCGGGCAGCCAACTCACGCCGATGCGCGCGCTGCCCCCGAACGCGGGACTGGGCGTCGCCGATGAATCCAACGCCGCACCCAAACCGACGAACCATGCGAGCGAGTCGTGAGCTGCGGGGGCTTTGCGGGACTGCGCTGAAACGGCCTCGGACGGTGCCCTCGCCTCGGGGCGGGTCGGCGTCGCGGGCACGGGATCCGACGCTGATTTCGGTTCGCTTTTCACCTCTGCCGGACTGGGACCAATTGCCAGCGCAATGGCCACGGCGGCGGCATCCGTCACATCAACGCAGCTGGCGCCGCGGATCGCGCGGGTGCTCCGGGCTCCGTCGGGTCGACGCACGGTCGTCAGATCGAGACTCCACTGTTCGCGCGCGAGCGACTTCACGCGCAGCTCGAAATCCGCAATCTCGACGGAAGAAATGGCACGTCCCGTCGCCGACTCGACCTGCGCCTCGACTTCCGACTCACGCCGACACGACTCTTCACCGGACCAGCGGATTTCAGCTGCCCACGATGAAGATCCGAAGCAGAGCACCGCCGCCCCTACCGAAATCTGCGCGAGCACCCGTCCTAGCATCCGGTGCGGCTCATCCTATGCCCAATGCCCCGCAAACACGAAACTGATCGCGCTCGGCGGAATTCGCCGGGAGATCTCGCCGTCACGGCCGAACGACATGGGTGCGGCGAGACTGAGCAGCTGCCGCTCGGCGGCTAGTTGCGGTCTGCCGGCGCTTTCAACACCGCGCTCGCAATGTCGTGCATTTGAATGGCGGTCACCAGGTTCGCCGTCGTCGTCGAGGTTGTAACACCTGGCAGTGTTGCGACGTCGAGCGCGTAGATCGTAAACTCGTAGGTGTGAGTCATGCTCGCCGGGGGACACGGCCCGAGGTAGCCCATTCCGGATCCGGCGGCTTGCTTGGCGCCGGCCGGCATCGTGAGCGTCGCACTGGCCCCCAATGCAGCCGGCAGCGCTAGGGCGCTCGGCGGAATGTCCCAGACCACCCAATGGGTGAACTTCGGCGATGGGTCGTACATCACCAGCGCGTAGCTCAACGTCGCGGCTGGACCAGGCGTCCAAGCAAACGGCGGCGACGGCGGATTGGGGTGCGCGTTGTTCGCGCACGTCAGCTCACTCGCGATCTTCATCCCTTCGGTGATCTTCTCGCTCGTCAAAGTAAACGCCCCACCGCCGCCACTACCGACCGCCCCGCCGCTCGAGCCGCCGCCGCTCGCTTTGCCACCCGCGCCAGCGCTTGCGCCGCCACTTCCGCCGGTGCTCGCACCCGCGCTGGCTCCGCCGCTTCCCGCGACACCACTGCCGGCGCTCCCGCCAACTGCCATCCCCGCGCTGCCACCGCCGCCAAGGGCAGGACTCCCACCGCCGCTAACGGGTGTGCCTCCGGCGGCCATGCCTGCGGCGGCGGGCATGCCCGCTGCGCTGCCAGCGACCCCATTGTTGCCACCGGCCGGGGCGTTCGTCGGTGCGTCGCTACTACTGCAGTTGGTGAGTAGGAATGCGGAAGATCCGAGCAGCAAAAGCGAAGTAAGGATTCGAGCTCTCATGGCGACTTTCGGGGCCGCCAGAGTTGAAAGCGCGATGACGTCACGCCTTTGGCGGGCGCGCAGAGTATAGGTGTGCCGTACCTTGGCCAGCGGGTGAGATAATTCTCGCCCCCGTTGTAAGATTCTATTTTTAATGGGGAATTGACGGTGCCGTAGCGAGCGGCCCCGAGCTCGTGGTCGAGCTCGGGTCGCTGTCGTTCATTGCAGCAAGCCGCAGTTTGGAGCACGTACGGTCGCGGCGCCCGTGATGGGCGCGTAGTGATACATGCCGTCACCGGTGACGAAACGGACAGCCGAACCGTCGATGCGCCCGAGGAACGCAATGTTGGTGGAGGCGTAGGCGGCGGGATACTTTTCGAAGTCGTAGCCCCAGCACAACGCAGTGTGACTCGCGGTCAGCGCACAAGTGTTTTTCGCGTAGCCCGTGCCGTTGATGTCGGTGATGCCACTGATGGCCGTCACTCCACCCATGAGCGTGACGATCTTCGGCGCGAGAATCGGGCTGTTGCTCGTACCATCGCCGACCTCACCTTGCCCGTTGTAGCCCCAGCAACGAACGTTACCCGCGTCGACGACGCAGGTCGTCGAGTAGTAGCCGCCGGCGTTGACCTCGGTTGGTGACGTGAGTCCCAGAACCTTCGTCGGGTACTTTCGCTTCGTGGTGTCGCCGGTGCCGAGTTCGCCGGCACCGTTGTAGCCCCAGCACCAGACTTCCTTCGAGGTGCTGCCCTGCACCAGAGCACACGCGGAATTACCGCTCGAAATGCTGACCTGAAGGACGCCCGAAAACGGGGTCACTCCGTCAGTCGTGATTTGAACCGCGTAGGGTGAGTTGAGCGCGGTGCCGTTGTTGACGAGGTAAGACAGGTCCCCCCAACAATAGAGCTTGCCGTCCGCGGTGATGGCGCAGGTCGAACTGCCGTACGAGCTGTAGTCGGAATTTTCCGACACGGCGACCACGTTCGTCAGCGGCATCGAGGCGGCGGTCAGCACCTGAGTGGCGCGGAACAGGGTTCCGCTCGAGTCCACGCTGCCGTTGCCGAGCTGACCGATGTTATTGCCATTGGCTGCGCTGCGCCAACACCAGGCAGTCTTGCTCGTGCCGACCACCGCGCAGCCGTGGGACGGGCCGTCGGAGGCGCCGGTGATGCCCCCCAGCGGCAACCCAGTGCCCGCGTCCAGCACCGCGACCTGAGCGGTCGAGCTCGGATCGCTCTCGTACAAGAGGTAGCCGTCGTTGCGCAGCAAATAGTTGTCGTACAGCGCTTTCACACAGCTACACGAGGTGCTGTTCAAGCACTGTGAGCCCGAAGCCGTGCATGCGTCCGCCGCACAGCAGGCTTGTCCGACGCCACCGCAGGTAGCTCCGCCGCCAGCACCCGCGCTGCCCGCGGTACCCGCGCCGCCGCTCGCGCCGCCGCTCGCACCGCCCGCGCCACCTCCAGCGCTCGAACCGCCGCTCGAACCGCCGCTCGAACCGCCCGCGCCAGCGCGACCGCCGCTGCCAACGCCACCGCTGCCCGCCCCGCCGTGATTCGCTCCGGCACTGCCCGAAGTGCCACCGTGGCTCGTCCCGGCAGTGCCGACACCTGCGCCGGCACTCCCGCCGCTCGCGCCTGACTCACCCGCGGCACCCGCTTCGCTCTCACCCGCGGCGCCCGCATCGCTGCTGCTTTCGCCACCCGCTACACCGGGTTTGCCACCCTTGCCGCCGCCCGCAACGGCCTCCCCGGCGCCACCTTTGCCGCTGCCTCCATCGTCTGTCCCGCCGCTAGCGTCGGTGTCACTCGACAGCGGTTTGCACGAATAAGAAACCAGCGGTGCGGCCGCAACGAGTACCAACGTGATGCGTTTCCACATGATCAAAATCCTTTCAATTCGAGTTCCGGGTTCACTCACCCGGTCTCTGCTACTTGCCGCAGGGCGCTGAACTCCCTTTCGCTCGTAGCGCACTCGGTGGACTCAGACATTGAACGTTCTTGGGGAATTCAAACGCCAATCAAGCCAGTTCAAAGCACTTTGCGTGATCGAGCGCGGTCTCCCGAACAAGCAATCCGGGGACCGTGAACTTGAACGTTCTTGGGTAATTCGTAATTGGCAGCACTAAGAGCCAATCCTAGAACCAATGCCGATCGGTTAGCAGTTCAAGAGATCGAAATCATTTCGGAAAGCGGGCCGCTCTCTTGACGGACCTTAGAATCTTTCACGCAGCATTTGGCCGCAGTGCAGGTCTTCTCGCGAAGGATTGAGTTCGGGTTCGAACTCAATCTTTGATTGGTGAGGGCGCACTCCGTGCGAACTTCGGCGTGAAGCTCTTAAGCGAACGGCATTGGTTCTAGGACAGTTCTAGGACTGGCTCTAAGCTAGCCGCCGAAAAATTGCTCATGCCCATCCGCTGCACGAAGTCGACACAATGCGGAAGCCGAGGCGAACGCGCTTGCGAAACGGAGACACGCGAGAATCACCCAAACGGCGAGAACCACGCATGACGACATGGAAACTGATATTGACTGGTTTGCTGATGGTGACAGCGCCCGGCTGTAGCTCCGACGACAGCAATGCGGCGCCGCAGAAGTGTGAAGCGCTCGCCACCCAATTCTGTAAGAGTGCGATCGGTTGCCAGGTCAGTGGCGGTCTGGTCGATGCTGCGGACGAGGCCTCCGAGAATGCCTCCTGCAAGGCCGACGTGAACAACGAGATCGAATGCTCCAAAGCTCAGAGCGTCACGTCGAGCTATGACGCGTGCATGGCGAAGCTGAAGAATCCGCCGTGTGACGACGTCAACAAGGCCATCATGGAGGGCACGCTCGGACTGCCAGAGGAGTGCAACGGGGTGATCCTGGTCCCCTGAGGTTAGCTGCCTACGACAAATAGCCCCGCGGGCGGCAGCTTCGCCTAACCCGCCCATGCTCCGCGCCAGCGGCGAATTCTATGCGCAAGTCGCCAAGGGTCGTTGCCTCGAGCGAAAGTGCTGCGCGCCCAAGCGGACGCGACGCCACGCGCCGCCGAAGGCTGGGCCGGCGAGCGCGAACCCCGTGACCATCAAACCCAATTCACTTCGGCACAGGCGGAGGGATCGGGTCGACTTTGACGAGCTTGCACGGGAAGTTCACGTTCACCGTGCCACCGTTCTTCAGCCAGGTGCTGCAAGTGGTACCCGCCAGCGTAACGGACGTGAGGTCTGCGCCGAGTGTCCAGCCGTTCGCATCGCCGAAGGGCACGACAGCGTCGTTGAACTTGAGGGTGCCGAGGCTGGGATCCCCCTTGACGGCCGCGTCCATGTTGAAGCTACAGCTGCGCGTCTGCGCCAGGCTTGCGAGGATCGCGTCGGCGATCTGCTTTTGGGCCGCGCTGCTATCCGCGTTGCTGGACACCGTGTAAAACGGCGCCGTACCGCCCTCTGCCACGGTCGCCGCGTAGGTGGCGGCGAGCGGCCCGTGGTTGATGCAATTCGAATAAGTGTAGTTTTCGGTGTTCGGCGCGACCGGCTGTCCCGTGCCCGCGTTCGCTAGGTCCTGCAGATGGAGTTTGCAGGTGCGCATCGACTTGTCGCACTTGGCGTCGTTCGTGATGTCTCCGATGCCGATCACGAATGTGCCAATACCCGCAGTGTAGGCGTCTTGGACGGCTTTGATCGACTGATCCTGACCACAATTGGGATTGACGATGTTGCAGAGATCCGGGTCACCGTCGGTGACGAGCATGATGAACTTCGGCCCGGGTGGATCGGGCGTGAAAGCGAGTAGCTGCTTGGTCACTGCTACGAGTGTCGGACCGGTCGGCGTGTTGCCATCGGGGTCAGGGTTGGTCCCTGCCTTGGTGTACACGGTCTTGATCGCGTCCATATTGTTGATCTTTGGATCGCCGTCGGTGCTGAGGAGCACGGGGCACGTGGGCGACACGTCCCTGGGCGAGGTGTAACTGGTGAAGCCGAAGCGAACTTTACCTTGAAGCATCGCCACTACGCCGTTCGGATCCATCAGCGCCTTGAACAAGGGGTCCCACGCCGGCGTCGGCGGAGTGAACATGCTGCCCGAGGTGTCGACCACGAGCTGCACCGTCGGCACCGGCTCGTACGTCTTGATCGTCAGGTCGTCGCACGTGCCCGCTTCTTCGGGTGCGTCCATCCCTGCGTCTTTCACGGGATCGGGGACGATGAGAGAACCAGAGCCGCCCGTCGCCGGCACGACGACGTGCGAACCGCCTTGCCCGCCGCTTGCGCTGGAGCTGCCGCCAGTCTCGTCCCGTGGAGCCACGCCTGAACTCGTGGGTCGAGTCGAGCTACAGCCCAGCACCCCACACGCCACACTCACACCCACCGCAGACGCAACAAGAGACAAGCCACGCATCCGTCGAGCGTAGCGTGGGGCTCGCATTCTCGCAAAGCCTGCACGCGGCAATCGACGGGTGATAAGCTCTCGATTCGTGAACCGTGAGTGGCACGCCGCAAACGTCCTTGGGAAAGGTGCTAACCAAAGTAAGCGCATCGCCTGGCATCGAGCCCACCAAAAGCACTGCGCTTGTCGTCCAATCCCCAAGAGCCTGCTGGAGCTCGTGGGGCCTGGCCCAGGGGGCGCAAGCCCGAGTGCCGGCAAGCGCGTCCGAGCGCACAAAAAAACTTAGAGCCGGTTCATCTTTTCTGAACCGACTCTAAGCGATCGTGCGGCGGGCCCAACTACGCAGCGGTGCCGCGGGTCCAACTACGCAGCGGTACAATTCCGGTAGTACCGCTGCGCCACCGAACTCACGGGCAAGCGGCGAATTGTTTCGTGCCGTCCACGACTTTGTCCGCAGCGGGCTTCACCGACTCGATGATGACGTGGTTGTACTGGTCGGTCGTGCGGAATTTGAGCGCGTCCGTTCCGTAGTCAACCCCGTCGAGTACGTAGGTGTTGTAGACGGACTTCTTGAGGGCCGTCCACTTGCCCCCGACTTGGGCGTCCATCTTGGTCACTACGTTGCGGCCGTTCATTGGCGTCACGGCCAGGTAGTACTGCTTCGTGCCCTTGTCGAAGTAGTACTTGATGTTCCCGGTCGGCGTGCAGTTCACGTACTTCCAGGTGACAGACGGATTGCCGCTCGCGCTGAGTGCGTCGTTGGCGGCATTGTTGAGGTCGATGTGATGGCTGCCTTTGAAGCACCACTGCGTGTTGGGTGCCACGTCCGGGCATTCATCCGTGATCTGTACGACGAGCTTCTTGCCGTTGGCCGTGATCTCGACGCAGGCGCCGCACACCCCGGAATCCGCCCAATCGTATTGGTTCATGGCCCCGTAGTACTGAGGCAACGTGTTGGTGGGGTAGTGGCAAGCGACCATGCCCGTCGCCAAGGAGTAGTGCGTGACCTTCCCGTTGTACGTCGTGGTGTCGGTCTTGCAGGTCGGGTTCAGGCAAGCACCGTCGACGCACGCGGCGTCTGCCGCGCACTTGGTGGTGCAGTTGCCACAGTGAGTCGGGTCGTTCGGCAGGTCGAAGCAGCCGTCGGTACAGGCCATGCCGCCGGACTTGCACATGCATGTGCCGTTGCTGCAGGTCTGATCGGTGCCACAGGTCACCGTGGCGCACGGGTCGTTCGGCCCGCTGCCACCCGTGCTGCTGATCGGCGCGCCGCCGGAGCCGGTTCCGCCGGTCGAAACCAAGGCACCGCCGGCAGCAATGCTCATTCCCCCGCTCGACAGAGTCGAGCCCGCCGCTCCACCAGCAGCAGACACCGGGGTGCCGCCCGTCCCCGTACCGGCATGCGCCGTTGACGATCCGCCGCTGCCGACGGAACCAGTGCCGCCCCCAGGAACCTGGTCGCCAGGCGGGCTGCTCGAGCTGCAGGCAACCAAACAGAGCAAAGGAGCAACGGTGAAGAGTTGGGGGAGGTCCTTCGACCAAGAATGGGTACGCATGGCTCGAGTAGTAACTAGCACACGATGTAGGCAGGCCAGGCCGAGCGCACGACCGGAATTTCATCAATTAATTCAGCAAAACAGTACTTTTATGCGCGCATTGCTCGCTGGGGCACGGATCGAGGCCATTGCGGCGTCCGAGCCCGAAGCACGCAATAAACACTTTTGATGACGACAAATCTCATCGCGATCATCGATAGTCGCGCTCGTGCGTCACTGCTGGGCGGGACCATGTTTTGCCGCGTTGACGGGACTGGCCTTGCTCACGCCCGCGAGGGGCTGGGCGCAAGCGTCCCCGAGTGCCACCTCGGTCGAGGCGGAGATTGAGATCGAGCGCGCGCCCGGATCGCAGGCTTGCCCCGACAAAGAAGCCGTATTTCGCTCGATTCAGCGGCTATTCCCGGAGCGCGAATTCCATCGAGGCAGCACCGACGCGCAGAGTACGGCTCGCGCCCACGTGACAATCCGCCCGCGGCCTCCCGGTCATGAAGCCGAGCTGACCCTGCTACCGCCACGGCACGGCCAGCGCGTGATTCGCGAGGAGGACGAGGATTGTCGCGGTCTGGCGGACGCGCTGGCGTTGGCGTTCGTGATGCTGGTCGCGCCACCGGCCGCTTCCACGGGGCCGACCAGCGTGGCCGCAACGCCCAGCCCCGACACGAAGCCCGCGACCGCGAGCCCGACGACCGCACCCGAGGCAAAGGGGGGCTCAAAGCCAGGAAATACGCCTGCATCGCAGCGCGTGCCCGAGACGCGACCTGCCACGCGCCCGTTTCGGGCAGGGCTGGGCGCTTCGCTCGTGGGCGGGCTCGGCGTATTGAGCGAAGCCACTCTGGGCGCGGGGGGCGAAGTCGAGCTGTTTCACGAGAGCGGCTTTGGTTTGTCGTTGCAGGGCCTGAGGCTCTGGGCGCTGCCCAGCGAAGCGCAGGGCGGAAGCGTCAGGTTGACCCTTTGGGGGCTGCTGCTGGCACCGTGCTACCGACAGCGGCTAGCTGGAACGGCTCATTTCGATGCTTGTTTGCGCTTCGGCCTGGGGACGCAGCATGCAAACGTAACGGGGTTCGAGGCGGCGGAGTCCGGCAATTACCGGTGGCAGGTGCTCATCCCCTCCGTCGGCTATCGCCACGGTTTACCCGGATTGGGCGAGCGACTGAGCGCGTTCGTGCGCGTCGGATTGGTCGCCCAGCTGCGACCGCAATCGTTCAGCGTGCGACAAGAGGGCTCCGGGGAAAACGTGCCGATTGCCGGTGCCCCCAGCTTTGGCGTAATGGCCGACATCGGCCTAGCGTTCGGGACGGGTCCGTTTTGAGACGTTTCGCGAGGGCTTTTTTTGGGCGCAGGTGATCGCCCAGCGCTCGAGCCTCCATTCAGCAGGGTATTGCTTGGATTTCGAGGAAATCTACCGCACCCATCATGATTTCGTGTGGCGCACGCTGCGTCGCATGGGCGTCGGGGAGCGCGACGCGATGGATGCGGGCCAAAAGGTGTTCCTGATTGCGCATCGCCGCTTGGCGATGTTCGACGGCCGGTCCACCGTCAAAACTTGGCTGTGCGGGATCGCGCTTCGCGTGGCGTCGGACTACCGGCGGAGCGCGATTTCGCGACGTGAGGTGTTGGTCGCGGATACACCCTGCGGCAACAGCCACGCGGCCGATCAGCTGCAACGACTGGAAGAGCGAGAACGGCTCGCGATCCTCGATGAGGTCTTGTTGGAAATGCCGGTCGAGCAACGCGCCGTGTTCGTGTTGTTCGAGCTCGAGGAGATGTCGGGCGAACAGATCGCTACACTACTGGCGGTGCCCGAAGGAACCGTGCGTTCGCGTTTGCGCCTGGCCCGTCGCGCGTTCTCCAAGAGCGTGGCATTGCGCCAGAGCCAATCCGTGCGCATCGCGGTGGGGGGCGAATCATGATGAATCCGAAGCGTTGGCTGGACGAACTCCCGCGCGGCTCGCACGAACGCGAACTGCTCTTGGTTGGCAAAGCCGCGCGACCCGCGGCGGGCGCCATCGACGCAAACTGGAAAGCGCTCTGCGCGACGCTCGGTACGACCGCCGCGATCAGTGGCACGTTTGCCACCCACGCAGCAGCCAAGACTGCCGTCGCGTCGGCCGCGACTTCGGCCAAAGTAGGCGCGTCAGTTGCGGCGAGCCAAGCTGCCGGGACCGGACTTTTGCTCGTCGCTGCGAAGTCACTCGCGGTCGGCGTGGGCATTGGCTTGGCCGTCATGGGCGCTGCTGCCGTCGCCGAGCGCGCGAGCGACGGCAGCGCGCGTTCGGCAAACGCAACCCAGCCTTCACCTGCGGTGAACGCACGCCGCCCGCTGCCCAACGCAGCGCCAACTCCGCTCGCCGCGCCGCCCGCACCGACCCGAGAGGAGCCGGCAGCTTCGCCGCCCGGCAGCGTTTCAGGTCCTTCACGCTCGCGCGAGTTCGGGGCAGGCCCGGCCCCGCTGCAGAATCCGCTTGGGGCGCCGGCAGTGGCGTCTGGCGCATCGGCCGCGGAAAAAACGGCGTCGCTCGCCCGTCAAGCGCGCGAACTCGCGGAGCTCAAGCGCCTGATCGACAGCGGTGCCAGCAGCGAAGCGCTGCGGCGTCTCGACGAGGACTTCAGCGCGGGCACGGCTTCGGTCCTGTCGGAGGAGCGCGACGCGCTTCACGTTCAGGCCTTGGCCCGCGCGCAGCGTCGCACCGAAGCGCGCGCTCTCGCGCGGCAGTTTTTGATCCGGTACCCACACAGTCCTTATTTCGAGACCATGCGCCAATTGCTGACCGAGGAGTGATCGCCAGGCGCGCTTGCCTCCACTCACTCAGGGGAAACAAGCAGTAGGGGCGACAATAGGCGGAGGGTTGGGGGAACAGCCAAGGCGGCACGGCTGGCTCGGTGCCGCCCGGACGATCCGAGGCTGGCGGTGTCGGCAGTTGCCCGAGGCGAACGTCGACACCGCCGGCTTCGGGGCTCCGTCCGTTCTCGATCGCGTTTTTTGAGCGCGCGCAGGTTCGTCGCCCAATCATCGATTCTCGGCAAACCATCCAACAGGTCTATCGCTCATGGCTCAATCGCCTTCGGTGCAAGGTTTCGAACGCGCTTCCATCTCGAGCTTGGCATTCGTGCTCGCAGCGTTCGCCTGCGACTCTGGAACGCCCCTCGATCGACTCGCAGGCTCGGCTGGCGCAACCGCGACGGGCGGCGCTGCGAGCAGCAGCGCAGGCGCTGCTGGCCACGTCGCGGGTGCGAGTGGCTCGATGGGGGGTGGCAGCAACGGCACGGCGGGCAGCACGGGCGGTCGAGGTGGCACCGGCGCTGCGAGCGGCGGGGCGCTCGCTGTCGGTGGTTCGAGCGCAGCCGGATCCCCAGGCACCGCGGGTGCCGCGGGCAGCGCTGGCGGCGCCACCGCGGCAGCACCGCTGCCTCCGCTCGTCACCTCCGCGCCCGGCGCGTATTGGAAGAAGGACGGCACGCTCACCGATTCGACCGCGAGCGCAACGGTGACCGTCAACGACACTGCCTCCGCGCAAAAGTGGGAAGGCATGGGCGCCGCGTTCAACGAACTCGGTTGGAAGTACCTCACCAGCGCGGACATGAAAGAAAAGGCGCTTGGCTGGCTCTTCAGCGCCAGTGACGGGGCGAACTTCGCCTGGGGTCGCATTCCGATCGGCGCCAGCGACTATGCCGAAAGCCGCTATACCCTCGACGACCCCGCAGGCGTCGATCCGACGGCGAACGACGCGGACACTGGTCGCACCGCTGCCGATCTAGAGTTGAAGAACTTCTCGCTCGAGCGCGACAAGACGAAACTCATTGCCTACATCAAGGCCGCGCAGGCGGTGAAGAAGGACCTGCGGTTTTGGGCAAGCCCGTGGACACCGCCACTGTGGATGAAGAGCGGCTACAAGAAAAACAGCGGCGCGGACTCAGCCAAAACCGCGGTGAAGCCCTCGTACTACGACGGCGGCAACATGAAGAGCGATGACGCCATCCTGAAAGCGTACGCTGATTACTATGTGAAGTTCGTCGAGGGCTACAAGGCCGAGGGCATCAGCATCGAGATCGTGTCGCCGCAGAACGAACCCGGGTACGATCAAAATTACCCGTCTTGCCTGTGGGACAAGGCGACCTACACCAGCTTCATCGCCAAATACTTGGGCCCAAAGCTGGAGCCGCTGGGGGTCAAGGTGATGCTCGGCACGCTGTCGAACGCCAACACGGATTTCGACGTGGCGGCAGGCGCTGCGGTCGACGCCACGGCCAAGAAATACCTGGCCGTCGTCGGCGCGCAGTGGAACACGCTCGACGCCGCAAAACTCAACGGCTTGAACTCGGGCTTGCCATTCTGGGCAACCGAACACAAATGCGGCAATTACCCGTTCTGCAAGAAGCAAGGTGACTGTGCGGCGGAGATGGGGCTCTACACCTCCAGCCAAGCACCCAACGATCAGGCCTATGCCGTCGAGAGCTGGGGCTACATCCGCGATGCGATCAAGACGATCAAGGTCACGGCGTACAACGCCTGGAACATGGTCCTCGACAAGAACGGCCTGGGCATCGACACCACGCGTGAGTGGAAGCAGGACGCGCTCTTGGTGGCCGATGGCGGGACGGTCACCCTAACCCCGGCATACTACGTCTTCCGTCACATTTCCCAGTACGCTCAACCGGGTGCCACGGTGGTCGGCACCACTGGCGGGGACGCAGTCGCGTTCAAAAACCCGGACGGCAGCTTGGTGGCAGTGATGTTCAACAGCGGCGCGGCCAACGCCAACTACGTGCTTTCAATCGGCGGGAAGAAGTTCCAATTCGCGATGCCGGCCAACGGCTGGGCCACCGTGAAGTACAAGCCTTGAGTGCGGCGGCGTTCCGCCCTCACGTCGGCGCGCCGCCGCATCACCCTCGAGGGTTGGGCGCTCGCAGCTTCGAGCAGCACCTCGAGCCGCGCAGCAATTCACACGCAGCCCGTCTCGCTCGTGTGCACCGAGCGCACAAAATTTCGGCGAAGCGCGCCTGACTCCGGTGTGGCGCCCTTGCCTACCGTTGCACCGTGACCAACGCGACAGGTCACTCAGCACGATTGGCCAGCACCTTTACGATACCGATTGCCTTCGACGCGGGCAGATTCGTCGAAATCCGAATCAAGAAGTCGGCGGCTTACTTACACTTGATCACCCGCACACTGCAGTCGATCCACGCATCGAGTCGTCCGCGCTAGAGAGCTATCGAGCGGTGAGGGCAATCAATGCTAAGGTGATCGGACAGTGGAGTTCAATTCGCAACTGGTGGCCCCGACACTGACCGGCGTTGCTGCGTTCTTGCTCGCCTGGTTGGCGTTCGGCAAGAGCCGCTCGAAAGTAGCAAAGCCCACGACCTCCAGTCTTCCGGCAAACCAGCGAGACACCAAGCCGCCGCCAGCCTCCAAACGCAAGTCCGCCAAAGACGAGAAGTCTGCAGCGGCCAAAGACGCAAAGTCCGCAGCCGAGACCAAGCCCGCGATTGCAGCGGACAGTAAACCCACCGACCCTGCGGAGCTCGCCGCGGGCGCCAAATCCGCGGTCTCGGACAGCAAACCGGCACCTGCAGCCGGCAGCAAGTCCTCGAGACCCGCCGCGAAGGCCATCGTCTGGGAAGCCACGCCGAGCGAACTCGCTGACGACGACATCACGATCGTCCACGCGATCCCCGTCTTCGACGGCGCGACGGATCTGACGATCGAAGCCGCCTCGGTCTCGATCGAGGGCGAAACCGAGGACGACCGAGTTTCGCGCATCGAGCTCAGCTACGAAGAAGACGCAGAGGCCGAGGAGGTCACCGCGGCCTCCGCGCGCATCCTGCTGTACGCCGCGGGTGACAGCGATCAAGGGCGCGTTCGCAAGCGCAACGAAGACAGCCTGCTGGTCATGCCCGAGCGCTCGCTGTTCGCGGTCGCCGACGGCATGGGCGGACACCGCGGTGGCGCAGTCGCAAGCAGCCTCGCCATCGACGCGCTGCAAGACGCTTTCGATCGCGAAGCCTTCGAGGGCCGCGTGCAGTCTACCGGCAACGTGCCTCGCCGAGCGCGCGAGTTGGCCGCCGCCGTGCACATGACCAACGAGTGCGTGCGTTCGATGGCCTTCGCGGATCGCGAACTGTCCGACATGGGCACGACCCTGGTCGCCGCGCGCTTCTCGCCCAACAAGCAGCGGCTGTACGTCGGCCACGTCGGTGACAGTCGCTGCTACCGACTACGCCAAGGCAAGCTCCGGCAGCTCACGACCGACCACACCATGGCCTCCTTGGGCGTGAAAGGTCCGAGCGCCAACCACTTGTATCAGGCCATCGGCGTCAGCCCCGGCCTCGCCATCGACCTGATCGTCGACAAGCCGCAAGACGACGACATTTACGTGCTTTGTTCGGACGGCTTGTCGAAAATGGTGACGGACGACCAGCTGCGAGACACGCTGATCGAGAACGAAGATCTGGAGACCGCTCTCTACACGCTGATCGAAGCCGCCAACGATCGCGGCGGAAACGACAACGTGACCGTCATCATCGTCAAGGTCGTCTCGCGAGTCTCGAAGTTGGCGATGGACACCATCGCGCAACAAGCCGTGAACTGAGCGCCGCCAGTCGCACCGCGGTGACCGCTGACCGTTCGCGTGGGCGTTCTGCACACTCATTTTCGGTGAACGGGCGAGTCCCTGCATAACGCGGCCTGCGTTCGGCCACTGATCAAGGTGGGCGATCACCTCGATTTGCAGCGACGGATCGTCGACCCGCTTGGCTTTATTGCGTGTTTGGAGTGACCAAGATGAGCGCAACGCTTCCTCCCGCGGCTGAACCCGACCGACCCAGTGATTTTGGCGAGTTTTGGCAACACTCGGAGCTCGCGCATCGACCGGCGTCCGTCATGCCGGAACCGGAGGACGAAGTCCCTTCGATTCCGTTGACGCCCGAGCAACAGGCGCGGCGCGCGCGCTACCGACGTGCGGTCAGCGGCATCGTGTTGGGTTTGCTCGCGTTCACTGCGCTAGCGATGTGCGTGTATGTGGTGAGAAGGACGGCTACTCGTAGCCACGAAGCCGAAAGCGCCATGCCGATCTCCGCGACGGCGCCCGTGGCCCAGCAATCGCCGCCGGCTTCGACGCCGCCGGTCGCGCAACAGGCCGATCCCCCTCGCCCGTCAGAAGCCGAACAGGCGCTTTCCTTGGCGCGCATGCCAGTCGCGACGATTGCGAATCTGCAGACTTGGTCGAGACTTGCGGGGCAACTGAACGTCGAGGATCGGAAGCGCGTGGAGCATGACCTTTCGCGCTCGAGCGTCAGCGGCACACGCACGACGCAGGAAGCTGCGCGGCTTCAGCTTGCACTGTTGTGGCGCGTCACCGCTCGCCGCGCCAAAGCGCAGAAGGTGTTGGTGAGCCTCGCGCGCACCGCCACCGACCCGGTCGTGAAGAAGTACGCACTCGGGGCGCTCACTGCCGCTTGACACATTAAACCCCAAAATAGCGGGCCGTACTGTTTCGAGCGATGATTCGAAGTCTACTCGTGATGAGCGTGTTGGCCCTGGTGTCCGGCTGCGGCGGCTCCTCTGATTCACCGAACGCGGGAGGCAACGCCGGCAGCGGCAATGCCGGTGGCGCGGGCAATGACAGCTGCCCCGACGTGAGCGGTGAATGGACGCTCACCGAGCATTGTGAGTCGTCATTCATCGGGATGACTCTCAATGTGACCGAGAATGCTTGCGCGCTGACGTTCGCAGCACCCTTCGACGCATTCAGTGGCAGCGTGACGCCTGGCGGCAAGATCACGTTGAATGGTCCGCAGAGCTGCAGCGGCACCGCGACATCCACGTCAGTGTCCATGAACTGCACGCCGGACCCGTGCCCGGTCAAGCTAGCGCGCTAGCTCAGCGCCAGGCGCCCGGTGCAAGCAGCGCGGTGCCATTCATGACCTGGGCCGGCGCCTGGGTCGGGTGTTGCGTACCGACCGCGCGCGCGGGGCGATGCCCCATCAAAAGCGCAAGCAGCAACGCGCAGCCGAGAGCTAGGCCGAACGCACCCATCGATCGCCCTAGCCCCGAGGCCGAGCCCTGAAAAGCCGACACGCACAGAACGAGCAACAACCCGACGGCGACCCCAGCGAGACAAATTGCCAGACCGTTCATCGCCTGCGCGCTCGTCAGATGCACGCGCTGCGCGCCCGACTGAGCGAGGAGCTGACAGACGACCAGGCTCAATACGGTGGCCATCAACGCAATGAATGCGGTTTCTTTGGGGTTCATGAAGGGTCCGTTCGCTGGCCGGCGGCGCCGAGAGTGAATGACTAAGCGCACAGATGAGCAACATGCGTGCCACATTCCCGTGGCACCTCTGCCAGCCGCGTCGGACCTCAGAAACACGACGGCCCCGAAGTCTGGCGACGACGGGGCCGAGTTCCGGACGTTCTCGAACAGCGAAGGCTAGGCGAGCACCAGCGGCAGAACGGTTTCCTTCGTGTAGCGCCAGATCACGCCCGAGTCGTGGGTTTGGAAGGCGGCGCCATTGTAGTAGGTGCGGTTCCTACCCTGCAGGTCATTCAGTGCTCCGTAGAAGCCGCGCGCGATTTCGTCGCGGCCCACGTTCAGTTCGAAGGGGGTGTGCGCGCTGAACGTCACGATTTCGCGCACGCGCGGGGGCGTGGGAAAGTAGGTCGGATCACTGAGCCGGCGGATTTGACTGACGATCGTGGATTTGACGTCGAAGTCGCTGAGGGGCACCGTGCTGCCGAACTTCACGTTCCAAATTCCGGGTACGAGCGTGGGATTGAGGCCGTAGAGGCCGGGGAGTTGCGGCAAGTTGTAAGTGGTGCGCTCGTTGCTATTGCTGACCGATAGGCCCGCGGGCACGCCTTCCAACTTCAGCAGGCCAGTGTAGTAGTAGTTGCGGTCGAATCGACGGAACAGTGACTCCTCGGTGCGATCGAGATCGAAACCGCAGAAGGTTTCCGGAGTCGGCGGAGCCGTGACGACCAGTTTCTTGGCTTTGACGACGTAGCGGCCTTGCGGGGTTTCGACGGTCACGGTCACGCCGTTCCGGTCGCGCTCGACGTGGAGCACGTCGGCGTTGAATACGACGTCATCACCCAAGAGCGCGGCGGCGTTGTCGTACAACGTGCTGTTGCCGGTCGGGCACACCGCGAAGCCGCCGTTGAGGCCGAAGATCGACCCGACCACCTGCGAGCTGAAGTTCTTCAACACGTAGACGGCAGGCATGTTCAGGATGTCGCCCACGCCCTGTCCGAAATTGAACGCAGTGCGGACCATCGCCCCGAAGCCGTACTTGGTCACGAAGTCACGAAACTTCATGGTCAGATCGGCCGGCACCGGATTCGGCAAGTCGAAGCTCGCGTCGAGATCGAAGTAGGTCGCTTTGAGTTGCTGGAGATAGCCGTAGTAACCCTGCAGCGCAGCGCCCGTCTCTGCGGCGCTTGGCTCGCTGAAGTTTTGGATCTTGCCGGTTCGGAAATCGAAATTGACGTTGTTGCCCCCGAAAGAGCCGGGCGGCAGGGGGATAATGGGCGTGCCGAGCCGTGCAAAGTAGTTGGTCACGACTGGCACGTTGTGGAACACGACTACGCCGATGTCCGTCGGGATACCGGTGGTCGGATCGGTATAGGTCTCGGTGTGACCGCCGAGCCGCGACTTGCGCTCGAGCACGACGACGCTGCGACCCGCGTCCTTCACGGCCACGGCCGTGTAGGTTCCGGAGGAGCCGCCACCGATCACGACCACGTCGCGCTCGATGATTTTGGTCTTTGCGAAGGCTGTGCGCGAGGACAGCCCTGCTGCTGCGAAGCCAGCAGCAGAGTATGACAAAAGCTTCAGCACATTTCTTCGTCGAAGACGCATCATGTTCGAACTCCCTTGTTTTGAGTGCGTACGAGGGCAGAGGCCCCACGACGGCACCCGCAACCTTAGCAACCCTTGAGGTAGAAGATAAGCGATAATCAACCAAAGCAGTACTAGGAACGTACTAGCCTCGTCAGGCTGATCCTCTTTTTGCTGGACACACACGAGAGCCGTCGATTGCCGCCACCGTGTGTCGACTACATCAACGGGGTTATCCTACACCTTGCCCTTCGCGAGCCGTTCCGACGGCGGTCAGGTGTTACTGTCAATGTTACTAATCAAAGGCTGGCAGAACGCAGAGATCAGCGAACAACGATCGTCGGACGACGTACGCTAGTGTCTGCGCTTCGTCCGCTGTCCAGTGCCGCCGCGGTCCGTGACAGTGCGCTACTTCTTGCGAACTTCAGCGCCGGCCTTCTCGCGCGCTTCGAGCAGCGCGCTCGTCTCGTTGCCTTCATGGCTGCCGTCGGTCTTGGTCAAGAGGTAGTCGAAAATCTGGCTGGCTTTTACTTCGACTCGTGACCCGCTTTTCAGTGCTGGCACGTCGAACGGGTCATTCTGCAAGATGCCGTCGATCTTGTCGCCACTCCAGCTCACGACCTCGACCCACATCCACTCGTTGCCGCCGTCACTCGTCTGGAAGGGAACTTTGACCAGCAGTTGCTCGCCGAACGGTGGACCCTTGGCGTACCGTTTGCCGATCGACAGCGCCTTTTTCCGTGCGCGCTCGCTAGCCGCGAGCAGCGCTTGATCGTGCTTCACCCGTACGATCGAATCATGCCCGCCGAACAGCTCGTAGCCCGCGGCCGCCTGCTTTTCTTGCAGTGAGCTAGCCGAGCCCGGAAAAGCGATTTCGAGCAAGCGGTTGTCCGCGTCGCCCTCTCGGGGCAAGGACCCGACCAGCCGCAGGGCGACGTGGCGCTTGGCATTGTCGTTCGCTCGCTCCATGAGCTCGGCCTTGAACCCCGCATGCTTCAATTGGTCGATGGATACGACGAGCTCACCACCGCTGCCCAGCGTGCCGCGCTCGAGCAGCGTCTGCAGGACCAGATTCGCGATCGCGCCCATGCCTTCATCCTTCGAACTGACCTGGTTGATCGCCAAATCCGGCAAACCGAATTTGACCATGCCGAGCGAAACGATCCGGATCAGTTCACCGTCTCGATACATGTGCAGCACGACATGGTCTGCAATTCTCGGCTCGTTGCCCTGCCAGTGGTCGAGTAGTACCTGAAAGCTGTGCGCGGTGTAAACGCGGCGGCTCTCTTCATCCCAAGGGTAACCTCCGAGCTCGCGAACGAGTGCCGCCATCAATCGCAGCGCGGCGCGGTAGTCCGTCGTGGCTTGGCCGCCCGGACCGCGAAAAGAGAGCGCGGTGACCGAATCACTCTCGAGTAGCGCATCTTCGTCCTCGGGCGATAGGCCAACCGAAAAGTATTTCAACGACTCTTTTTTGGGCACGCGAAAGTCTGCAATCGCGGGCGCAGCGATGGCGACGGTCGCGCGCGGCAACTTCTCCGCGGCATCTTCGTCGTCGACAAGAGCGAACTGCTCGCCCGCCAAACGCTTGACCACGGCGCGCACGTCTTGTTTGGGAGCGTGCGCGCGATAAATGGCTGCTCGAAACCGATAGTGCGTGTCTACCAGCGAGTTCGCCGCGGACTTGTCACCCGCGGCGACGCTCTGGTCACCGTGCGTTGCCGCGGCTGGTTGCTGCGGGGCATTCCCTACCCCGTGGCAACCAGCGACGGACGTAACTACTGCCAATGTCGCACTGCACATCCCGATTCCCCGAACCCAATCCAAAGCTCGCATCGCAGCCGAGAGTCGCACGAGCCTCGCTCCGACGGTTGCTATTTTTGGCCAGGAAAACCTCCGCGCTGCAAACGCGCGAAAACATCGGCGCGCTCCGAGGTGCGATGCTGGACCACGAGCGCCCCCTCTCGGAAGCAGTCACGGTCCGTCGCTCGCAAGGTAGGAACGAGCCAGCGAGCCAGCGAGCCAGCGAGCCAGCGCCCGCGCTATTCCACGGGCTCCAATGGCCGCATCATCTCGTTGTCTTCGTGCTCGAGCATGTGGCAGTGCCAAACGTAGCCGACGCCCTTGAAGGCGTCGAACGGGAATTTACCGCCCTCTTGCGGCGCCCAGCGAACTCGAATGCGAGTGACGGATTTGCCGGGCGCCATGATCGTGTCCTTCCAGCCGGTGTCCGCGACCTCGACCGGCAAGGGCCCGCCGGTTATGTAATCGTCCACGTTTGGACTGGTTGGGGCGTGATGCAGCGGCAGCACGCTGCCGTTGTCGGCAGTCCATTTGCTCAAGAAACCATCCGAGATCGGCCGACGTTCGAGCAGCTTGAATTGCACGAGGTGGAGGTGGATCGGGTGATCACTATCCATGGTGTTCACGATCTCCCAGTCCTCGGTCGAGCCGACTTTGGGTTTCTCGGTCGCCTCGTCCGTGAACATTTGACCGTTCAAGAGCAGCTCGTGGTCCGTCCTCTCAACGAGCGTGACCGTTCGGCTGGAGCTGGGCTTGGTTTCGAGCTTGTTCTGGTTCATGCCGTCCGGGAAACAGAGAGGCGTGGACTCGGTTCGCGGCCCGGTCAACAGACACGACTGGCTCTTCGGGTCAGCGGCAGTCAGAGGAACCTCGAACTTTACGACGTCTGTCCCGTCAGTAGTCAGGATCGTGGTTTCGCCCGGTAAGAGTTGCGAAAAGTCGATCACGACGTCGGCGCGCTCGCCGGGCGCAAGCTTGAGTATCTGAGTGTTGGCCGGAGCGTCCAGATAACCGCCGTCCGAGCCGATCACGGTGAACGGCAGTGGTTCGGCCAGCGATGCCGGTTTGGTCAGCGAGAGATTGAAGCTGCCATAGTTGGCGCCGTTCAACACGCGGAAGCGATAGCGTGTCCGTTCGACGCTCATTTTCGGCCAAACTTTGCCGTTGACCACCATCGTGGAGCCGACCGAGGCGCTCTGCCAATAGGGGTGGTGCTCAGAGCCTCCACTTCCATAGTTGAGTGAGCCGTCGGCGTTGAACTCCCGATCTTGGATCACGAGCGGCATCTCGTGCTTCCGGTCGGGCAGCTTCGATGCGTTGGCGTCTTTGTCGTCGCGGATGATGTACATGCCGGCGAGCCCCGCATAGACGTTGAGTCGCGTGATGCCGAGCGCGTGATCGTGATACCAAAGAGTGGTCGCGGGCTGTGAGTTCGGGTACTCGGAGGGTCCTTCCAAGAACTTTTTGCCCACGATCGCAGCGCCGGGAGTGAACCAAGCGTCGGGCGCGCCGTCGAAGTCCGAGGCCACCTCGAGCCCATGCACGTGCGTGACGATGGGCACAGGTCCCTGGTACTTTGGATTGAAGGGCGCGACCGTTGGGAACGGGCCGGTTGCTGGCGTCTTCTCGTCCTTTGGATTGGCCCAATGCAGCGTCGGATCGACGGGAAACAGGTGATCGATGCCGATCGCGTTGACCCAGGTCACGTGCGCGGCCTTGCCACGCGTCATCTCGAAGGTCGGACCGGGAGTGCTCCATTCTTGCTTCGACTCCGTTTCATCGAGGTCGAGTGTGCTGCCGCCATATGCGAAGACCCGAGTCATCGGATAACAATCGGGCAGCATCTGCACCCACTTGTCGCTTACCGTTACCGTGTAGTCGTTGCCCTCTGGCGTGTTGGGCGCGAACCAGCGCGGTCGAACTAGGGTGTTCTTCCATTTGACTTGGTCTGGTTCTGCGGGGTCGTAGGGACACGTTGCCTTCGGCGGATCGCGATCCGCCTGCTTGGCCCCCGCGTCGGCATCGACCGACGTCTGATCGATGCGTTCGTCTCGCGTGCCCGACCCGGACTGGTGTGGCTCCTTCGACGTACTGCAACCGCTCAGTTGCAGTAGCAAAATCCCAGTCGAACTCAAGATTGATGCCCGTGTGATCATGATGCCTCCTCGTCTCGTCGCCGGCGCGGATTGCGACCGTGTCAGGCACCGTGTTCGGTCTGCGGAATTTGGGTCACGCGCACGCTTGCGGCCCCGCAAGTCGTGAAAGCGTCGCGCGCTTCAACCCGTTTTCTTTGCGATGCACACGAGACATACCGAGGTGACACCTTGCAAACTCACGCGAAGATCTGTCTCGTTTCGGTTGCCCTAATGACTCTCTCCGCCTGCGCAGGCGAAGCCGTCGATGAAGGGCGCAAGACTCCCCCGCGACCGATGGCTTCGGCCGGAAACGGCGGCTACGCGCCGTACGGTTACGCCGGCTCGGGCGCGCTCGGCAAAGGCGGCGGCGGCGCTTCGGCTGTCGGCGCGGGGAGTGCTGGGTACGCGGGCGCCTCGGGCGGCACTAGCGGCGCGGGCGCCGGAGGAGCAAGCAACGCAGGAGCGTCGGGTTCGGCGGCCGGGCACGGAGGAAGCGCCGGCTCGATCCCGTCGGGAACGGCGGGCGCGAACTCAGGCGCGAATTGCCCGTCGCTCACGCTCGCTCGCACCACCGATGGTAAATGCGTGCCGCGCATCACCGAATTCGAAGTCGCCAGGAAGCCGACGAGCATCGTGACTGGTTCGGACGGGAAGATCTGGGTCGACGACGACCAGGCGAATCAATTCATCCAACTCGACAACGAGGGGCGAATCACCCGTCGAGTAGACTGCGATTCAGGCTCTTCGCCGAGAGCCATGGTCGCCGGCAAGGGCGACTCGCTCTTTTGGTATACGACCACGCAGTCCAAGCAGCTGATCAAGGTAACCGGCGACTCGGACAAAGCATCCGTGACGTACCTCCCATTCAGTGCCAGTGCCGTCGCGCTCGGCACGAACGACGAGCTATTTTTGGCCGAGTTCGGCAAGGCCATCTATCGCGTCATCCCGGAGCAGCAGTCCCCAACGAGCTGGAAGGCTTCACCGATCGACGTCCTCGTCCTGAACCCAGCAGACAACAGCGTCTGGACGTCGCAGGGCTCAGGGCTCGCCCAACTCAAACCCTCCGTCGGGGTGAAGAACGTCGAGCTCGCTGCCACCTCCTACGCCAGTGGCATGTGCGTGGGTCCGGACATGGCGCTCTGGTTCAGTGACGGCTTCGCCGACCAACTGGTTCAAGTGAGCTTCGACGGCAAACTGGCGAACCCAGTCAACCTCCCGACGACGACTCAACCGGGTCAAATCATCACCGGGCCCGACAAGGCGTTGTGGTTCGTCGAGCAAGGCAAGTTGAAGATCGGGCGGTTCAACCCGAAGACCGGTGAATTGACTCACTATCCGCTGCCGACGTCCGGCGCCCGGCCCGGGGCGCTCACCCTTGGTCGGGACAACAACATCTGGTTCACTGAAGAGAACCTCAAAGTGGGCCGCCTGATTCCGGATCCAATCGTGCCATGAGGAACCGCGAGGCGCGCTTTGCTAGCTTCACCCTAGCAGCCATTCTGTCGTGCCAAGTGCTCGGCTGCGCGCCGCAAAGCGCTGACAATGCGTCACCTGAGGGTGATTTGCAGTCGATCTGCGGGCCAGCCAGCGAGCTCCGAGACGTAGAGCTCTACGACGGCGGGTTGGGGTTGCCGACGGCGTTCGTGAATCGTCATCGTCTCGCGGTGGGTTTACTGCGCTGGCGAAACGATCTGTACCAGCGCTACCGCGAGGAAAGCGGCAACGTGGCCGGCAAGGGTTGGTGCACGGGCACGCTGATCGCCGACGATCTGTTCCTCACCGCGGGGCATTGCCTCGACAACGGCGACAGCGCGACTTTGCAGCTGCCTCGCGAGATAGGCAGTGTTCCGCTGGAACCGCCAGAAATGGCGCGGGAATTCACGGTTCAGTTCCGCTACGAGAACCCGGCACTGGCGGACGCAGAGAGCTACGAGAACAGCGTCGAAGTCGTGCGTTTGGAAGAGTACAGCCGCACGAATCCGGACTACGCCATCATGCGTCTGAGCGGCCATCCCGGATTGAACAATGGCGTCGCACGCATTTCCAGCGTCGACTCGCGACCGGGCCTGCCGATTGCGCTCTTACAACACCCGCGCGCAGATCGGATGAAGATCGGTGCTGGCCCGGTCGCACGCTTGCTGGGGCCGAAGATCACGTACAACACGATCGACACGTTGGACGGCTCTTCCGGTGCCGGCATCCTCGACGCCGTGACCGGCAAGTTGGTCGGCATTCACACCAATGGTGGCTGTACGAACGGCGGAGACGGTGAAAACTACGGCGTCACGATCGGCGCACTCATTGGCGCCTCGAAGCACGTACGCGAAGCCATCGACACCTCGCGCGACTTCTTGGTCGGCGACTGGAACGGGGACGGCCTTTCCGATCTAGCCGTGTTCGTCGACGGCTGCTTGTATCCCGACGTGGACCACGATGGAGTGGCCGACGCGGGCGCTCGGCAGTGTCCGGCTGACCCCAACGCGGACCAATATTTCGTAGGCAATTGGCATGCGGGCGGCGCGAGCCAGCTCGGCTGGCGACGCGGCAATTGCCTATATCTCGACGAAAATCCCCGACAACCGCTGTGCTTCGAGGCGCCTTTCGAGCTCTTGGTGGCGGACTGGAAACCCGATGGCCGTAGCGATCTCGGCATCCGCAGAGGTCACTGCATCGGTTTCGACACCGATCTCGACGGTGTCCTCGACGACCCCGGCCGTTGCTTCGGCAACGGTGTGGCTCAAGACGAATATCTGGTGGGTCATTGGGACGACACGCCGGGCGACAGCATCGCGATCAGACACGCCAACACGGTGTTCCTCGACGTCGACCGAGACGGCATCGCGGATCCCGTCTCGCTCGTGTACGGCGGTGGCGGCAACGCGGATCAATACCTCGTGGGTGATTGGAACGGCGACGGGCGTTCAGAGCTCGCGGTCCGCACGGGCACGAGCTGCTCGATCCAAGTCCCTGCTGGGTTTCCAGCGGACACTCGGTACTACCGCGACTTTTGGACCAAACCGTAGTTGTCGCCGAGCAGGTTCACCCGTTTAGCGCTCGCTCTACACAATACCAAGTGATCTCTGAGTTTGCGGGAATACCGCACTGAAAGTGAGACCACATCATGAATCGAATAGCTGCGATGAAGACTTGGTATCTGGCTTCGGCCGTCGGAACGTTGATGTTGCTCGGCTGCTCCGCTGCAGATGTCAGCCCGGAGACTCCGCAACAAGCGGGCAGACCCGGCACTGCGGGCAGCAAGGGGCTGTTGGGCGGACTTGCCGGTGCTGCAAGCACCGTGATTGCCGGCTCGGGTGGCGCAGGCGCGGGCGGAGCGACGGTCACGGGCGGCGCGACGTCGGGCGGCGCGGCAACGGCCGGCGCGGCAACGGGCGGAAGCTCGGGTGCCGGTGCGTTGCCCGGCTTTGCAGGCTTTCCGAGTGGCGGAGGCGACAGCTTCAGCCTCGGAGGATTTGGCGGCGATGGTTGGATTCGAACCATCATCGAAAACAGCTATGCGGGCGATGGCTCGATCCACATCGGGTCAGGCGGCGCCAACGGCGGCTTTCAGCCGAGCTTCGCTGGATTCGGCGGCACGCAGCTCTGGTTTTCTCCTTGATGATTGCGCGCCGAGACATGAGGGATCGCAAAACTCACGGCGGCGCGGTCCCTCGGTTCGGTCAATTGCTGCCCACGCAAGGCGTGGGCTCGTCGTTGAACGTGCCGCCGCTGAACGCCATGCAAATCACGCCTTCACTGCAGTGCGCGCTGGACGCGCACTCCATTAGGAACCAATCGGACGTCGTCGTGGTTGCATTTCCACCAGCTCCGTCGGGGCAGGGGCAAGCTTGCAAGCACGCAATCCCGGGCGGTAGACACGCCCCTGTGTCGACGCACTCGCTCGGGTAAGTGATGCCGTCCGTGCCGCACAGCTCGCTCCTTCGACCTATGCACGAGCAGCGAGTCTCGGAAGCGCCCCCGCCGGCGCCGATAATCGTTCCGATGAGGTGTGTGTCGACGACGCCTCCGGAAGCGATCGAGTCTCCGCCGGCGTCACCCCCCGCGGGCGATCCTCCGGAGAAAACGCTGCCTCCCGAGCCCGCGCTCGGAGCACCTCCGGCTGAACCCCCGGCGCCTGCAGAGCTTGTCCTGCCCGCGATGGCCCATCCTCCGGCGCCCGCGCTGTCGAGCGTAGCGACCACGACGTGATCGAGCGAGCAGGCCGTAGTGGCGTAGAACCCAACCAGCAAGGCAGCATTTCGCATTTGATTTCACCTCGGCGCAGGGTCGAAGCCAAAGCCGATCTCGAGACTTCCGCCCGGACAAACCGAAGCGCTGGTACTCGCTCCCATCTGACCGGCTACTTCATACGATGTCGTCCTCAAGGGCACGCGCAAGTCGACGCCAGCGGCAACCCATGCAGGGCCGAAGGGCCACTCCAAGCCGGCGGCGGCCAGCGCGTACGGGCGCTGAATGTCTTGCGCGGGGAGTGCGTGCGCTTTCGGTTCGTCGTCGATGATGCTGCTCTGTGCGCGTCCGAGCAGCGCGCCGAGCCCCGCTTCGAGCCGAACTCGCAGCCGTGTCGCGTCGTTCGAAAGCCAGCCCGCGCGCAGCTCGCCCGTTGCACCCGTCAAATGCACGCGCGCTGGCGGCACCCCGAAATCCGTCGGCACGAGGTAGCTGACCTTCGCTCGCAGCGAGAGTCGCCCGCGATACTCCAAGCCGAAAAATCCGCCCACTTCCTGCAGGAAGCCCTCGGTACCGGAGCTGTGGGTGCTGCCGCTGACGCCGATACCGAGTCGGACTGGGCTGGCTTTCGATTGCGCAGAGCGACGTGCGGGCTCGGGCGAATCATGAGCAGTCGAGACCGAGGCCGGGACGAGCAGCGGGGCAGTCGGAGCGGGGGACGAAAGCGGAGCGTGTTGTGCTTCTCGCGCCAATGCGTCGACCAATGCTTCTCGTGAAGATTGCTGTTCGCGCAGCCACAGCGCTTGCGCCGACGAATGCGCGACCTGCGCAAGCGTCTCGCCGCCCACTTCATCGAGCCCCGAATCCAGCCGAATTTCGCGAAACAAGTAGCGGGCTTGGCCGTCTTGCTCGGCAAGCGTCAGGTATACGCGCGCCGCGCTGCGCTCGGTGACCCGGATCCAGATGTACACCGTGTCTGCGTGTTGCGGCAGCAGCACAGCGCGCTGGTCGAGCTGATGGTGGGCGCTCAGCACGACCGTGGTTTGCTCGGGGAACAGGCTGCGAATGCGTTCGAACAGCAGCGGATCGCGTTCGACGTCGCCGATGGTGGCGATTTCGACGCGCGTGAGCGGCGCGCTCAGCGCGGCCTCATTGACGCTTGGCCCGGAAGTGGCTCGCGCTGTTTGCACGAAGGCACAGCAACTGCCCGCGCCGCAGCAACAAAACACGAGCCTCCGCCAAGCTCTAGCGGCGATCATGCGTTGCGCGCTCCCGCGCGACCTCCGCGTAAGGCGAATCGGGAAACTCACGCAACAAATCTGCCAGGGCTTGTTCAGCGACCGCGCGCTCGCCGCGGGCAGTCGCGAGCTCCGAGATCCCCCACAAAGCTTCGGCGCGCAGCGCGCCACCGGCGCCCGCGAGCGCGCGATACTGTACGAGCGCGCGCTCCGGCTGCTTTGCCTGAAGATGCTTGCCCAAAGCCAAACGAGTGGGCCCGACCTCGCGCGCATTCGGATACTGATCGAGCAAGAGCTCATACAACACTGCAGCCTCGCCCGCTCGGCCTTGGCGACGCAGGCGATTCGCGCGCGTGAACAGCTCGCTTGCTGGTTCTGGAGCAACGGCTTTGAGCTCGCGAATAGGCGAAGCAGACGCACTGGTCGGCG
>Ga0247766_1000031_pt1 | contig 31003 bp, 26 predicted proteins | sample UWRJL223509R6_FD_179946 | JGI IMG/M metagenome (GOLD analysis project Ga0247766, IMG submission 179946) | Plant litter microbial communities from Arlington Agricultural Research Station in Wisconsin, United States - UWRJ-L223-509R-6 | ecosystem: Environmental > Terrestrial > Plant litter >... | reverse complement strand
AAAACCCGTAGAACTGGTGTTCCAAGTCGACACCAAGCTGGTCGCTCGCTTCGATGAAGGCCGGCTCGCTCGCGTGATCCACAACCTTTCGCGCAATGCCATCGAAGCCATGGGCGACGCCGGCGGCGTGCTCACCATCGGCGCTCGTATGGACGGTCAAGACTTGCTGATCTGGGTGCAAGACACCGGCCCCGGCATCCCCGCCGCCATCGAGGGCCAGCTATTTCAGTCATTCGTGACCATGGGCAAGGCAGGCGGTACGGGCCTCGGCCTGGCGATCGTGAAGAAGATCGTCGAAGAGCATGGCGGCACCGTCTCCGTCACGTCCTCGAGCGCGGGCGCGAACTTCGAGCTGCGCTTACCGCAGACCAGCCCCAGCACCGACAAGCAAAGCGCCGAGAAGTCGAGCCCGGGGAAGAAGTCGAACGTGCGCAAATCGACTCGTCCGAGCAAGGGAACCCAGGTCAAGAGCCCCCCCAGGTGAAGCAATGAATCGCGCGCCGCGCCTGCCGCTCTTGCAAAGTGCTCGGAAGGCGCTCGAGACTTGCGGCTACTGTCCCAAGCTGTGCCGTAGCAGCTGTCCCGTCTCGAACGTCGAGGCGCGGGAAGCGCTGATTCCGTGGGGAAAAATGTCGTCCGCCTGGCTCGGCGCGCGCGGTGATTTGCCGCTCGATCGCGATCTGGCGGCGACGGCTTGGGGCTGCTCCGGTTGCCATCGTTGCACGAGCTTCTGCGAACACAAGAACCCGGTCGCCGACACGCTGTACTCGGCTCGCGCCCAGTATCGCGACGCGGGCCTCGCTCCCACCACGGTTCAGGCGAGCGAGCGTCGTTACCCACAACGTGGCACGGAGGCCAGCGCGGCGTTGCGCGAGCTCTCGCGAGAGCCCGGGGTGCGCGCGGACGCGAAAATCGCGCTGCTGGTCGGTTGCGCCTATCTGCGTAAAGCGCGCGCCGAGGCGCGTGCCATGGTGCGCTCCGTGGCTGCGTTGCTTGGTCCGGTGCGACTGATCTCGGGCTGCTGCGGCGCGCCGCTGTTGCACGCCGGCGATCGAGCAGGCTTCGACGAAGCGCGAGCTCGGATCGAGGAACAGGTCGAGAGCGCGCATTCGTTCGTGGTCGGCGATCCGGGGTGCGCACTTTCGCTGGGCGGTTCGCGCGCGCTGCCGTTCGTGCGGCTAGCGGCTGATCACGCTCATCGCCTGCAGAAAATCGCCGGGTTCGGCGAGGCCGCACCCGTTCGCTTCCACGACCCGTGCGCGCTCGGGCGCGGCTTGGGTGAGTACGCTGCGCCGCGCCTAGTACTCGCGCGCGCCCTGGGCCGTCAGCCCGACGAATTCGCCGAGCAGCGTGAGTCGGCGGAGTGCTCCGGCGGAGGTGCGCTCTTGCCCATTGCGATGCCGGAGACTTCGGCAAAGATCGCCGACTTGCGCCTCAGCGCGCATGAACGCGCCGGCGGTGGCACGCTGGTGACGGCTTGCGCGTCCAGCTTGCGTCGATTCCGCGCTCGAGGCACGCCCGCCGTGGACATCGCGAGCGTCGTCGCTCAAAGTCTCGATCTGCCGGATGAGTGATCGAAAGCGTACCGTTGCGACGCGCGTGCTCGGCTCGTACGCGCTGATCATGATTGCCTTCGCGCTGGCTGCCGGCTGGAGCGTGGTCGCTCAGCGCAACGCGGCCGCGGAAGCTCGACTGATGCGCCGCGGCTACTTCCCGCTGGCGCTGTCCGTGCATGATTTGGTGGCCAAGCAGGACACCTGGAACACCCAGCTCAACCACGCGACGGCTGCGCGCAATCCGCGCGACATTCGCATCTGGTTCGATTTGGCGCTGCGCATCGGTCGCCCGCGCACGTTCAGCGAGGTGCGCTCGGCGATTGCGCTGGCCTTCACGACCTCGAGCGATCCGAGCGCGCGCGCCGTCGGCCAAGAGTTGTCCGAAGAAATCACTGGCATCGAGAGCTTTTTGGCGGGCGATTCCGAACGTGTCGGCCGTTTGTTCGACGCGCTCGAGCGCCGCGACGACGGGGGAGCCGAGGCATTGCGCGACGAGCTCGTGACTCGCGGATCGCAAAGCTCCAAGCGGCTCAATCAACTCGAGCAGCATGCGCTGCGCAACGTCGATTTGTTGCTCGATCGCGCGCGTGCTCGCGAGATTTCTGCCATTCGACTGCTGGTCGCTTTGGCGGCCCTGACTGCGCTCGTCGGCGTGGCCATGGCGCTGTACGCGCGGCGCGTGCTCAAGCCGCTGGCGCAGGTGACCGAGCGCGCCAAGGCCGTGGCCAGCGGCGATCTGAAGCCGCGCCAAGCCGTGGCCTCGGACGACGAGATTGGCGAGCTGGCGGCGACCTTCGAAGGCATGGTTTCCGCGATCGCGCGGGCCAACGACGAGCTGCTCGCGACCGAGCGCTTGGCGACGATCGGCAAAATGGCCGCGCACGTCACGCACGAGATCCGCAATCCGCTCTCGTCGATCGCGCTCAACGTCGAACTCTTGGAAGACGACCTGGCCGACGCCAGCGAAGAATCACGCGACCTTTTGCGGGCCATTCGCCGTGAAGTGGAGCGCCTAACCGATCTCAGTGGGCAATACCTGTCGTTCGCGCGCCGCGGTGCGCAGCGGCTGGAAGTGGAAGATCTGCGCGAGGTAGTCGGTGAGGCTGCGGAGTTCATGCGCCGGGAGCTCGAACAGCAAGGGGTGTCGCTCGAGCTCCACAACGCCAGCGCGCCCGTGCCCGCCACGGTCGATGAAGCGCAAATCAAGCAAGCGCTGTACAACTTGATGCGCAACGCGCGTGAAGCAATGCCCGGCGGCGGCCGCGTCACGGTCTCGGTCAGCGCCGGCGCGGGCGGCGGCTCGGACGTAGTCGTAGAAGACGAAGGCGTGGGCTTGGACGAAGCCACACGCGCTCGCTTGTTCGAACCCTTCTTCACGACCAAGAGCAACGGCACCGGGCTAGGCTTGGCGATCACGCGGCAAATCATCGAAGCCCACGGCGGCAGCATCGCGTTCGAACCCAAAGAGCCACGTGGGACGCGGATTTGGATCCACTTGGGGGATCGCGCTACGACGGGCGAGCCGTCGAACTAGCCCGATTCGCGTTCTCCCAGACACACGACGTCAGCGAGCGTGTCGGCGTTCAGCACGCGCTCGGAGTATTGCGTGCGTGGCGGCGGCGACGCAGGACGACGAGGCCGCAGGCCAAGCCCAGCGTGGGCCAGAAGCCCGAGGAGTGCCCTGACGCGAAAGCGGCATAGCCGCAACTGCTCGACTTTGCGGATGGACTACCTGGCTTTGCCTCCGCGCCGGTCGTTCCGCCTCGTGCGTCCGCGCCGGCGCTCGAGGTCGCGCCGCTGTCGTCACCCGCGGCTCCAGCGCCGGACGCTGCCACAGCGCCTCCTTCGCCCGTCTCAGTCGCGCCCGCCGCGCCCGTTTCTGTCGACGAACTGCCGCCAGATGCGGGCGCGCCTGCATCCCCACTGGTGCCGGCGGTGCCTGTTGGCGACGAACAGCCCCCGTCGACGCACTGTGCGTTACCCTCGCAGACCACACCAGCGCACGAGTCGACGCACGCACCGAGTTTGCACGTCTGTCCGCTGGGACAACTCTTGCCCACGCACGCGGCATCGACTTCGCCCGGGCAACTCGGTCGCGATATGTAAACGACGTAGTCGTTGAAATCGCCATCTGCGCCCGCGCCGCTGGCGGTGTCGCGCTTCTTCCAATCCGCGGGCGACATCGGCAAGTCTTCGAAGGCGATGTACAGGCCGTTCGGGTCGACCTTGGATTGATAGATGAGGGCCGTCACCCAGGGTGTGCCGCTGTCGTTGCGCTGGTTGTGCTCGTACATCGAGTACTTGTTCTGCGGGCACTTTTGCGGATCGCCAAGCATGGCAAAGGCGACCAACCCGCCTTGGTATCGGGGATCTCGGGACAGATCGCCCGAGCTGAAGACCGTCGGGGTCCAGCGCTGAATCGAGAGATCGTATGGACCACGATTGTCCCAGGCGAGTGGGCAGAAGCCGTCTTTCTTGGCGGCTATGCCGTCGCCTTCGACGCAATGCAGCGCCTGGTGCGGGACATCGATGAGCGGGTAGATCTCAGCTGTGGTCGGGGGAACTTTGCTCGCTGGGTCGGGCACGTTGTACCAGCCGAACCGCGCCTGGCAGTTCCCGCCCAAGAGCACCAGCTCGGCGCTGAAGCCGCACTTGCCCGGGATGTAACCCGGGCCCGTCGTGGCATCCATCGTGGGGTTGATCGCGTCTTTGCGCCATTTGAATAGGCCACTCAGGTTGATCGCGTCCCCGGTCACGAACTGCGGGTAGGCAGGAGGAGCATAAAAGTTGCCGTACTTCAGCGTTGAGTCCACGGGTTGCCCCAAGGGGTCACGGATCACTTGCGTGCCCGCGTTCCAAGCCAAGGATTCGTTCACCAGTGAGAGCTCAGCGCTGTTGACCGGCTGCGGCAGGGGCGTCTTGATCGCGTCCGTCTGCGTGACCTGTGCGAGCGCCGGGCTGCCCAAGAGCAGCGTCACTACGAATCCGGTTGCTTTCACCTTACCCACCCCGCCCCACACGCTTCTCATCATCCCCTCAAATTATCACGGCCAGCCAGCCTTCAGCTAGGCCCGCTCAGCCCGCAATGCGCTCGGCTTCGTCGAGGCGGGCGTTGACCAGCTTCAGCAAAATGGCTCGCAAGGCCCGAACGGCTTGGCCACGGTGGCTCACGCGGTTCTTCTCTTCTTCCGAGAGCTCCGCCATCGCCTTGCCGTCCTGCCCGGCGACGATGAACAGCGGATCGTAACCGAAGCCACCACTGCCGCGCGGCGCGCGCGCAATACTTCCCTCGCAGCTGCCTGCGGCGAAGTGCACGTCGGACTCGCGCCATGGGTCGACCAGCGCGAGCACACAGCGAAAGCGCGCGCTGCGTGCGCCTTCCTCGACTTCCGCGAGTTCACGCAGCAGCGCGGCGTTGTTCTCGGCGTCGGTGGCGCGCTCGTGGGCGAAGCGCGCCGAGCGCACGCCGGGGCGTCCGCCCAAGGCGTCGACTTCGAGCCCGCTGTCGTCGGCGAGCGCGAGCGTGCGCGTGGCGTTGGCGATTGCGCGCGCTTTGATCAGCGCGTTGTCTTCGAAGGTGGCGCCGTCTTCGACGATGTTGGGCTGTTCGCCCAGCACCTCCGCCGCCGAGCGCAGTTGCACCGGCAAATCAGCGAGCAGCGCGCGCAACTCGGCGAGTTTGCCGTGGTTCGAAGTAGCGAGGACGATCGTCAGCAGCTCTTCCATGGTTCAATCGCTCCCGAGCAGATCGAAGTGCCCGCCGAGGGTGAACGTGGCCCAGCTGTGTGCGTCTGCTTGGGCGTTGCGCGTTTCGTCGTGAATAACGCCGTGCGTGACGCTCTCGATCGTGCCGAACTGGCCGAAGCCAATGGTGGCCAAGGCCGAAAGCGTGACCACTCGGTTCAGGCGAAAGTCTGCGCCGAGGCCGAGCCGCGTTTCGAACGGCGCGTTCGTGAATTGGATCTCGTCACCGTTATCGTAGATCGCGCGCGCGCGACGGTAGCCGATGGCCAGTTCGGTAATGAAGCCGAGCCCGTCGGGATTGGTCGAAGCGCGCACTCCCGCGCCCCAAAAATCCGTATCGCCGTGGTCGGCTTTGCCGGTCAGCGTGGTGGACTGCTGATCGCCGTTGCCGGAGTTGAGCCACGCGCGTTCCCAGAGCGCGAACACGGAGTAGTAACGGGACAGCCGCGCACCGGCGTTTAGCTCGAACATCGGACCCGAAGTGCTGTAGTCGCTCCAGCCGACGCCATTGACGCCGCCCGGCGTTCGTCGAGCCCAAACGTCGCCGAACGGGATGAACCAGCCGACGCGCGCGCCGAGCAACAGCGCGGTGCGCGGGGCCAAGTGGCGCGGTTCGGGTGGCGGGGGTGGCTCGAACACCGCGGCGCCCGGATAGAAACCGGGCGGTGGTGGCTCGTAGATCGGCATCCCTTCCGGCGGAGGAGGCGGCGGACCCGGGGGACCCGGCGGGCCGCCAGCCATTTGCGGCGGGCCTCCGCTGCCCGGCGCTGGCGCGGCGCTCGGCTCCGGCGCGGGAAAGCCCGGTTCGATGTAGTACCCGGGTGGAGGGGTCGCCCCCGGCGCAGGATTCGACGGGGGAGGGGCGGTCGGCGCCGGCTTGGGCGTCGCGGGCGCCGGGCTAGGCGCGGCTGCAGGCGCTGGCGGTGTAGGCGCTGGCTTTGGTGCGGCGGGCGCGGGGGCAGCAGGCGCTGGGGCGGTGGGGGGTGGCTTTGGAGCGGGCGGTTCCGCTGCTTGGCTGTGTCCGGAAACAAAAAGAGCGGTAGTGAGCGCATAGCTCGCGCGACGCATTCGCCCACGATAGCACGCACTTTACCCCGCAGATTGACCCCCAACCGAACGCCATGCTAAGCGACCGCCGCTCTCGGTCAAAGAGAGCATTGTGCAGCAAGACTGGAAAGGTGTCGGTCGATACGGAACTGTCGGCCTCGAGTTCGCGGCGAGCGTTTTGCTCGGCCTTTTTCTCGGGCAGTGGGCAGATAAAAGGTTCGGCACGCACGGCATCTTCACTCTGGTCGGGTTGGCATACGGGTTCGCTGCTGGAGCCCGCTTCGTCTGGCGAGCGCTGAAGAGCGCGAACCGCGAGGCAGAAGCTCAAGAAGAAGCAGATCGAGAAGCGCGGAAGAAGTTCAATGAACACGGCAACGGAAAGCACTGAACCAAACGGAATCGCGACGGCGATTTGGTCGGTGGTGATCGTTGGCGCGCTGTTCGTGCTCGCTGCGCCCACGCTGCTCGGTGCTGGCAATCGCCTGAGCGTGGCGCTCGGTGTGCTGCTCGCGGTCGCCAACCTGTGGGCCATCTCGCGCACCGTGCGTGGCTTTTTGCATCCCGCTGGTGCGCGCTCGCCTTGGGTCTCTTTGGCGATGCTCAAGTTCGCAGCGATGTTTTTGGGGATCTTGTTTTTGGTTCGCGGCGGTTACGCGAAGCTTTTGCCTCTGTGCATCGGCTACGCGGCGATGCCCGTGGGCATCGTCATCTCGCAGCTCAAATCGGCAGCCGCGCCGTCCGGAAAAGGTTAGAAATGCCCGAGCATACGACTTGGTTAACGCTCCTCCTCGCGTACATGCACGAGACCCTCGAGAAGAACTCGCATGCGTTCGGCGAATCGGTCATCCGTAGCGACGCACCCAGCTGGCGCAACTTCGAGGGCATCGCGGCCTCGCTGCTCGTGACGTTCTTGGTGCTCGGCGTCGCCGCGCGCGTCAAATCGCAGTTGTCGAACGCGGATGCAGCGGTGGTGCCCGAAGAGCGCTTGACCCTGCGCACCTTCATGGAGGCGTTCCTCAGTTACTTCTACGACCTCGCCAAGAGCGTCATGGATGCCGAGCGCGCCAAGAAGTACTTCCCGCTGATCGGCGCGTCCGCGATGTTCGTCTTCTTCTCGAACATCATGGCTTTGATTCCGGGCTTCCCAGTGGCGACCAGCAACCTGAGCATCACGCTCGGTTGCGCGCTGGTGGTCTTCGTTTGCTTCAACGCTTACGGCATCGCCACGAACGGCTGGAGTTACATCGCCCACCTGGCCGGCCCGGCTTGGTACCTGTGGTGGCTGATCTTTCCGATCGAAGTCATTTCACTGTTCGTGCGCCCGATCACGCTGGCCGTTCGCTTGATGCTGAACATGGCCGTCGACCACCTGATTCTCGGGATCTTCCTGAGCTTGGTGGCCGTGCTGGTGCCAGTGCCAATCATGCTCCTCGGTGTTCTGATCGTCCTGATTCAGACCCTGGTCTTCACGCTGCTCACTTGCATCTACATTGGGCTGGCGACCGAACACGAGGCGCACTAAAGCGGGCCCTGACCGCGAGACACACTTTCTGCGAGGGCCACGTGCCCTCGCTGCTGGGAAAACTAAGGAGTCGATGATTATGTCCAAGAAGAATGTGGCGCTGGCCACCGTAGCGATGTCCACCCTGATCTCTTCCAGTGCGTTCGCGCAGGAGGCCGGCGGCGGCGTCGGCGGCGGTGCGCAAGCGGCGGCCGCGATCGGCGCCGGTATCGCGATCGGTCTCGCGGTGCTCGGTGGTACGCTCGGTCAGGGTCGCGCTGCTGCGGCCGCTCTCGAAGGCATCAGCCGCAACCCGGGCGCTGCCCCGCGCATCCAGACCCCGATGATTCTCGGTCTGGCGCTGATGGAGTCGCTGGTGCTCTTCGCATTCGCGATCGCCTTCTTGCTCCAAGCCAAGATCGTCTGAGGCGTCTCGCGCTCGAGCGCGGGCCTGAGCTCCTTTCGCAGAGCGACCTGTGCGTCGCCCGAGCTCGGCCCGCGATTTCCCTTTCTCGAGCTGGCACTCGTGCGGCGTGCTGCTGTCGTCAGCGCACGCGGATCAACGTTCCCGGCTCGTAGCTAGTCGGCAAGGCGGCGCTCCATCCGGGTGGCAGCTTCGGACTGGTCCAGCCGAACAAGTGTTCTGCGTCGAGCGGCGTGAGGTTGACACAACCGTGGCTGTGTTTGCTGCCGAACGCGCGATGCCAGAACGTGCCGTGTAGACCGTAGCCGCGCTCGAAGTACATCACCCAGGGCACGGCTTGGATGGCGTAATTTTCAGCCGCGGACTCGTCGTCCAGGTTGTCCATGTTGCTGCCGCGGAGCTTGACCCACAGTCGGTGCGTGCCGCGTGGCGTCGCGAGTACGGAGCCGTCGTTGCCGCGGCCCGTCGAGACCAGCGTCGCGAAGACCGGCCGATCGCCGACATAGGCTGTCAGCACTTGGCTCGCGATGTCGACGTCGATCCATCGCTCACCTGGACGTAGCTCGCCCGGCACCTCCGCCGGCGTGGGCGCACGCGCGTCGCGATCGCTCAGCCAAGCGTCTGCCGCGTAGCGATACCAACGATGTCCGGCGAGCTCGCGCTGCTCGAGAACGTCGAGCGTTTGAAATCGGCTCGACTTGAGCTTCGGGTTTTGGGGTTTGCCGGGCGCGTTGGAGGCGAACGCGGTCGGGCTCGTGACCCAAGCGACGGCAAGCGTGCCGCTGAGCTGACGGCCGTGAAAGGCGATTGGCGTGACCGGGCTGAGATCGCGCATCGGCACCCAGAGATCTTCCGTGGTCAGCCCGAACGGGTTGCCCTGGGGGTTCTTCTCGATGCGACGTACCGCGACCCCGAAGCCCTTCAGCAGCTGGGCGTAGGGCACGCCATCTTCGGCGGTTTGCACCGCCTGGTAACCAAAGGACCCGTCCGGCCCGACGAAGTGATAGCGATACGGCAGCCCATCGTGGCTCCTCGGAAGTGCGCCCTCGTTGGCCGTGTCGGGTGCGTCCGGCGAGAGCTTTGCTCCGTCTTGGCAGAGCCAAGCGAGCGCCCCCACCAGCAAGAAGCGCGTGGTGCAGCCCGCTCCGCGCTTGCTGCCGAACACCGGTAAGCGCGCGCCGCGAGCGGCCGCGCCGCGGCGGGGCTCTGCGCTATTCGGTCCTTGAAAGATGGGTTCGTCGGCGCGCGTGACCTCGGCGCTCCGCACCCACTCGGGAAACGGCATCTCGCCCGGCACCCGAAATGCCCGCGGCTCGGCCGAAAGAGGCTCTGCCACGATGCAGAGCGCGAATGCCAGCGCGCTACTTCGTCGCAGCGCGCCCGCTCGAGTCACTGAAACGAAAAGCGCAGCTCGTGGTCGCACACTTTGAACGTGTCGCCGTCGCTGATCACTTTGCGCTGCACGCGTTGCCCGTTGTACTCGACGCCGTTGGTCGAGCCCATGTCCACGATGTAATATTGCCCGGTCAAGAACTCGATCATCGCGTGCTGGCGCGACACGTTCGGATCCTTGATCGTCAAATCACTGGTTTGCTTGCCGCGGCCAATGATGAAGCGATCTTTGGTGACCTGAAACACTTCACCCTGATAGGTGATGGTGAGCGCGCCGGTGGGCGGGCTCGGCACCGAGCTTTGGGGCATCGGCGGGGGCGGCGGGGGGACCGGCTTTGACGAAGCAGCGCCGGGCGGCGGCGGAATACTGCGCGAGGGAGCCAGCGGTGGCGGAGCCCGGCGCGAAACCGTCGCGTTCAACGGCGGCGGAGGCGGCGGCACCGGATTGGGACCAGTGCGCTTGCCGGGACCGGGAGGCGGACGCACCCCGGGTGCCGGCGGCGGTGCGGCTCGACTGCCACCGACCGGCGGCGGAAGGGGCGGAGCAACGCTGGTCACGGGCGGAGGCGGAGGCACGACCAGCGGTGGTGGAGGCGGCGGTGTCGGCGCGCCGGGGCGCGACGACGGTGGCGAAGCGTTGCCGACCAGCGGCGGCGGGATCGACTGTCCGCCCGCACCAGTGGCTCCGTAGCCGCGCTGGCGCGCGTACTGCTTCATCGAGTCGTTGATCAGATAGTCGACCGAGCACTCCAGCTCGCGCGCCATCTGTTCGAATTTTTGCCAAAGCGCCTCACGGCACTGAAAGGACCGCGTCGTCTTCTTGTTGGGATCCGAAGTCATTGCGATGAATCCTGCGTCAGCGTGGTTCGCCAAGGGTCATGCGGGCTCGGGGCACGACACGTTAGCGACATAGCACGCTACTTTGCCGCTCCTTTGGCTCGTTTTTGCATCGCGGGTGTCACGCAAAATTCCACGAATTCACCAACGGTTTTGATCTCCTTGGTTTCATCGGCACCATTTGCGCCCTGCACCGTACACTTCCATTCGCATTCTTTGGCGTCCGCTTTGCACTTCGGGGTGGCGGTGTTGTCTTTTTCGAACGCCTCTACCCTGGCTAGTTCGGCCGGCGTGCCCGAGGAATAGTAGTAGCTCAGCGCCGTTAGGCGAGCAGGCACCGAGTTCCCGGCCGACGAGTACTTCGCGGCCAGCTCGGCCGGGGTGGGCGTGCCTTTGATGTCCGCAAGAAGTCCGCCGTAGGTGAGCGGCTCGGTGATGGCCAAGCCGTCTGCCTGACCCAGCTTGGTCATGAATTCTGGAATCTGACTGGAATCGCTCATCTTGAGCACCAAGCTGGCGGCGACCCAGCGCACCTTCCAGTTGTCGTTCTTGAACAGCTCGAAAAGCTTCTCGACCACCATTGCACGTGGGAACTCGCCGACGCGCTGCAGGCTGAGGTCCCGCAGGCTGTCCGGCGTGGCAGCGTCGCCAGCAATGCTGAGCGCCACGTGTGCCTGCGCCGCATTGTTGCGGTCGAGGTTACCCTGAAGCGCGGCCATCGCCGCGGCGCGTCGCTTCTCCAGCGCGCCTTTGTCTTGCACGAACGCGAGCAGGTACTCGACGACCGGCTTCCCGCCCATCTTCTTCATCGAACCGAAGACGCGCAAGAGCTCCTCTTCTTGATACTGAGCGAGCTGCGCCTTGAGTTGATCCGCCGATGGGGTGAGTTTGGATGCCTTGTTGGCGGCTTCGACCGCGGGCTTCTTTTGGGCCACCCATGCGTCGGAGTTCACGTTCCTGGCAGAATCGACTAGGCGTTGGCTCGCGCGCAGCTTGGTCTCGGGGTCGCCCAACTCGGCGGTCAGGTCCGCCATGCGATCGAGCTTGGCCGCACCGGGCGACATCAGATCGGGCAGCCCGCGTACGCCCTCGGCTTTCAGCTCTCTCAGCACCTGTTCTACGCCGTAGAGTTGTGATGAATCATCCAAGCGCTCGGCGAAATTGCTCGAGCACCACTGCGCGAGTGACGCGCGCACGCTCTTTTTCAGCGCTTCGTCGGGCAGCAGCGCGCCGTCCTCGTGAGTGAGGAGTGCGAACGCTGCATCCTTGTAAGGAACCGACAAGTCGGCCTTGGCGGGCTGCCCAACGACTTGCACCGGAGCCGGCTTGGCCATCTCTGCTTGCAGCTTGGGCACGAGCTTGCCGATCAACGCGTTGCGCGCGGCCGGCGGCATCTGAGCGAGCGCGTCGATCAACCCCTGTTGTTCGTCCGTGCCCTGGATCCCGATGCGGCGACCGCCGCGCGGCTTCATGCTCACGAGCGTCTCAGCCGCTTCGATTCGCAGATCCATCGGGTACTTGTCGTGGGTCAACACGGCGACCAACTTGCGTGGACCCTGCGCGGTGTTCGCCCAGCGGTGGACGTCGTCTTCACTGGTCCGGCAGCCCTGACCGAGCGTGAGTACCGCTGCCACTGTGACCGCTGCGACGAATCGGCCTGCCGTCGCCCCGTTGAGCGTCTTCTGTCGCTGCGTGCTGCCTGCCATGTTTTCCTTTTGGTCCTCTTTGCCGGAAATTCGCGAAAAGTGAGGGGCATTGCGAGGTTGCACGAGCTCATTGCTCCTGCGACGGATCGCCAGGTCCAGCCGACCTGCCGCGCTCTTGCCCAAATCACCCGAGACCGAAGACAGTGATAGTACTGCCCGATTGCGCCGCGACTCAAGCGGGCGGCTCGACCTGGGACGGGGCGGGTCGTCGGCTCCCCCCCGGTCGCTTGGCCCGCACGCCGGATGCTTGCCTTGCGAGGTAGCCTAATGTAGGTATAGGTAGACAAATGGGTGCAAGGCTCTTCAGTTCTCGTGCGGCAGCAGGTGGCCCGGGCCTGGAGGCGTCTGCGTCGCATGCGGAACATTTGGCAGCGCGGCCCGCGCGGGGGCGGTTTTTCGGCCGGCTGTTCGAGACGTGTGCGCTGCTCCTGTTTGCAGCCGCCGCCTTCCTCTTCCTTGCCCTGGCGACGGCGCGGGTCGACCCGCTGGATCCGGCCGTTCACGGCGCCAACTGGGTCGGCCCGGCGGGTGGCAACCTGGCGGCGGTCCTGATTCAGGGCTTTGGGTTGGTCGCCTGGCTCCTGCCATTGGAGATCGCGCTGTGCGGCGCGCCGCTGTTCCGCGGCCAGCGCCCACCCGCGCTCGGTCTGCGCGTCGCGGGTGATCTGATCGTCGCGATCGTGCTCTCTGCGTTGGTTCAGGTCGCCCTGCCGGAAGCACTCGTGTTCGGCAATGCGCCTGCCGCCGGCAACGTGGGCCTGTTGTTCGGCGAGTTGATGCGCGAGGCGTTCTCGACGCTGGGCTCGTTCTTGGTCGCGCTCACCATCGTCGGGCTGATCTTGATTGGCCGCGCGAGTTTTTCGTTCATTGCCGGCTGCCAGCGTGCGCTCGAGCTGCTGCGGCTGCTGGCTGCGCGCCTCGAAGCGTTGTTCAAGCGCACCACGAGCGCGTGGACTGAAGCTCGCAAGTTGCGCAGTGAAAGCGAGCGCGCGGCGCGAGCCGCCGCTGTTCCGCGGATCGAATCCAGCGCGGACGACGCGCAAATTCTGCTCTCGCTCGGCCAAGACGACGCGGATTGGCTGCCGATGGTGAAGACCGGTAGTCCGCCGCTCGCGATCTCCGAAGCCTTGCGCGACGGCCGCTCCGCAGCGCTGGACGCGGCCAGCGAGCCGTTGATCGCGAAGTTCAGCCTGGACTTGGGCGAAGACGACTCCGTGCCGCAATTGCTCAGCGTGCCGGCGGCGCTCAGCGGTGACGACGAGGACACGGGCCTCGAACGCGCGCTCGCGGGCTCGCCCTCGCCACCGCCGCCTTCGTCGACGGTGCCACCGCTGGTGATCGCCAAACGTGGCGCGATGACGCCCGCACCGGCCGCAGTGAAAGCGCCTCTGTCCGCCGCAGCGAGCCCTGCAGCAGCGAGTACCGAGCCGCGCATCGTCGACACCAAGCCCGCGCTGGAGGTCGAACGCGTCGTGGTCGTCAAGACCACGCCCAAGCGCGGCAGCTATCAACTGCCTTCGTACGAGATCCTGCAGCCCGCGGTGATCAACTTGAACGTGCTCGACCGCTCCAAGATCTTGGAGCACGCGACGCGCCTCGAGAAGACACTCGCGGACTACGGCGTGGCCGGCAAAGTCGAGGAGATCCATCCCGGTCCGACCGTGACCACCTACGAGCTGTCGTGTGAGGCCGGAACGAAGGTCAGCAAAGTAGCGGGCCTCGCGGACGACTTGGCCTTGGGGCTTTCACGCAAAGTGCGCATCATCGCGCCGATCCCGGGCAAGAATCGGATTGGCTTCGAGCTGCCGAACGACGAGCGCGTGGCGGTGAATCTGCGCGAGCTGATCGAAGACGCGCGCTTCGACAAGCTGTCCGAAAAAGCGCCGCTGCCGGTGGTGCTCGGGCGCGACATCGTGGGTGCGCCGTTCTACGCGGACTTGGCTTCCATGCCGCACGTGATCGTTGCCGGTGCGACCGGCGCCGGCAAGAGCGTGGGCTTGAACGTGATGCTCTCGAGCTTGTTGTTCAAGCGCACGCCGGACGAACTGCGCTTGCTGATGATCGATCCCAAAGTCGTCGAGCTTGCGCCGTTCGACGGCATTCCGCACATGCTTTTGCCGGTCGTCACCGACATGAAGCAAGCCGCCACGGCGCTGCGCTGGGCGGTCGACGAAATGGAGCGCCGGTATCAGTTGTTCGCCAACGCCGGTACCAAGAACATCACGACCTACAACGGGTGGGTCGCCAAAATTGCTTCGGGCGAGATCCCTCCGCCCGAGGTCAAGATGGTCGAGGCGATCGACGCGAACGGTCAGACGGTGATGGTGCCGGCGGCGAAGGAGGGCTTCGACGGCCACAATCTGCCGCCCAAGTTGCCGTACATCGTGATCGTGGTCGATGAATTTGCGGACCTGATGATGCAGCAGGGCAAAGAGGTGGAAGTGTCCGTTGCGCGCCTGGCACAAAAGGCCCGCGCGGCCGGCATGCACGTGGTGCTCGCGACGCAGCGCCCGAGCGTGGACGTGATCACGGGCATGATCAAAGCCAACTTTCCGTCGCGCATCGGCTTCCGCGTGGCGCAAAAGGTCGACAGTCGCACCATCCTCGACGAGCAAGGCGCCGAGCTCTTGCTCGGCCGCGGTGACATGCTGGTCAAGCTGAACGGGTCGACCGACACGCAGCGCGTGCAGTGCCCGTTCGTGAGTGAAGAAGAGGTCAGCGCGCTCACCGATCACCTGCGCGCGCAGGGCTCCCCGGAATACAACGAGGCGATCTTGCTCTGCCCGGACGAAGAGGGCGAGAACGAAGAAGCCGACGAGGTGGTCGACGCTCGTTTCGACGAAGCCGTGCGCATCGTTGCCGAAACTCAGCGTTGCTCGACCTCTTGGCTACAGCGCAAGATGACCATCGGCTACAATCGGGCTGCCAAGATTGTCGAATTGATGGAAAAACGCGGCATGGTTGGACCACCGAACGGCGCCAAAGACCGCGAGATTTTGGTCCACGCGCATTAAACGTCGGCATTTATAAGATGTGCGGCCCCTTTCCGCCTTCGATGGAACATGTGTAAGCTCCGACAACTATTCTCGTAACAGCTGCCGAGCGCGCCATGATCCTCGCCTTCGCCCCATGACCGAGCCTTACCCGCCATTTCCGGAGCCGCTCGATGACGACGACGACGACGTGGCGTGGGCACTGCAGACCGCGAAGGTGCAGTGGACGCGCGGTGGCCAGGCGGACGCGATCGTTTGGTTGAAGCGAGCGTCGGAGTCTGCCGATCAGCTGGGTCAGGTTTGGCGCGCCTCGGACCTGCGGCGCATGACCGATGATATCGTCGCGTACATGGCACAGGGCTCACGCCGCCCTCCCGCGCCGCTGCCGCGCTTCGAACCCGGCGATCAGCTGGTCGATGATCTGCTGAACGACGACGACGACGAAGACGACGCGGGCGTTACAGCCATCCCCGCGGCCGTGCGTTCCTCGGTGCCTCCCCGTCCTTCGTTCGTGCCCGGGGGCCCGTCGCTGTCACCGCGTTCGACACTGCCACCGCGCTCGACGCTGCCACCGGTGGGCTCGCCGTTGCCACCGCTGCCGGTGCGCTCCTCGTCACCACCCGCGCGCTCGACGCAACCGCCTGTTCAGTCGTCGTTGCCACCCAAGCGTTCCACGTTGCCGCCGGTGAGCTCGCTTCCACCAGCCGGCTCTTCGCTACCGCCTCCACCGCGCTCGCTGCCCCCTCCGCCGCAATCCTACGCACCGGTCGAGGAGGCTGAATTCGAGGACGACATCGTCCTCGAAGACGATGTCGACGATGACGCGCCCGAGCTATCGATCTCGCCGGCGCGGGAGAGCGCGGTCGAGCTACGCGACAGTGAATTCGAGCTGCGCGCGAGCTCCGTCGAGCTGCGCGAGCCGGCAGGCGAGCGGCGCGACAGTGAGGTCGAACTACGCGATAGCGAAGTCGAATTGAGCGACGACGCGGTCATCGACGACGAAGAGTTCGAGGATGACGTGATCGAGGACGACGACCTCGACGTCCCTCACGCGGCACACGCCGCCCCCGCGCGCCAAGCGTACGATTCCGAAGAGCTCCCCACCCAGCCGCACATCGACTCCAATCGATTTCCGCTGTCGCTCTTAGGGTCCACCGGGCCCACGCCGGCTCCCGCGGAGGAGCCCGATCCGCGCGTTGCCGACGTCTTGCTCGGTGAAGTGCGCGGCCTCGAAGACGTGCCGCCCGAGGGTCAGGCGATTCTCGCTCGCGAAGCGCGCCTCGAGCGCCTGAACGAAGACGAAGAGATCAGTTCGTTCGGTTTGGCCTTGGTGGTGCGCGGCAGCGTCAAGGTGATGCCCGCAATCGCCGATCTGGCGTGCGCGCGCGTCGGCAAGGGCGACATCGTCTGGAGCGAGGGCAACTTGGAGGACGGCGTCGTGCTCCGCCTCGTCGCGGGCGAAGACGCCACCGAGGTTGCCGTGTGGGACACGGAGCTGCTGAAGAACATCGTGCGCGACTACCCCTGGGTGGTGGAGGATTTGAAAGCCCTAGCGGATCGCTTTCAAGCGCTGGCCGGCGTCGCCATGGGCCCCATGGGAGAACGGCTCGATGATTCACTGCGTGCGATGGTTACCGATCGCTGCGAGGTCAAACGCCTGCTCCCCAACGAGCTATTGACCAGCAAAGGCAAACCCGTGGGCGGCATGTACATCATGGCCGCTGGGCGCCTCGAAATCATGGCCGGCGGCCAAGTCGAAAGCGAACTCGGCCCCGGGGACTTCCTCTTCGGCGCCCAAGTCCTCTCCAACGGAGCCGCCCCCGCCGACTCACTCGCCGGCAAAGGCGGCGCCCTCGTCCTCTTCGCCCCCCGCAGCATCGCCCACGACCTATTGCTCAGCGTGCCCCCACTGCTGGAAATCTTCGCAAGCTAAGCGCACCTCTGCGGCGCGCGGTTCGGTTCCCTGAGATTGAACCGCCAAGCCGCAGAGGCCGCAGAGATCTGAGGGAGAGAGATTGGGGGTTGCTTTGAAAGGCGGAGACGTCCCAGAAAAACGTTTGGCGGCGAATGCGCGGTCGACGATTCGCATCGTAGATCGCGCGCGGACAGGACCTTCCGCGCGAACCCAAAATCGCATTGGGTTCTGAGGTGTACTCTGTGATCTTGGGGCGCAGTAAACGCTCGGCGGCCTCTGCGGCTTGGCGGTCAATCAGGGAGCGCCCCTGAGACGTCGACAGCGTCGGACAACGAACAACCGCGTTGCCGTCCTGGGCCGGGAACAGTGCGTGTTTCGAGGTGCGATGCTGGGGCGCGAGCGCCCATTCAATCACCCTGGGGGGTTATGAGTTACGTGCGCGAATTGCTTGTGGGGGGCTTCGATTTCCCAGATTAGTTCTTGATTGCCTTGGGCGCCAGCGAAGCGCAGGCCGAACCAGCGGGCGGCGGGGGAGATCGTGGGGCGGCCGTCGGCGCGCACTTTGGGGAAGGTGATGCGGAATGCGCTGCGCCAGGGCGACGAGTACGGAAAATAGGTGAGCTCGATCGCGCCGGGTTTGCGGATGGTTTGAATTTCGGAGGGCGCGGTCTCCGTGCCTTCGTCATCGGTCAAGCGCACGATCCACGCGGGTTCTTTGGCGGTCAGATCGTTCCACTTGTGCTTTTCGGCGTAGAGGGCGACATAGAACTCGTGCGCTTCACGGGTTTCGGCGAGGGAACGCTCGAGCAAGGCGTGGCGTTGGTCGACGGTGAGTCGGTAGTCCTCGGCGTAGCGGATGGCGTACGCCCAGCGAAAGTCCCAAGACTCGTAGGTGGCCGTCACGGTGAGTACGTTATCCATCGCGCTCACGGTGGTGAGCTGGTCACTGCGCGTCCAGGTTTTGAGCACGAGCTCGTAGTCCGAAGCGACGTATTCACGAGGCCCTTCGCCCATACCCACGGCGGGCGTGCGACAGGCGGGCAGAACGAGACCGACGAACGCGGCCGACGCGACTGCCGCGAGTGAACCGAACTTGTTGGCGCGCACGAGCGCGAGGCTAGCATGGTAAGCTCGGGTTCGCGTGCGCGTCTGGGCTGTTTTTTGCTTTGCACTTGCGGCATTCACGCCGGCGCTTTCGCGCGCTGATTGGGCGTCCGTGCAGGGGAGCGGCGAGCTCGGCTGGGGCGCAGATCTACAGGGCGGTGAGCCGTACGTGTACGAGAGCCCCACTCAGCCGGGCGCGATCATCGGCTTCGAAGTGGAGATTGCGGAAGCGCTCGCGCGCGAGCTCGGCGTACGCGCCAAATTTCATCAGAATGATTGGTCGAACCTGGTGCCCTCGCTGGAGCGTGGCGATTTCGACATCGCCTTGAACGGCTTGGAGGATACGCCTGCGCGGCGCGCGCGCCTGCGCCTCAGCCGGCCGTACTTCGTCTACGGGGAGACGCTCGCGGTACGCGCCGGCTCTGCTTTGCACACCTTGGCCGAGCTGCGCGGACGCCGAATCGGAACACTGAACCAGACCGTGGCTCAAGATCTTCTGCAAGCAGAGCACGCGGAGGTCGTGCTGTACGAAGGGCAGCAGGAGCCATATATGGATCTGTCTCGCGGCCGGGTGGAGGGCGTGTTGCTCGATCACGTGATCGCCGACCGCTATGGTTGCGGCCAACCTGGGCTTGTCTGCGTCAAGCAAGACTTGGCGCGAGGAACGTACGTGATCGGCATGCGCCCAGCCGACGTCGAGCTCTTCGCGCGCGTGGACGGTGCGCTGTCACGCTTGATCGAAAACGGTGAATTGCGCCGAATTCTCGAGCATTGGCGACTTCGGGACGCGCGCCAGGAGGAGCTTTGGACGCGCCTGCCCGTCGCTGCTCCGTCAGCATCGCCGAGTAGTCGGACGCTGTCGGTCGCGCAGCTGGGATTATTTTTTCGAGGCGCGCTGATCACGATCTTGATTTCGGTGTGCGCGTTCGCTTTCGCGCTGCCGCTCGGCGTGCTCTTGGCCGTGACTCGTTCCCACGGTGGCCGCGTGTCGCGCTTTTTGGCGACCGCATACGTCGAACTGTTTCGCGGGACGCCGGTGCTGCTGCAGCTATACGTGCTGTATTACGGCCTTTCGTCGCTGGTTCGGCTCGGCCCAATCCAGGCCGCGATCTTGGGGCTGGGCTTGAACTACGCGGCTTATGAGGCCGAGGTTCACCGTGGCGCGCTCGCCGCTTTGCCACGAGGCCAAGCCGAAGCCGCGAGTTCGCTCGGGTTGTCACGGTATCAAGTGCTTAGGCACGTGCTCTTGCCGCAATCACTGCGCATCGCGCTGCCGGCGCTGACCAACGACTTCGTGGCCTTGCTCAAGGACTCATCGCTCGTCAGCGTGATCACCGTGGTGGAGTTGACCAAACGCATGACCATCGTGGCCGTCGAATTGCGCGATTGGGTCGTGCCCGGCCTGCTGTGTGCCGCCATGTATTTCGCGCTGAGCTTTCCCTTGTCGCGGCTCTCGCTCTGGCTCGAACGCAGGTACCAAAGCGCATGATCCGTATCTCGGGCCTGCACAAGGCGTTCGCGGGCAATGCGGTGCTTGCTGGCATCGATGCGACCGTTGCCGAGGGCAAAATCGTCGCCTTACTCGGCGCTTCTGGTTCGGGCAAGAGCACCCTTTTGCGCTGCTTGAACGGACTTGCGACGTTCGACGCCGGAACGCTCGAGATCGCCGGCTTTGCGCTGCGTCCGGGCGCGCACGAACCGCGCACGTTACAGGCGCTGCGCGCCCGAGTGGGCATGGTCTTTCAAGAGTTTCACCTGTTTTCGCATTTGAGCGTGCTCGACAACGTGACGCTCGCGCCGCGCGTCGCCCGCGGCACCGCGCGCGCCCAGGCCGAGGCGCACGCTCACGAGCTGCTCGCGCAGGTCGGCATGGCCGAGCGCGCGCAGGCGCTGCCGCGCGAACTCAGCGGCGGCCAAAAGCAACGCGTGGCGATTGCGCGCGCGCTGGCACAAGGCGTGAGCGTGCTCTTGCTCGACGAACCGACCAGCGCGCTCGACCCAGAGCTGCGTGAGGAGGTGCGCGAGGTGCTGCGTAGAGTCGCTCGAGGTGCGCACAGCGCGTCTGGCACGGCCCTTACGATTCTGCTGGTCACCCACGAGCACGCGCTAGCGCACGAACTCGCAGACGAGATTTGGACGCTCTCGGCGGGAAAGATCGAAGGCGTGTTGCGTCTTGGATCTAGTCCAGCAGGCTAAAAAACTGCGAAATTCAGCCGGGTGAGAACGCGGGGTGATCGCGGGGACACTCTGCCACCATTCAAGGGAGGGCCGCCGACGCACCTCAGCCAAGGCCCGCAGGAACCGATGAAGCGGTGGCGCACCCTCACTGGGGAACAATGGAGCCGGGAGCAACGCGGGCGGAGCGATCGGTGTGACGATGGGCGGCTACTTGGACTCGGGCGGGAGCGGCAACGCGCCACAAAACGGCGGCGAGGGCGGTCTGTTGCTCAGCCCAACGAACGGATGGGTGGACGGCGCGAGCAACGCACCTGCGATCCAGGGCGCCCTCTTTGCCGACGCCGACTCGACTTCAATCAAGAGCCTGCGATCGAACTTCACGGGAGGGCGAGCGTGCATCCAGGGCACGGCAGCCAAAGTCGACATGGCGTCCACGCCCTGCGCAACGCGCATGTTCACACCCCCAGCGCAGGATTGTTACGACCAATACTGGGGCGCGGAGGTGGCCCTCAATTTGAATCAGCCGGTGCCGGGCGGTGAAGCTTTGCCCTTCGATGCCGGCGCGCTCGTCGGCTTCGCCTTCGAAATCAGTGGCGACATCGTTCCCGGCCCCAGTTCGCTGCGATTTCAGGTGCGGGGTCCCGACGGAAAGTTCTGCAATTACCCGGCCAAAAAGCTCCGGAACGGCCCCAACACGGTGCTGTTCAGCGAGTTGGCGATTAACTGCTGGAATAACGGATTGCAAACGGCAGAGAGCGCGAAGTCGGGGCTGATCCGCATCGAATGGTGGGTCGTGACGAACTCCTCGGCCATCACGCCTTACGACCTGTGCGTCTCGAACATTCGCGCGCTTCGCAACTAGCGGCGCGCGGCTTTCGGCGCCGGTTGACGTCGAGCATTAGCGAATCACGTCGGACACGCGCACTTCCACATCGTTGAACGCGCCTAGGCGAATCGCTTGGCCGGGTTCGTATTTGTCGACGCGCGTGTAGGCGTTGCCCGTGGGCAGCGTGTACACCTCGATGCAACGCTCCGGCAGGTTGACGATCCAGTACTCGGGCACTCCGCAGCTCGCGTACAGCCGACGTTTGCGACCTCGATCGTGGGCCAATGAGGACTCTGCGACCTCGATGATCAAATGCGCAACGTTTGCCTGCTCCTTGTCCCACGCGATGAGCGGGGTGACCATCAGATCCGGCTCGGGCTCGGACAGCTCGGAGGCCGCGTACGACATCTGTGGGCGCACCTTGGCGCGGCCATGCAGGGCGAGCACGAGCAGCTCGTTCAGCTCCTGCACAGCGTAGTTGTGCGGGATGCCGATCGGACTCATGGCGTAGATGGTGCCGTCGAGCAGTTCGACACGTTCGTCCTGGAACACGCCGAGCGCGACCAATTGGTCGTACTCGACGCGGCGCAGGGGGCGAACGACTTCAGCGGGTTCGGCTGCCATGACCAAAGTGGGGTGAATTTAACATACACGCCACTCATCGGCAGCAACGCCGCGACAGTTGCGGCTTTCGACGCAGTGCTCGTGGCAGCCGAGCGTCAACGCGGAAGCGTCGGCAATGTCAGAGAATTACTTCGCTTTCGCCTTGGTCTTCGCGCTCGCGCGTTTGGCTACGCGCTCGCCCGCTTGCGCCTTTAGAGAACCGACGATCGCGGGTAACAAGCCCGGGAAGCGCTCTTCAATCTCGGCGCAGCGCGACGAGTTCTGCATCTCGACACCCAACCGCTCCGAACGCACCAAGCCCGCTTCGCGCAAGACCTTGAAATGTTGTGACAGCGTCGACTTGGGGACCGCTTTCTCTCCCACTGTAAGAAAGGCCGAACACGTGGGGGCGCAATTCGAGTCGGCGATCTTCGAAAAAATCTCGACACGCGTCGGGTCGGACAGCGCGTGGAGGATGCCCTCTACGGTGATGTCCTCGAGCGCCGGGTGAACGAGCGGCTTCATGAAAAGAGTGTAGCCACCCCTTGACGAAGTTCAATTGTTCCGTAGTTTAGAACTAACGAACAACGGGGCCGCGTCGGCCGCAAGCAAAAGGCAACAAAATGAGCAAATTGTCGGGAAAAGTGGCAGTCGTTACCGGGGCTTCCAAGGGCATTGGAGCTGCCATCGCCAAGGCGCTGGGCGCTGAGGGTGCCTCGGTGGTGGTGAACTACGCGTCAAGCAAGGCGGGAGCGGACAAGGTGGTCGCAGCCATCACCGAAAAGGGCGGCAAGGCCATCGCGGTGAAAGCAGACGTCTCCAAGGCGGCTGAAGCCAAGGCCTTGATCGACGATGCGCTGAAAGCGTTCGGCCGACTCGACGTGCTGGTGAACAACTCGGGCGTGTACGAGTTCGCGTCGCTCGAAGAGTTCACCGAAGACAGCTTCCATCGCATGTTCAACACCAATGTGCTCGGTTTGTTGCTCGTCAGCCAAGCTGCGGCCAAGCACTTACCCGAGGGAGGCAGCGTGATCAACGTTGGCTCTGCGGTGACTCGCATCACGCCGCCCAATAGCGCCGTGTACACCGCGACCAAGGGCGCGGTCGACGCGATCACCGGCGTGCTCTCGCGTGAGTTCGGACCGCGCAAAATTCGCTTCAACTCCATCAACCCGGGCATGGTCGAAACCGAGGGCACAGCCGGCTTCGCCGGCAGTGACTTCGAGAAAGCGATCGCCGCACAAACCCCGTTCGGCCGCGTGGGGCAACCGGACGAGATTGCGGACATCGCTGTTTTCTTGGCGTCCAGGGACTCGCGCTGGCTCACGGGCGAGACGATCATCGCATCCGGCGGACTGCGTTGAATCGGTGAGCGCGTCGCTCTCGCGCGGACCGCGCTCGGCGTCGACCAAAACGTGAGTCGTTCCGAGCGCGGCAGCACCTTCCATGTTCGCCGCGCTTGCTATTCCCAGCTGCGCAGCACCGCTCGAAAGTGAGGGGAAGGCGAATAGACAGAGTGACTCGCATCCCGCACTCTGTTCCTCCAATCACCGAGGAGGAGCGCAGGGATGACTCGATTTTCCGACTACGTAGTATTCGCGGACAAACAGCTCGAGCGTCGTTTTGGGCGCGGCGGAATGCCGATGGAGACGCTGCACGAGGCGTATCTCGACGGAGCCATCGACATTCCCGACCTCGAAGCGTTTCTCGATGCACGGGGAGAGCTGGTCGATTTCAAGATCACTCGCGGACACTTGCGTTTTCTCGTGACGCGCATGCTCCCCGAGTGGCTGATCCATTCCAAATCGCAGGATCAGCGAATCGTACGCGAGCATTACGATCGTGGGGACGACTTTTTCGAGGCCTTCCTCGGCGAGTCGATGATTTACACGAGTGGCATCTTCCGAGGGGAGCACGAGTCGCTGGAGGACGCGCAGCGGAACAAGATGAACCTGGTGTGCCAAAGGCTCGGGCTGGCGAAGGGTCAATCCTTGCTCGACATCGGCTGCGGCTGGGGCACGCTCGTCGCGCACGCTGCCGAAAAATTCGGTGCGGACGTCACTGGGGTGACGCTCGCGAAGACCGGCGCGGCTTTCGGCAACGCTCGCATCGAGCAGCGCGGCCTGGCCGAGCGCGCGCGCATCCTGTGCCGCGACTATCGCGAGATCCCGGCGCAAAAATACGACCGAATCGTTAGTCTCGAAATGGTGGAGCACGTAGGTTTGAGGAACCTGCCGCGCTATTTCGAGGTCGTCCGCGAACGCTTGAAAGACGACGGCCTATTCTTGATTCAATGGTGTGGGCTACGGCGAGGCGGCCCCTTGGGTGTGCCGCCGGTCGGCATGCGCCCCGAAGACATGGTTTGGGGCTTGTTCATGAACAAGCACATTTTCCCGGGCGCCGACGCGTCCATCCCGTTGAGTGAAATGAGCAAGGCCATGGAGAAGGCGGGCTTCGGCATTCACTCCGTGGAGAACGTGAGCGTGCACTACGCGCTCACGTTGCAACGTTGGCAGCAAAACTGGCACGCCAATCGCAGTCGGGTGATGGCTTCTTACGGGGAGCGCTGGTATCGCCTTTGGGATTTGTTTCTCGGCTGGTCCTGGCGCATCGCGCTCCAGGGCTCGTCGGAGTGCTTCCAGGCGGTCGTGCACAAGAACCTCGACGGTTTCGATCGCCGCTTCTCGTTGCCTCCGGTTTCAAGTCCAAACACGACCGCGCGGCGCTTCGACGACAGCGCCGCCATCGTGATGTAGAACCGTCGCGCAGACCGATGGCACCCAGCGCGCGAAAGCGGCCTCAGCAGCCGCGAGCCAAAGAGACCGTCCGAGCGATCTTGGAGGCCACGACGCAGATCTTGGATCGAGAGAGCCTGGAAGCAGCTACCACCACGCGCATCGCCGAGGTTGCCGGCGTGAGCATTGGCTCGCTCTACCAGTACTTCTCACACCGTGACGCGATCCTCGATGCACTCCAAGATCGTGAATTCGAGCGCACGATGGCGGTGATGCAGACGGTTTTCGCCGAGGGCAACCTGGACAAGGCGCCGCTCGAAACCGTCACCGCCGCGCTGCGCGGGCTCGCACACTTGTACGCGCAGTCGCCCGGCTTGCACCGCGTGCTGGCCATCGAAGGTCTGCGCGTGGCAAAGGCCGAACGCGTGCAAGCGTTCGACCTGCGCGTGATCGAGCTCGTGCGGCATTTCCTGATGGCCGCGCGTGCGCCGCTGCGCGTGAACAACGTCGAGGCCGCGGCGTTCATCATCTTTCAATCCGTGCGCGCGACCATGCTCGCGCACTTGCTCGAGCGCCCGCCAGGTCTCGACGTCGACGGCTTGGTCGAGGAACTCACCGGTTTCCTCACCGGGTACGTGCTCGGTGGCGCGACGCCCGCGCCGTCGGCGGTCAACTCGAGGCGAACACCGCGCAAACCCAAACGCGCACGGAGTCCCTCACGCGCATAGTCGCAAACGCGGGCTGCAACTGGCCACGCTCGAACGTAGCTGCTAACCAATGCCGCTCGGTCGAGAGCTTCACGCCGAAATTTGGGCGGAGTGCGCCTCACAGTTGAAGGATTGAGTTCGAACGCGAACTCAATCGGTCGCGAGACGATCCGTCCCGCGCCGAAGCTGCGTGAAAGATTCTAGGGCTGCCAAAAAAATGGCTTCATGGTCCGAACGCGCGGACGCCAACTTCCGTCGTCGCAGTTGCCGCTCAGTTACCGCGAATCGTCACGACCGCGATCAGCGCGATCAGCAGCATCAAGCCGAAGGCGTGAATGTTCGCTTCCACGCGCGCGTTCGGCTTGCGGCGCGTGACGGCTTCGTACGCGAGGAACGCCAGGCGACCGCCGTCGAGGGCGGGGAAGGGCAGCAGATTGAAGCCGCCCAAATAGGCGCTGAGCGCCGCCAAAAACCATAGAAACTCTGGCGTCGAGCGCTCGGCCGCCTTGCTCGTCTCGCGCACGATGCCGACAGGGCCTTTGAAGTCCGGCTTGTCTTTGCCGGTGATGATGCGCGACAGCCCGAACACCAACTCTTCGACCACGTTGAACGGCAGGCGTACGGAAGCCGAGAGCGCTTCACGCATGCCGATCGGCACCTGCTTCTCGATCGGTGACACGCCGATTTTGCCGCCGTCCGGCTTCTGCTGCGGGGTGACCTTGAGCGTGAGCTGCTCTTTGCCGCGCTGCACGATGATGTCGAGCGGCTTGTTCGGCCGCGCGAGGATCAGCTTGCGCATCTGCTCCCAGTCCGTGACCTGAACGCCGTCGATGTTGAGGATGGTGTCACCCTTCTTCATCTGCGCGGTCTTGGCCGGGCCGTCCATCACGACCACGGAGGTCGTGGGGACCGGCTTGCCGCCGATGATCAGCGCGGCGAAGAACAGCACGGAAGCGAACAAGTAGTTCGCGAGCGGGCCGGCGAAGATGGCCGAGATACGGCCGACCAGCGAAGCGTTCGCGTAGCTCGACTTGTCGTCCGGATCGACGTCCTCGAACGGGTTCATGCCCGCGATTTGGACGTAGGCCAAAAACGGGATCAGCGCGACCTGGTACACGGTCTCGCTGCCCTTCGCCTGGTAACGCCATAGCGCCGGTCCAAAGCCGATGCTGAAGCGCACCACGCGCATGCCGAACGCTCGCGCGGCCAGCAAGTGCCCGCTCTCGTGCACGATCATCAAGAGGGCCAGGCCAAGGATCGCAACGAGCACGAACGTATTCATGAGCGTTCCTCTATATAGCGTAGCCCGAACTTATCGCCACTGTGCGCAGATCTGCCGACAATGTGCCCAGTTCCGTTCCCCGTGAACGCGAACGTGCCCGTGGACGTGCCCGAGCCCCCCCTCTCCCTCTCTTCGCCCGAGATTTTGTCGATGGTCACGCGACACGTCGCGTTCCGTCGCAGCCTTCGGCGTCGAGGGCCGGCGCGACGGGAGAGGAACTCTGACTCCTACGAGGTGCGATGCGGGAACGCGGGCGCCCACTCTCGGGTCCGGGATCGTTTACGTTTACGTTTGCGTTTACGTTTACGGGGGCGGGACTCACATGAACGAGAGACCGACGGAGATGGTCGGGTAGCTCAGGCGCATGGTTAGCGTCATCGAGTCGGAAAAGTGCCAGCGGCCGCCGACGTAGAACGCGGGCTCGGGTTGCCATTCATGCCCGCCATTCCAGCCGCTGTAGCGCAGGGCGAGGCCCGGTTCGCCGAAGACCGACCATTGTCGGCTCAAGAAGAAGTTCCACTGCATCACGACCGGGATCCAGAAGTTGTTCACGCTGTCGCTGCTCGTGTAACAGCCGCCGTCCGGCCCACCATTACAGCCCTGATGGTGGTGGCTATAGTGCACCCAATCAATCCCGAAGCCGATGCCCACCGAGTTGTTGATGGTGCGCACGAAGCCGTTGTTGACCAAGATCACGGTGCCGCGAAAGCCGGCGCCGAAGCCGGCTCCGGTGGCGACGCCGGGCGCGTCGACCCAGCCCAGGAGCAGGTGCGGCTCGGGCTCGAAGTAGTAGCGTGAATGGTCCCCGGGGTTTTTGATGATCGAGGTGTCGGCGTGTGCGTCAATCGTCACCGAAAGCGCGAACACGGCCAGGATTAGCGACAATACGCGGACTGGAATCGACCTGGAACTCGCCATGTGCGGGCCACTATTGCCCAGCTGGGAGCGCACTGCTAGACAATCCCCCCTCGATGACTCAACCGACCCCGCCCGGAGCTCCGAACGGCCCTGCCGCCAACCTCAATCTACAAGGCGGAGCGGCGATCGTCGCGCCGGTGAGTGCGTTCCCGGGTGGAGTGCCGGGCAACGCGCTGATCGTATTGCCGCTGAACAAGCCGACTGACGAGCTCAACGAGCTGCTCAAGAAGGGCCCGTTCGCGCTCGAGATCGACAAGATGTGGGAGCTGCTCGGCTTCAACGGCCCAGCCGTGCAAGTGCAAGACGCTGAAGGTCGCCCCATCGCGATCGGCCTCGACGATCTGCTCTCTGGCTTGGAGAAGCACTGGAACGAAGACCCGAACGATCTGAATCGCGCGCGCATGTTCGTGCAAGAGCTGATGAAGTACGGCAAGTTCGAGCGCGCCGAAAAAGTGATGAGCAAGATCGTCGCGCTCGGCGGCGGCGGTGATGATTGGCTCGGCCTCGGCATCACCCAGCTCCAGCAAGGCAAGTTCGACAAAGCCGAGGGCACGCTCAAGGGCGCTCAAAATCTGCTGCCGGAGAGCCCGTTGCCGGTGCTGCACTTGGCCAAGGTCTTCCAAGGCAAGAAAGACCCGGTAAACGAGCGCGCCATGATCGAACAAGCGATCAAGATCGATCCGAACGCGGTCGACGCCTGGGCCTACCTGTTCACGCACGTGAAGGAATCCGAGAGTGAAGAAGCTGCCACCAAGGTGATCACGCAGCTCTCGGAGACCGAGGCCAACAAGAAGACGGCCGCGCCCTTCATCGCTTTGCAGGGCCTGTATTCCGCGGACGACTCCACGCGCGAGCAAGCGCTGGTTTGGGCCAAGAAAGCCGTCGAGCGCAACGACAATGACCCGCTCGCGCTGATCTGCTTGTCCGCGCTGTACGGCCAAAATGGCGATTTGGACAGCGTGATCGCGCTGCTCCAAAAGCACGAAGCCAAGATGGTGAACGACGTTCGGCTGGCAAACAACTACTTCGAGGCGCTGTTCCAGAAGCGTCAGCTCGACCGCGTGACCAAACTGCTCAACGCGCTCGCCGGTTCGTCCAACCGCGAGGTCAAGCAGTTCGCAATCGAGCGTTCGCGCGCGGTTGCCCAGTTCTTGCAGCAACAGCAGCAGCAGCTGGTGGCCGGCGCGCCACGCAGCTGACTTTCACCCGCAATTCGCCGGTTTCAGGGCCGAAACGGGCTCGCTCTCGCGTGAGACGAGCCACTCGGCTACGCTCGCGCTCGCGCTCGAGTGACCGCGCGCCGCGCCGATGCTGATCCTCGTTCTCACCGTACTCGGTTCGCTCGCGATCTCGTTCTGCTGTTCCATCGCAGAAGCCGTGATCTTGAGCGTGCAGCACGCGCAGATCGAGGCGCTGGGCAAGTCCCGCGCGGCCGAGATCCTGCGCGACTTCAAGCGCGAGATCGACCGGCCGATCGCGGCCATCGTTTCGTTTCACACCGTCGCGCACACCGTCGGCGCTTCGGTGTGCGGCGCGATGTACGTGAACGCGATGGGCGAATCCTCGCTCTGGGCATTTTCACTCGCGTTCACGATCGCCGTCTTGCTGTTCTCCGAGATCATCCCCAAGACGATCGGCGTGTCGTACGTGGCGCAGCTGGCGGCGGCCGTGGCGTACTTCGTGACCGGGCTGACTTTCGTACTCAAGCCGCTTTTGTTTCTGACCAGCGTGGTCGCCAAGTTGTTTCGCGGTACCCACGAAAACCCGGTCACTTCGCTGGAAGAGATTCGGCTGTTGGTCGCGCTCGGACGTACCGAAGGCGCGCTCGCCGGTCGCGTCGCGGACATGATCGAGGGCGCGACCGCGTTGCGTGAGCTCACCGCCTACGAGGTCATGGTGCCGCGCGCGCAAGTGGTGTTCCTGTCCGGCGAGCGCACGATTGCCGAAAACCTGGAGCTGATTCGACGCTCCCAACACAGCCGTTTCCCGTACACGCCCGACTCCGATCTCGACCACGCCAAGGGCGTGATTCTGGTGAAGGACTTACTGTTTCGCGAGGGCGCGCTCGCTACCGGCGAAGACATCGACTTCGAAAAGCTTCAGACGCCGCTGTTGGTCGTGCCGGTGAGCGCTCCCCTGGAGAAGGTGCTCCGTACCTTCCAAGAGGAACGACGGCACATCGCGATCGTGGTCGACGAGTACGGCGGAACACAAGGTTTGATCAGCCTGGAGGACGTGCTCGAAGAGATCGTGGGCGAGATCGAAGACGAGAGCGATCGCGTCGATCAGCGCATCTTCAGGCGCAGTGACGGCGTGTTCGTGTGCCGCGCTTCGGCCGAAACACGCAAGCTGTTCGAGATCTTGGGTCTCGACGAAGATGCCGAGACCGTGACGGTCGGTGGCTTCGTGGCAGATCTAGTCGGCCGCGTTCCGCGCACCGGTGATGTCGTCGAATTCCACGGCTTTCAGTTCGCGGTCGCGCGTGCCAGCGCGCGGCGCGCCGAACGCATCGAAGTGCGGCGGATGGTGACGCCACCGGCGAAGTCTGATCGCGCTCGCGCCTGAGTCGCCCGAGGGCGACTGCGGCCGCGGAAACCCGTGGCTTGCTTGACACTGCCGAGCGTCGGTCCGATCCTGCCGAACGGGGCATGGATCAAATGATTAAGAATTCGACGCTGGCGTTCGGAGCTTCTTCACTCGTTCTTTTCGGCCTCGCCAGCCTGCAAGGTTGCGACATCGGGCAGACCAGCGCCGGCTCGGCGGGGGCAACCGCCGCGGGGGGACACGCGGCAGGGGCTCCCGGAAGTGCAGGGGCTGCAGGTGCCAGCGCAGGCAGCGGCGGAACCGCCGCAGGCAGCGGCGGCGCGAGTGCCGGGAGCGCTGGAACCGGCGCGGGTGCCGGTGGAGCCAGCGCGGGTGCCGGCGGAGCCAGCGCAGGTGCCGGCGGTGCGAGCTCAGGAGCCGGCGGAACCGCTGCGGGCGCGGGCGGTGCGAGCTCAGGGGCTGGCGGAGCCGCCGCGGGCGCAGGCGGAGCCAGCGCGGGTGCCGCTGGTGCGAGCTCGGGTGCCGCGGGAATTGCCGGCAAAGGCGGCAGCGGCGGCGCTTGAGCGCGGTCGCAGTGCCGAAGAGCTCGAGCTTGGTCTAGACTTCGCGGTCTTACCCATGCTGACCGCATTCGCGAGTACCACTCGCAAATTCATCGAGGCCACACTCACAGCGGCGGTGCTCGTCCTCTACACGGGCTGCGGCGATCAGGGCAGCGAGCGCAAAGGTGGCGGAGAGATCCCTGATCTGACAGCGGGAGCCGGTTCAGGTGGAGCGGGCGGCGGAGCGGCCGAGACGCTGGTGCCCTGGTGCGATGCCTACAAGATCGTCAATTGCGTGTGTCAGCAGTGTCATCAGAATCCGCCGCGCAACGGCGCTGCAATGCCGCTGATGACCTACGAGGACACGCAGCTTCGGTACCCGCCGTCGTCGTCGACCTTCGTTTGGGAGAAGATGGAGGATGCCGTCACGAACCGCACCATGCCGGAGA
>Ga0247766_1000030_pt1 | contig 31073 bp, 22 predicted proteins | sample UWRJL223509R6_FD_179946 | JGI IMG/M metagenome (GOLD analysis project Ga0247766, IMG submission 179946) | Plant litter microbial communities from Arlington Agricultural Research Station in Wisconsin, United States - UWRJ-L223-509R-6 | ecosystem: Environmental > Terrestrial > Plant litter >... | reverse complement strand
CGAGCGAGAAGTCTTGGAAGACCAGATCACGATCTGCGAACGAGATGGAGACCTACGAGAACTGACCGGACAGGCGCGTGCTTTCCCCGGGCGCTAGCGCGGGCGGCCCAGCGTCACCGTCCGAGCGTGCGCCAACGTGAGTCTCCAGCCGCGCGCCGCAGGCGCCGCGCGTCCTTATCTACAAGCGCCATCTGACGCCAGTCCCCCCAGCCCGCGCTTGCCTAAAACTCGATGGCCAGCCCAACGACCCACGTGTTCGCGCCCACGTTCATGCGCTTGTTGGAGCCGAAGGCGTCGAGTTCGCTGCCGTACCACTCGCCGAACACGTAGCTGTGGTTGATGCCGAGGCTGACGTCGGCGTCGCGCGCCGTTTGTCGGTCGAGGATGTCGAGTAGGAACATGCCACCGAGCGCGTATTGCGGGCCGAATGACAGGCCCGTGCCTTTGACGTCGCCGGCGTGGGCCGTTTCGCCGCCGTCGCTCGACGACCAGAGTGCGGTGCCCATGCCCAGCTTGGCGTAGGGCACGATCGGGATGCCGAACTCACGCGGGAAAACGTCCGCGCGCAGTACCGCCACCAGATAGATGGGCATGATTGTGAGCGAGGTGGTCTCGTCGGAAATCTGGTCCGGATCCGAGGTCAGACGCGCGAGGCCGCTGGCGCGAGTGTAGCCCCAGCCGAGGCCCGGGCCGAGCGTACCGAGGTGCGGAATGCGCAGCGCCTGCCAGTCGCCCTCCAGGCCCACCATGAAGCGAGTTTTGTTGCCGAAAGTGTCCGCATACGGTGTGCCATTCGGCACTGAATTGTCGACGCGCGGGTTGTACGCGCCAAAGCGAATCTCGACGGCGGCGGATTGCGGTGAACCGTCGCGCGTCGTGCTCGGGCCATACGCGCCGAACTCATCCACGCCTCGGACGGTCTGCGCGGAGGCAACACGTGTCCAGCCGAGCAAACCGAGAGTCGAAACCAGTAACAATCGTTTCACGTCGCGCGTCTCCGTCGCAGTACCAAGCTCAAGCCGATTCCCAACACAGTGAACAGCATTACCGGCCGCGCGTGGCGCGAGAAGCTGCAGTAGCCCCCGCCACCCTCACCACCCGCGGCTCGATACGCCTCGAAGAAGCCCGTGACGGGTTGCGGCTTGGCGCACGCAGGCTCCGCCACCGTGCCGATGTTGCGATACGTATCGGTCGTCGCGACCGATACCCAGTACGGCACGTTGTTGATCAAGTTGGTGGCGTTGGCGCGAGTCGAGGTCTTGCTCGCGGTGCCGCACTTGTATTTGTCGTCCGGCCGTGCTCCCGCTTTCAAGATGTCCGAGTCAGGGCAAGCTGCCGGCAAAATGTTCGGATCCCACTCGATGCCTGATTCGTTGACGCCCTCGATACCGGGTGCAGGATCGCAATACAGCTGGTAGCCGTCGATCGTTGCTTGATCGGTGGTGCCGGAGGGCGCGTCCCACGAAATCGGTGCGATGCCCTCGCCAACGCCCGTCTGGATGTTCGAGGGCGGAGGCGGCGCATTGAGTTTGAACGTGACCTTGTACTGAGCTTGTCCGCCGACCGCGCCGCTGGTGTCGAGCAACATGAAATAGAGGGCCAGGGTTTGCGCCGCCGTGATCGAGCCAGTGGGCTGGCACGCGGAGGGGATGGTGGAGTCGCTTGCGCTGCCGGACGTTCCGCCACTGCCGGCGTTGGTCGTGTCCATGCCGCCGCTCGAGTCCGTCCCTCCGGTCCCGCCCGTCGAATCAGTACCTCCCGTGCCTCCACTCCCGCCTGTGCCGACGCTATTGCCGCCCGTGCGGCCCGAGAGCAGCGTGCGAACCGGCACCTTCAGACCGCTGACGATGAGGGTGGGGGTCTGCGGACCCCCCACTCTCCAGCACGTGGCGGTGAGTGGGTTGCGATTGCTCAGCGTGTCGCAGCCGGTGCCAGCCCAAACCTCCAGCGAGTAGTTACTGAGCCCCAAGCCCGTGCTCATGTTCACCGTGAAGGTGAAGAAGTCCTCGTTGATACAGTCCTTGAGGTTGATCTGCGTGACCAGGACTTTGCCGGCATAGTCTTGGTGATCACGCTGCACCCCAGTGTTGGGCACGGTCACGGTGATGCCGCCAGCGGTCTGCGCTTGCGCCAAACCTCCTGAACCCAAGAACCAGGCGACGACCGCCCACAACGCGAACACTCTGCGCAGGTTGAACATATTCTCGCGGGTTCCTTTGAGCACAGGGCGTGCCACACTGCAATTCCCGGCGAAAAGTCGGGTCAAATGCCGGCGCGCATGACATCCGATGCGCCAAGCTGTCTGAACCGCTCGCGGGCGTGTCAAACTGACAAAGATGCTGGCGAGCGGCTCCTTGGTTGACAGTCGGTTCCGCGTGCTGCGGGACCTCGCCCCAGCCGCAAACGGAATCGCCGTGGCACAGGAGCTGACGAGCGGCCAGGCGTGTTGGCTGATTCGGATCGCGCTGTCCGCGAGCGCGCTTTCGCTCACGGAGGCTCTCGAACGCCATCGGCGCTTTGGGCTCGGAGTGTCCGGCTTGGCACGCCCGCTGGCGTCGGGCATCGACTCAGGCTTCGGCTACGTCGCGTTCGCCGCGCCGGCCTCGGGGAGCGTAGCCGAGGTGTCGAGCGCAAGCTGGACTTTGCCGCGCGTGGCTGCGTTGGCCGCCCGCATCGCGGCGGCGCTAGCGCCCTTGCACGACCAGGGGATCGCCTACGGCTTGCTCATGCCCGAGCTGATCAACGAAGGCCCCGAGCCCGAAGCGTTGTTCGGCTTCGGCGTTGCCGAGCTCGCCAATCGCTTTGGCGCTCCGGGTGAAGCCAGCCAACTCGTTGCCCCGAGTTTGCGCGCGCCCGAGCTGCGAAGCTCCCTCCAGGCACCGACGCCCGCGAGCGATCTGTTCGCGCTCGGCTGGCTGCTCCGTAGCTTGCTCCCCGCAACGATTGCGCCGGAAATCGAAGCGCATTTGGCGCGCGCGAACGCCGCGGAGCCGCACTCGCGCCCGCACGATGTCACCACCTTTGCGGCGCACTTGACCCGCCTCGCGGAGCACGTCAGCAGAGAGAGCAACGAGCAGGCGCTCGATCTTCTGTTTGCGCCTGCGCCTGCTCTGGCTGCTTCTCCGTCGGCGCTCGCACCTGCCTCCTCCGAGCCGCCCGCGCTCGCAGCAGAGGCTGCATCCGCGCTGCCCGAGCCCGCTCTTCCTCTCACGCCACCGGTCCCTCCGCTGCCGCTTCCCCAGCATTTCTCGCCCTTGGCGGCAAACGCTTCGCCGACGCCGCGTTCGCCGCTGCTCGCGGTCGTGCTCGTGCTCTCCGGTCTCGTGCTCATGCTCGGCGGGGTTGCGTTCGCAGTCGTGTACGCCACGCGCCACGCGGCCGTTGCGCCGCCCAAGACCGCTGTCGCGCCTCCGCCAGCCCCGGCGCCACTCGCGCCCACACCGCCGCCGGCAATCGAGGTCGAGCCGCCCCCGGAGCCGGAAATCACGCGCAATCCACGCACCACACGTCACGCGCCGATGGTTGCCCCCGGTGGGGGCCCCAGCGCCTTTCCCGAGGACGCGCGCGCGGCGCTACCCGTGCTCGGTAGCGAGCCGATTTGGGGCACCCGCAACGCAGCGTTGACCTGGGTGTTCTTCGGCGATTTGGAGTGTCCTCACACGCGCAGAGCTTGGCGCGCACTCGAAAGCGCGAAAGCCGCGTTCGGCGATGATTTACGAATCGTATTTCGTCATCGGCCGTTGCGCGAACATCCGAACGCGCTGGACGCGGCGCGAGTCCTCGCGGGCGTGGCGCGCGTTCACGGCCCGGTCGCGTTTTTCGACGTGTTGCACGGCGCGCTGCAAGGCGACGTCAGCCTGACCAGCGAGCAGTTGACGACAACCCTTCGAGAGGCAGGCTACGGTTCGTCGAAGCTTGCGGATTTGTCGGCCGCTGGTGAGGCTCAGGTGCGTGCGGATCTACAGCTCGCGGGCCAATTCGGGCTGAAATCGACGCCATTTTCATTCTTGAACGGACAAGCGATCGACGGCGAACGGACGGCGCTAGAAGTGGAGCAATTGCTGCGCGAAGAACAACGCACGGCGACCTGGCTCGCCGCGGCAGGTGTGCCCGCTGCTTCGCTCTACGCGACGCGCACGAGCAGCAATTTGATCGGCGTGGGCAACTCGGGTGAGTCGCGCTCCTGCGCGCCGATCGACAAGTCACCGGCGCGCGGCCCTGTCGACGCGCTGGTGACCCTGGTCGAGTTCTCCGACTTCGAGTGCCAATACTGCAAGCGCGTCGAACCCACGCTCGAAGCGTTGCTCGCGCGCTATCCGAGAACCTTACGCTTGGTCTGGAAGGACTATCCCTTGCCGCAGCACAAGGGCGCGCAGCTCTTGGCAAACTTTGCCGCGGACGCCTATCGCCGCGGCTCGAGCAGCGGATTTTGGGCGGTTCACGACGGCATCTTTGCGCATGCAGAGGCGCTGGACGACGGCGCGTTGGGCGCGCTCGCCGGCAAGGCCGGCCTGGACGGCGCGCTGCTCTTGATTTCGGCGCACGCGGGCGTGCACGACGCGGCCATTCGCGCGGACATGAAGCTCGGCCAAAGGCTGAACGTCACCGGCACGCCCACCTTCTTCGCCAATGGACGGCGTATCGAGGGCGCCTTGCCGTTGCAACGTTTCGACGCGCTGATCCAAGAAGAGCTCAAGACGGCACAGCGCATCGTCGCTCACGGCACCGCAGCGCGTGACGTGTACGGCCTGGTTTGCGAATAGCGACGTCGGAGTGGCGTGCTGCTAGAGCCGAACTTCGACGTGGTTGCGCCGCCGCAGACCGTCGAGCCAAGTGCGGCGCGCCTGGCCCATCTTGTCCATGTACACGCGGTCGCCGAGCTCGCGGCGGGCTTCGTCGAAGGTAGGCAGTTGCGACGCCGCGCGCGAATTCACGCGCACGATCACGAACTCGTCGCCCGCGCGAATCACTTGTGACGACTCACCTACCTCGAGCGCGACCGACGTGCGTCCGATCGCGGGGGGCAGCTCGGCAGGTTTGGCCTCGGGCAGCTGACCGCCGGCCGCGCGGGTGCTGGGATCTTGGGAAAATTGCCGAGCCAATTGCGCGAAATCTTGGCTGCGCGCTGCTTCCGCCACGCGCTCGGCGAGAGCGCGCGCGGAGCCGCCATTGGCAGGAATGCGGATGACTGCGACCTTTGCGCTCAGCTTCTGCCGCTCCTCGAGCACGATTTTTCGGTACGCGAGCTTGAGGTCTTCTTCCGTGACGCGGATGCGCCCCTGCAGGCGCACGTTGACGAGTTTGGCCTGGAGCAGCTGGCGACGCAGCTCGTCACGATACTGCGGTTCGGTCACGCCTGTTTTGGCGGCTTCGCTCAGCAGCTTGCTGACTGGGATTTGATTCTGCGCAGCCACGCGCGCCACCGCATCGTCGATCTCTTTGCTGGTGACCGTGACTTTGGCTTGGATCGCCACGCGCTCTTCCAGCTCTTCGTCGACGATTTTGTCGAGTACGCCCTTGTACACTTGCGAGATGGCCGCACTGCGTTGGGCGCCAGGCTGCACACCCTGAGTGACTTGGACCAAGAACGGTTGTGCCCGCGCCTTCAAATCACTGAGCAAGATCGCGCGATCACCAATCACCGCCACGACTCGCTCGACTACGGTGGCCTGCGCTGATTGGCTGACCAGGAATGCCGACAAGGCAACGCCGAGCACGGCGGCGGGCGCAAGGGACCCGGGTCGGGTGAAGAGGTAGGACAAGCGACGACGCACCGCGGGGTCTTAGCATGCCTTGACCAGGCGCTGGGAAAGCTCCTAAATGTTGGCCATGGGGCCTGTAATTCGCGCTGTTGTCGTGGTTCTGCTGGCTCCCGCCTCGTTGGCCTCGTTCTCCGTTCGCACGGCCAGCGCGCAATCGCAGCCCCCTGCCGCCGCTTTCCCCGAGCCTGCCGCGAAGCCGACGAATTCCGCGGCTGAATCTGCCGCGCCGCCGCCGTCTGCTGCGCCGCCGCCGTCAGCCGCGCCGCCCGCGCCCCCGTCAGCTGCGCCGCCACCGGCGCAAGCTGCGCCGCCCGTCGCGTATCCTGCACCGTATCCGTATCTGCCTCCGCCCGGCTACCCATACGGCTATCCCTACCCGGTCGCGCCGCTCGTTCCTTTGCCTCCGCCACCGCCGCGCTACAGCGACGAGGCCGCGGTCAGTAGCACTCCGTTTTTCGACGCGATCATCGTGGCGGCCGATTGGCAGAATCGGATCAATGAGTCCGCGAGCATCGGCGCGCAGGCGGGGGTGTTCGTCGCTCATCGCGTGCGCCTCACCGCGAAAATCTCGTTTCCCACCGAAGGCTGGGGCGGCCAACAGGCGGACTTCGGGTCGACCTCGAAGAACCCCTCGTTCTTCTACGCGCTCAGCGCCGGTTTCGCTGCGCTTCGCACGCCCACGTTCGTGATGTCACCTGGTTTGATGTTCGCTCGCACCGATGTCTCGGACTACGGCACGATGCTCGGGTTTTCTCTGCCGCTCGACTGGGTCACGAAGGGCGGCTTGCGCTTGGGCCTCGAAGGCGGCATCGGCCCATCCTTCGGCGGGACACGCACGGTTACCTGCACCGGGTCGAGCGCTGACTGCAGTCAGCAACCTCGATCTCAAGATCGCGCTTCGGGTGCCGCGCTCTGGCTGCAGTTTCACATCGGCTTCGGCTTGAATCACCCAGGGCCGCTCCCGCCTGATGTTCCGGCCACGGCCGGAGTGCCGCGCTGACTACTTCGTCATGCCCGAGGCCATCGAGGTCGTGACGTAGAAGTGCCGCGGCCAATGACGATAGTAGCTGACGCGAAGTACGGAAGCACCGTCGTCCGGATCGACTTCGTCCGTGAGCCTGCCCACCACGCGTACGAGTGAACCTTTGCCCACGCTGTGCTCGCCGACCTCGTCTTCACTGGCGAGCTTGACGATCGCGTGGATGGTCGCGTGTTCGTGTTCGCTCACGGTCACACGGCAGGTATCCTCGTCGAAATCGTCACACAGGTTGCGTTCGCTCAGCGTGCGCATGCTGAGGGTGAGGTAGGCGCCACCGCTCTTGGCCGAGGTGCGGGCTTTGACGATTCCGAACAAACTGACCGTGGCCTTCTTCCAGTCCTCTTTGTCGCGCTCGGCCATCACCGGATCGAATTCACGCGAGCCTTCGAGGGCGCTCTTTTCGGCGCTCAACGGTTGGTAACTGCGGGCATAGCCATAGGGGCCTGCAGAATGGCAGCCCAACGAGAGCGAAGACAGCAGCGTGATCAGCGGGAGAGCGAGGACTGTGCGGCGCATGACGCCCCGTCGACTAACACGCCGTGCGCCCGGAATCACCGCTCGAGATCGAGCCTGGAAGATTTGCCCGCGGCGGGAACAGCAGTAATAAGTGGCATGCCTCATCCCGAGCTGCTCCTCCGCACCCGGCTCAAGTCGGCGTTATCGCGGGCCTTCGGCGCCGAATATCAGGACACCGATCCGCTGCTGCGCCGCTCGGACCGCGCGCATTATCAGGTCAACGTGGCGATGAGCTTGGGCAAGGTGCTCGGTCGCCCACCGCGTGACGTTGCACAAGCGCTGCTCGCCGAGCTCGAGCTTTCGGATCTTTGTGCTCCGGGAGGTGTGGCAGTCGCGGGTCCGGGCTTCATCAACCTGACGCTACGCGACGAGGTGCTGTCCGCCGCGCTCGCCGAGCTGCTCACCGCGCCGAACTTGGGCGTGCCCCAGGCGGAGGTGCTCGACGTCTGCGTCGTCGACTATGGTTCGCCCAACATCGCCAAAGAGATGCACGTAGGCCATCTGCGTTCGTCGATCATCGGCGACACGTTGTGCCGCGTACTCGCGTTCCGCGGCCACACGGTGATTCGCCAAAATCACATCGGTGATTGGGGCACTCCCTTCGGCATGCTGATCGAACAACTCGTCGACGTGCAGCAAGAAGGCGCAGCGTCACTCGATCCGAGTCAGCTGGGGGATTTTTATCGCGCGGCGCGCGTCAAATTCGACACCGATCCGGGCTTTGCCGACCGAGCGCGAGCGCGCGTCGTGTCTTTGCAAGCGGGAGATCCGGCAACGCTCGCGCTCTGGCAGCAATTCGTGGATAGTTCGAAGCGCTACATGGCGGCCGTGTTCGAACGGCTGGGCGTGCAATTGGTCGACGCGGACGTGCGCGGTGAAAGCTTCTTCAACCCGAAGTTGCCGGAAATTGCCGATGATCTGCAGGCGCGCGGCATCGCCGTGGTCGACGACGGCGCGCTGTGCGTGTTCCCGCCCGGCTTCAACGGCCGTGAAGGTGAACCGCTGCCGCTGATCGTGCGCAAGAAAGACGGCGGCTACGGTTACGGCGCGACCGATCTCGCTGCCTTGCGTTTCCGCCATGAGCAGCTCGGCGGCACCCGGCTCTTGTACGTGGTCGGCTCTCCGCAGCAGCAACACCTGACCATGGTCTTCGCGGTCGCCAAAATGGCAGGCTGGCTCGCTCCGCCCACGCGCGCCGAACACGTCGCCTTCGGATCCGTACTCGGTGACGACCGCAAGATGCTCAAGACTCGCAGCGGCGAGAACATCAAATTGATCGAGCTGCTCGACGAGGCCGTCGAGCGCGCCGCCGCAGCCGTGCTCGAAAAGAATCCGGAGCTGCCCGAAGCCGAGCGCGCGGTCGTCGCGCGGCAAGTCGGCATCGGCGCGGTGAAGTATGCTGACCTGAGCAGCGATCGCATCAAAGACTACGTGTTCGATTGGAAGCGCATGGTCGCCTTCGAGGGCAACACCGGCGGCTACCTGCAATACGCGCACGCACGCATCCAATCCATCATCCGCAAAGCTGCCACCGATGAGGGCGCTAGCGCCGGCACACTCCAGCTCGCTGCCCCCGCGGAGCGCGCGCTAGCGCTCGAACTGCTCTCTTTCGGTCGCGCTCTGAGCGAGGTCGAAGCTTCGCTCGAACCTCACAAGCTCTGTGGCTACTTGTACGGTCTCGCCTCGAGTTTCTCGACCTTTTTCAATGAGTGCCCCGTACTCAAATCCGAGCCCACCGAGCGCGCCTCGCGCCTCACCCTGTGCGCGCTGACGGCGCGCACCCTCGCGACGGGTCTCGACCTCTTGGGTATCGAAGCGCCGCAGCGGATGTAAGGCGCCCGTCTCAAGACCCCGGACCGAGCCCGCCGAAGAGCCACAACGCAGGACCAAAGAGCGGATCTGAAAGCGGGCGACGGGACGAGTTTGAGACCAATACCGTTCCCTTGAGCTTCACGCCGCAGGTTGCGCCCGAGTACGCCCTTGCAGTTAGCGGATTGAGTTCGACCTCGAACTCAATCTGACGCGAGACGACCCGTGCCGCGCCGAATGCTGCGTGAAAGATTCTAAGGTTGCCAAAAGAACGGCCGCAACGGCGAGCCTCTGCTGTCGTGACGGTGCCTCGTCCCGACGCGCCGACCGTCCGTTCGCGACGGTCGTTCGGCCAGTCGTGCGTCGTTGGCTCGCTGCGTGATCCGGGGCGACCAGCGTTTCTACTCGTGGCCGCGTTCCGTGAGCGGGTCGCACTGGTTTCGCGTCCGTAGCGTCCGGCTCGCTGAATAGCAGGCACTGCCCGTACGCGCTGGACTGGTTCGATCGATGATGTTCAGTCCGCGCTCGCGACTTCGAAATGGCGCAGGTGCGCCTCCAATACTCCTCTCGAGAAGTCGCAATACGTCGCCGAAGGCAGTGGCGGATATCGCCAGGCAACGTGACCATCAATCAACCTCTCCTCTTAGTCTGCGGCTCTTGCGTGACGACGAGCCTAACCAGGTGCATTTCCGCGTTCGTGTTCGAACTCGCAATGCCACGCGAGCGCACGGCTGAATCGTGCGCAATTCGCGGGTGACTCGCCTGCGCTCACTGGCAAGGGTTACTGAGTTACCGAGTCACTAAGCCGAGGGTTACTGAGACACTGCCCGGGGTGATTGACCGCGCTGCCTGAAGCGCCAAGAGCGCTCACCGAATTAGTACTACCGTCAGTGATGCTCACGAGACATCGTTTCGACACAAGGACGCGCGAACGGCCGCCGGAGCTCGACGAGACAGACAAATGAATACCGTGCGGGTTATCATTGACCGCGCTTGCCGTGCACAGATATGGTGCCGATAATCGCTCGCGCTGCGTGCAAAGCACGCTGGCGCTGACGCGAGCTCAGCAAGGTATTGCGTGGGATGGCTCCATCAGGAGCATGCCGAAAGCAGGGACGAATGAAGCGTGTTTGGGCTGAATTGCGCGCGGGTCGCTCTCGAGTTGCAGGGCATCAGTTCTTCGAGTGGCTCAACTCGGACACCGTTCCTCTGGAGCGGCGGTTCGTCTTCTCACCCGTGATGATTGACTTCATCATGGGCTTCGCGGACCTGAACAAGTGGTTCTTGAGCTATCCCGAGCCGCAAAACGAGCTCGAGCGCACGATCAACCAACACACGGAGGAGGACCGCACGCATTCTCGGCTCTTCTACGAGAATTGGTACACGCTCTCACTCGGCGAGCTCGCGGCCTGGACTCCCGGCAAAATGCTGTGGTGGCTTTTTCACTCGCGTGACGCCGAAATCGTGCGGCGCTTCGGGATGGATCTGCTGCGCTTGTCGGCACAACATGCCGACCCGCTGGTTCGCTTTCCGATGATCGAAGCCATCGAGATCTGCGGTGACGTCTTTTTCGGCCACACCGCACCAATCGCCGCCGAGCTCTCCAAGAAGCACAATTTGCCGCACGACTATTACGGCAAGTATCACCGAGATCGCGAGACCGGTCACCTCCAGGCGGACGAGGCCCCGCTCTTGCGAGCCAGCTTGTCTCCGATCCAATTGGCCGAAGCCAGCCGGGCAGTGGAGCACGTGTTTACGATGTTTTGCGCAGTGTTGGATCAACTGCTCGATTACAGCCAGCGCTCGGCCGACTACCGAAAGATGCTGCTCGACTTGGACGGGGAACACCTGGACGCCATCGCGCCGCCTTTGCACAGGAGCACGCTTGCGGCTCTTTCGGACGCCTTGGCGCCGCCGCCGTCGGTGCCGCCCTCGCTGAGCCAGCTCGCCGTGCTGCGCCACCTGCAAGAAAAGATGGCTCGTTTGCGTCAGCACCCGCTGCTCACCTGGCTGCGCAGCACGGACGACGTCGAGCCGCGCGATCGCCTGCGGGGCTTCGTTGCGCTGTGGGGCGTCGACATCGCGGGTTACAAAGACTTCAACGAGTTCGTCCTGCGCTACGCGGAACCGCAGACCCCCCTCGAACAAGCCCTGAATGGGTGGACCACGAACCTCGCCTCGCACGGCAGCCTGTTCCTACGTGACTGGCAGGCGCTGAAGGTCGACGAAGTGTTGTCTTGGGATGCCGGCGAGACCATCGCCTTCTATTTCCTCGGCAACGAAACCGAGGTTCACCGGCGAAACATGGCCAAGGTCAAACACCGCGCTTTCCGAAATGAAAATCCGTTGGTGCGCTTCTGGTTGATCAAGGCATTGGAGGATAGCGGTGACGCTTTGTTTGCTGCCACGGCGCCCCTCGCGCAGGCGATCGAGGCCCAAGAAGAGGTCACGCTCGACTATTGGGCGCACCGGCACCACGTCGTGGAGGTGCCCGGCAGTTCGAGGCCTCAGGACATCGCCACGCTGTTCCTGGCGCAGCCGCTGACCGCCGAGCAGCGCAGCGAGTGCTGCGAAATCATCGACACGATCTTCGAGAACATGGCAGAGCAGTTCGACCTGTCTTTGGCGACTGCATGGCGCCAAAAGTGCGTCAAGCAGTCGCGCACCCTGCCGCCTTCGCGCAGCTCGATGATCGCGGCGCGCGCGGTTACTGCGGCCGACCCAGCGGCTGATGCCGAGCAGCGGGCCGGTTAACCCTGTGGGGTTAGCAGTCCTGCGCGGTAGATAACCCGGTAGGGTGAGTAGGTGGATGCCGGGCCGTGTGGGTGGCTCTCTCACGAAACGACAGTCTCGTGGCGGATCCCGCTTCAGCCGTTGCAGAATGCCGCCGTGTGAAGCAGCGTGCACAACGCGGCGATTCCGTCAGCCCACCGCAGCGGGCCGGCCAAGATGCAAATCAACAAACGCTACCACGACGACGCTCATTGCATCGCGTGGGTCGGGAACGTTCAGCTCATCCTCTCCAAAGAGGCGCCGACCAGCGCCATCATGCGCACGATCATCCGTGAGCTCGATGCGTTGTCGAAGGATTGCGGAGGCGGAACCGGAGCGCTGCTCGTGATCAATAGCGACTGCAAGCCGCCGTCGGAGGAAGCTCGCACCTATATCCGCGCCGAGCTCGCGAATTCCTCGATGGTCGCCGCAGCCCAAGTCGTGGAAGGAACTGGTTTTCGTGGTGCGGCCATGCGCGCGGTGCTCTCGGTGTTACAGCTGGCAGCGCGCACTCGCTATCCGATGGAGATTTTCAGCGGCGTCGAGGAAGGTGCGCATTGGCTGTGTGCTGAGCTCCGGACGCGACTGAAACGCGCGCCCGAACCGGCGGCACTCGTGTCTGCGGTCCGCGCCCTGCAGGCGGCCCCAACGCGCCAATAGTTCGCGGATTTCTCGGCCTCCCGCGCTTTTCGCGACGCCCTGACGATAGCAGCGCTATAGAGCTCGCCCTGGTCTTGGGAGGGTCTACAATGCGCTCGATCATCGTTGCGTTGGCTTGGGCGGCTTTGGCCGTGAGTTGCAGTGACGCAGGCAGCAATCCTCGTGGCACGGGTGGCACCGGCGGCCTGGGCGACGGAGGCGATTCGGGGTGCAGCTCGGGCGATGATTGCGAAGAGGCAGGCGCTTCGGGCGCAGCTGGGGCAGCCGGCGAAGCGGGTGCTGCAGGAGCGTCAGACGGTGGCGCCGCGGGCTCCGGGACGATCACGGGCACGACCATCCCCCAGCTCGGCGCGGCCGTGACGGTGCAGTACGACGCTCGTGACATTCCGCACGTGCGCTGCCAAACGATCGCCGATTGCCTGGCGGTGCAGGGCTACACTCAGGCTCGCGATCGGCTGTTCCCGATGGACTATTTGCGGCATTCGGCGCGCGGCACGCTCTCCGAGTTGATCGGTGTCGGGGGGCTCGAGCAAGACGTGCAGCTACGCACGTTGTTCGTGACCCGCGCAGGGCATCGCCTCGAGCAAGATTTGGCGAACGCGATGGACCCCGCGACGCGAACGCTGTTGAGCGCGTTCGTCGCCGGCATCAACGCCTACCTGAAGACGCTGCGTGCCGAGCCAGAGCGCTTACCGGGTGAGTATGCGCAGCTGCCCGTACCAATCACCGTCGGCGACCTGCTCGATTGGACGTTGGAAGACTCCCTTTCGATCATGCGCCTGATGCAATTCCAATTGTCCGACGGCGTTTCGCTGGAGTCTGCGTATGCGCAATTTGGCGCGGCGTATGGCCCGGGTGCCCCACTCGAAGATTTGGGCAAACTGAACGCGTGGATCCGCGCGGCTGCGCCGGTCAACGAACGCGCCCACCCCTTGGCCCCCGGACCACTGTCGCCGATCGCCCTGCAAGCCAAGCTATCGGTGCCGACCGTCAACCTGGCCAAGTGGCAAGCGCCAATGGCCGCGATCCGAGCGCGTTTCGCCGCGCTCCGTGAGCGGCTACGTCCGGCGGGCGCTGCGGTCGGTTCCAACAACTGGGTGGTGTCTCCAGCTAAGTCGAAGACGCACGTCGCAATGTTGGCAAACGATCCACACCTCGGGTTGCAATATCCGCCGCTCTTTCATCTGTCGAAGCTCACGTCGGAGGCGGCTTCGGATCACTTGGACCTCGCGGGCGGCACATTTCCGGGCCTACCGGGCGCGTTGGTTGGCCGCGGCGCGCACGTGGCCTGGGGCGTCACCGTGGTTGGCTACGACGTCACGGATCTGTACCTCGAGCAATTTTTGCCACAGCAAAAGTGCCCGACCGCCGCGCCGTGCGTGCTCTTCGAGGCAACGGCCAGTTCCGTGCTGATCGTTCCCCAAACCTACCTGGTTCGCGTTGGTGCAGGAGTCTCCGGATTGGTCAACGCACACTCCCTCAATCTGCCGCAGCCCTTGCCAGCGGCCGTCGTGGTCGTGCCCGAGCATGGTCCGCTGATTCAGGCACCCGACTCGGACGGTCACGCGGTGAGCGTGCGCTGGACCGGTCATGAAGGAAATACCCAGGATTTGCGGGCGACACTGGGTTTGAACACCGCGGTCGACGTGGATGCCGCGGTGAACGCGCTGACCGACTATGCGATTGGCGCGCAGAACTTCCTGCTCGCTGACGATCAAGGGCATATCGCGTTCGATTCGCATGCGCTCGTGCCCGTTCGCAAGTTTGCCGACGTCACGCTGCACGGCAAGGACGTGAGCCCGCCCTGGTTCCCGCTGCCCGGCGATGGCAGCGCTGAATGGGGTGACGGTGAGTCCGATTGCGCAGCCGCCAGCACGACGCCGCTGCCCGCCTCGTGCTGGGTCACCAATGACGCGCTTCCTCAGGGCAAGGATCCTGCGCGCGGTTACTTCTTTACCGCCAATGGTGATCCGAGTGGCGTCTCCGACGACAACAATCCGCTCGCGCACCCACCGTACTTGAGTCTGGACTGGGACGATCCGACCGGCTTCCGCGCGAAGCGGATCGAAGAGCGCATCGAGCAAGCGCTGGCCAAGAGCGGAACGCTGTCGCTCGCGGACATGGAGTCGATTCAGGCAGATCATGTCTCGCGACCCGGCATGGCGCTGAGCGAATACGTAGCGGCGCTGCCGACCAGCGCGAGCGACTCGGCGAAGCTCGTTACCGCCAAGGCCGCGCTCGGCGAGTGGGCGAGCAACGGCTGGGACTGCCCTAGCGGTCTGCTCGGCAAAGATCCGATTTCGAACGTCGTCGACCCGAGCCCGAGCGTCGCCAAGAACTCGGCAGGTTGCTTCTTCTTTCACCAGTTCTTGCGCACGCTGATCGCGAACATCTTCCATGACGATCTCGCGGTCGCGGGGCTTTCAGTCGATGATCTGCAGGCAACGAGGGCATTGTTCCTGCTCTTGCTCGAAGCCGACAGCAATGACGGCATGGCCGGCGCCACGTTCTGCCATGACGTTGACGGTCAGGGCGCGCTGGTCTCGGCTCGCACCTGCGCCGAACAGGTGAACCTCGCGCTCGTCTCCGCGTATGACGCGCTGACCACGGCATACGGAGCATCCAGCAATTGGGTCTGGGGGCGCGTGCACACGGTCAAACCGGTGAGCCTCGCCGCATTGCTCAGCCAAGAGTTCGCGCCCGGCCCGTTCGCGCGTGCGGGTGGAGCATTCACGGTCGATGTGGGGACGCCATCGCTCTCTCGCGCGGAACCGGATTTTGCCTTTGGATCGGCCGCAAACGTGCGCCACATCTCGCTCATGGATGCATTGAATCCGACACTGAAGATGCAATTGCCGGGACCGGAGCGCGATGCGCCGTACTCTTCCGCGAGCGGCACTTTGCTCGATGAATGGCTGAGTAACACCTATTTCGATTTCGGCTCGCGCGATCAGAGCGACGGAGCCACTGAAACTTTCGTCTCGGAATAGCTTGCAAACTCGCTGAGTCAGCGCGCTGCCTTGCTGTGAGGTGGCGCGTGCCGTATCTTGTCCAGCGTGGGTAATGAGCGTCCGAGTCGATCGCGTCGTCGCTGGCACCCGACGCTGATTACGTCGATCATCGTGCTTGCGACGCAGGCTTGCGGCAACACCACGAGCGAGAGTGCGGCCTCAGGCGGCGCAGGTGGCGCGAGCGCCAATGCCGGTGCTGGTTCGATCAATGCGGGGGCGCCCGCCGGTGGTCGGCCGACCATCGTGGTCCCCGGTGAAGACCCCGCGTGCACGGGGGGCAAGCTGCTCGCCGATCAGATCGTCTCGCAGATCGGAAGTCAGCGCGTGTTCTACTCGTGGACGACAGATGAGCAGGTGGCCGAGTTGCGCGCGGGTGGGCCGCTCTTTAGTCGCAGTGAGAGTCCCGGCAAGGGTCGGGGTCTGGCGATGACGCAATTGGCAGCGTTCGGGGCGGCAAGCAATAAGCCCGTCAATCAACTGGCGGCGACCCTTGCTGGAACGACTTTCGCGAAGTTGCGCTTTTCGTGGCCCAATCCTTGGGCAACGCTCATGGGCTGGCCAGGTGAAACGTACGGCAATCAGCTGCTGCAAGTGACGCTACGCCCGGAGGCGTGGATCGCTATTTTCAGTCAGTCTCGCGGCCTCGCCGTTGTCGACGCAAACGGACAAGCCGTGGACATCGAGTTTGCGCTGACCAAGCCAGAGCGCATCGGCGCGATCTACTTCCAGTCGGACGGCGACGGCACCCAGGTCCACTGCGGCACCTTCTTTCAAGGTGCCGTCGCGTTTCGCGAGTTCGTGCTCGGCAACCTACAGATGGTCCAGAGCTGGTCGCTCGCAACACCGGAAATCACCGCACGTCTCCAGGCCGACATTGCGGTGCTCGAAGCCGTGCGCGTGGATCTCGCATGCCGAGAGCTCCCCGGCGATCAGTCGTACTGGACAGAGGACGTGCGCTGCGCGTTCACTGGGGCGGGTTCTGGGGCTACCGGATCGCTCTATAGCTACGACTTGTCGCTCGGGTTGCCGAGTGAGCTGTACTACCCGAGCCAAGACAACCTCGCAGCCCTGATCGCCGCGCTCAAAGTCAGCTTGCCGCAAGGCGAGCCGCTCGTGGTCAATCCCGGCGGTTAGCGGTGCAGGTCATCGACAAACAGGCTGCGCTCGCGCAACTTCAGGCGCACAAGCACGAGCTCCTCGCCGGCGCCGGCGGTTGTGTGATGTGCGCGCTGGCAAATGGCGGTGCAGGCGCGATGCTCGTCGCGGAGAGCGCGCACGGTGCGGTTTTGCTCGACCGTTTCGGCTGTCGATATGGCCATTTGCTGGTCGTCGGTAAGCAGCACGTCGAGCGCGCGAGTGAACTGGATTGGGCGGTGTACTCGGATTTGCAGCGGCTGACCTTCGACGCTATTTGCGTCATCGATGCGTGCTTCGAACCCGCGCGCGTGTTCACTGCCACCTTGGGCGCCGCGGTGGAACTGCCGCAGACGTATTCGCACTACCACGTGCACGTGATCCCCGTGTACGAGACCGACGAGCGCGCGCGCCCCGCTCGCGTGCTCAGCTGGTCCGAGGGCGTCGTCGTCTATGACGAGCTGGAGGCCGAACGGATCTGCCGTGACTTACGCGAAGCGTGGTCTCGCCGGGCATCGGCGCTCGCGAAGAGTGCGGAGTAGCGTCGTGCCTCGCGCCCGTCGCGTGCTGCTCTTGGTGAGCAGCCCAACTGCCAACACGCAGGCCGACTTCGAACAATTGGCGCACTGGATCGAAGAGTGCGATTCGGACGTCGCGGTGCACGTGGTCAGCGACGAGAGCGGCGCGGATTCAGTGGCAAATGCTGCCGATTTGCCAACACTCACTGTCTCGCCCGGGCCGCTGAAAAGGCTGCGTCCACGGCGCGGTGCCGTGTTCCACGGACAGCACGTGGCCAAATCCGTCGAGTACCGTGCGCTCGAAGCGATCGGCGTGCCCGTGCCGCGCTGGACGCGCTTGCTCCCAGGAGACACGCCCGACCTCGCGTCGCTAGGCGAGTACGTCGTGACGAAACCAGAGTTCGGTGCACGCGGCGCGGAGGTGCGCATCGAGCGCAGCGCGGATGCGCGTTGGTCGCCGCCGCGCACACAATTGGCAGAAGCTTTCGGAGGCCCGTTCAACCCGCGTTTGGCTCAAGCGTTCGTCTACACCGGACCCTGGCCGCACAGTTACCGCGTCGCGACGCTGTTCGGTCAAGCGCTGTGGTCGATGCGCATCGAAGCGAGCCATGGGCGTGAACCACTGCGCAATCGAGTCGATTTTCACGGCCAAAGCATCGTTTCGTCCGGCCAAGGGTGCGGCTTCGAACTAGCGAACGACGCGGCCGTGATTGCACTCGCCGAACGCGCGAGTACGGCGTTGCCGCGCGTGCCAGTGCTCGGAGTCGACATTTTGCGTGACGCAGACAGCGGCGAGCTGTTCGTGGTCGAGCTGAACAGCTTGGGCTATTCTTGGCACTTCAGCTCGCCGTCGGGGTTGCGATTTCAAGCCGAATTTGGCTTCAGTCTGGAAGAGCAGTTCGCGGGGCGGCGCAAGGCGGCGGGGGTGTTGGCGCGGGTTTGTGCGGAGCACGCGAATTAGGCGGGACTTCCTCTCTCATCACTCCAGTAGCAAGGCCAGATTCTTGATTTGAAACGCGAACAGGATGTCCTTGCCTGGCTTCGTTTGATGGACCACCTGAAATTCGATCCCTAGGATCTCACTCTTTTCGAACGAGTAACTGGTGTCCGACTGCGACGGAAGCGGTGGCAGCACCTGCGACCATACGAATTCATTGTGTCCTTCTTCTATCGGGCTCACTACCCAAGTGTCCGGCACCTTGTCCCCCAGGGGCGTTGGCAACTGCCAGAATGATGAGCCGTAGGTATGCTGGGCGCTGCTGAGAGGACTGGACTGATCGTCTACACGCACGTCGGCGAGAGTCGTCGGCTTGGCGCCGTGCTCGGTCACGCTGCCATCGCAGCCGTAGATGATTCCGTCTGCAGCGAGCACCGATGCATCGTCCCTGATCAAGGGGCGGCTGGAAGGAACGGGAGTCTTGTCGAGCAGCCTGGTCGGGATCCCTACCCTCAGGTTGGCTCGAGTCTCGTCCGTCCCGATGAAGTCGAAGGCGACTCCTCGCACGTGATGAGCGTCCGCGCTCCACGGCGTCTTGCCTTCCTTGCTGAACATCAGTGCGACGCCCGCCCCCCACATGTTCGCGACGTCTAAGGGCGCCGGGTAGCATCGGTCAGGACCTAGCTTGCAGCCCAACTGTTGACGAAGAATTCCCTGAACCCAAAGGCCGTCGTCGCCCGGGTCGCCGAGCTCCTCGTCATCGAGCGCGCTGGGAGGGCGATGACACGGACCATCCCAGCTGAACGGCTTCTCCTTGAACAAGAGCGAACATTGGTCGGGCTGGTGATCGCCTGCTGCGTGATTCGTGCACGCATACGTCGCCGAGTGCTGATCGTCATAGCCTACCCAGTGCGCGTCGGAGATCTGCAGTGCCGCGTAGTTTTCGCGGTTGAGCAGCACATAGCGTGTGTCCGAAGCTGGGTTGAAGGAACCACAGGCGCTGGCTGAAACGAGCAAGACGCTGCTTGTGAGAACTCGCAAACGAGCACGCCAGGAAAGCATGTCTACCACGCGCCCCGCCACGCGATCTCTCCGGAGCTCTTTGCGCCACTGAAGCTCAGACCACCCGCTACTCGGTGAAACCATGAACTCGCTTCATTGCGGGGTGTTGCTTTCGAATCAGCGAAGAGCAGCGCGACACCTCCGGCGGTGATGACTGCACCGGCCACGCCCAGCCCAATGCTGACGTTGCGCCGGGTCTTGATGCTGGCCATGAGGTCGTCGTTTTCTCGACTTTGGCTTTGACTCTCCTCGAATGTCAGCCTGCTGATGTTACGCGCCAAGTCGTCGTTGGCGTCTTCCCAACGTCGATACTCTCTGCCGTTGTGGATGGCCGTGACGATGGCTGCGACTCCGAGCGAAAGCCCCGCGCCCGTCACCCAGTAGCCGCGCGGATTCATGCTCGAATGCGCTGTGCTCACTTGCGAAGGAGGCGGCGCGGTGCACACCACAGCGATGCGTTCATCGGGATTCACAGTCACTGTTTGTTCGGGCCACGTGGTCGAACCTGCCTTGAACGCCACACGATGAGTGCCGGCCGGCCGCGAAACACCGCGTGCAGCCTGAGTCGCGTCCACTTCCTGCCCATCGACGAAAAACTGCGCGTTTGGCGCGGCGCAGCTCAATGCGATCGAACCGTTCCCCGGCAATTCGAGCTGAGTCCGCTCACCACCGCGCAAAGTCACGAAGCGGCTGGAGGTGGTGCCCGGCGCTTTGAGCGTCACTTGGTGGTAGCCAGCCGAAAGCGGCACCCCTTTCGCGAGCGTGGCCGTGTCTACCACTTGGTCGTCCACGCGGATCTCCGCGCCCTCGATTTGAGTGGCGACAGACAGGGTGCCGATCAGGCGATCGAGATAGCGCACCTGCGCTTCCGCGGTTTTGCGATCCGCGGCATCGAGCTGCGCCGCTTGGAGATACCGATTCAGCGCATTACGGGCCTGCACGGGGCGTAGAAGTGCCGTTTGGATCTGCGCGATGTAGGCCAAGATCCCAGGATCCGGATTCAGCGTGTAGGCTTGCTCGCACGCTTCCAAAGCGCCCGGATAGTCACCCTCGTTGCTCAGCTTTTGGCAACGCTCGAACAGGGCTTTCCAAGGCTTTTCAGGCTCAGCCGCGTAGGCCGCACGAACGCCCAATGGCGACGATGCAATGAGCAGAGCAAGCCAAAGTGATCGCGAAGAAAACAGGCGCATACGTGGGGGAGGAGCGGAGAAACTAAAGCGCAGAATGGACGGGATGTCGGATCAGGGTGGGGGAGACTTTGATACGCTCGTCTGCAGAGGTCTCGATGGGCGTGGGCTGTTGACTCGGGGCGGTAGCGCTCGCTGGCGTCGTCGACGGACCGCTTCGTACTGAAGCGCTTGCTCCCGTGGGCCGAGCTGCGCTGGCTCGCTCGGGCGTCGCGACGGGCGTCGCAGGCGTCGTATCAAAGACGGCCGTCTCGACCTTGAGTGTCTCAGGCTCCGGCGGACGAGCCAGCCTCTGCGACGGAGTGTCGGCAGTGGGCGCGGGTTTGGTGGAGGCCGTGCGCGGTGGTGTTTGCGAACGCGCAAAGCCGACGAGCACCGCGGCAATCACGAGCACTGACAATCCGAGTTGAACGAGCCGTGCTCTGCTGAACGCTCTCGCCAAGCGCGACCCTTCACCGCTGGCCCCTGCGCCCGACTTTACCGGCGCGGGCACCTGCCCTGTCCAGCCTGCGAGCTCGAGCGGATCCGGGCTGTTCCGCGAACTGGCCACATCACCATTCGACGCAGAATCCGGCGGCGCACGGTAAGATTCCACACTACGAGTCACGCCCGCGATGGCCGGAAGAGTCGTGGAAAGCGGCGAAGAATCCAAGCGTCTCGCAGCCCAGCGCACGGGGCTCACGCATGACGTCAACCGAGCGTGGCTCTTGCGCTGAAATTCACGCGTCAGCACCAATGTTGCGAGAGTCCCGATCTCGAGCGGTCCACACAGGGCCTCGTGAACTTGCAGCACGGCTTCTTGCATCGCCTGCGCGGAGCCCCAGCGTGCGTCGCTGTCATACGCCACCGCCCTGGCTACCAAATCGACCACCGCTCGCGGCGTACCCGGCGCGACGGAAGCGAGCGAGCGCGCGCTTTGGGTGGCGGCTTGGACCATCACTTGCCGCGAGTCGTCCCCGGTGTGCAGATACTTGCCGGAGATGAGCGTGAACAACGTGGCCCCGACCGCGAACAGGTCCGTGCGAGTGTCGATCTCGCTCGCGTCGGCGCGGGCTTGTTCGGGAGCCATGAAGAACGGCGTGCCCATCACCGAGCCGGTGGCTTGCGAGTCGAAGGGCTCGGCTCCGTCGTGCAGGCGCGAAATGCCGAAATCCAGCACTTTTACCCGGCCATCGCGCAGCACGAACAAGTTTGCCGGCTTGATGTCGCGGTGGATGATGCCGTTTTCGTGGGCTGCACGCAGCACGTCCAACACCTGGTACGCGATGTTCAGCGCAGCGTTCAGCGGAATGGCGCGCGAACCCAGGCTGTCGACCGACACGCCGTTGAGGTGCTCCATCACCAAATACGGCGAGCCATCTTCGGCGATGCCGTCGTCGATCATCTGCACCGCGCCGGGGTGATTCACCGAGTTGGCGACCTTGCCCTCGCGCACGAAGCGCGCGCGGATGTTGCCCTTGAGCGCGCTCGCCTCGTGCAACACTTTGACCGCCAGCCGCGCAGTGTTCCGCAAGTGCGTGACCGCGTAGACGACGGCCATGCCGCCCTCCCCGAGCACACCGTCAATCCGATATTTTCCGGAAAGGACCGCTCCGCGCTGCAACATCAGCTTGTCTCCATTTACAGCCAGTCGCGCACCAATTCAGGCTAGACCCTTTCATTTGCCTCTGTCACGCTGAAAGCCGGGGCAAACGTTCGCTGTCTGCGGATTCGCGACGGCCCTGGGTTGGCGTAGCCCGCCACCTCAGCGTGCTGTCGGCCTCGACGCGCCGTCGGCGTCGACTCACTGTCGGCGGCAGCGCATTTTTCCAGCTGGGCGGCCTATGGCTGGCATCAGCTTTGCCCGACCTCCCTACGGCCCAGTCGAGAATGTCGAGCCCCAGACGTTGATTGATTGATGGTCACGATTCCTCCCGCGCCCGTCCCAGCCTTCGGCGTCCAACGCCGGCTACCCTGCGAAAGCCGTGCGATTCGCCAACGAGCGCCGCTTGCCCTTCTGTCTAGGCGTATCGCGGGCGCGCAAAACCAGCCGCGAGAAGTCACGTGACTCGCCGCCGACCATGCGATTTCGCATCGCGCTTGCCGCGTGGGCTCGTCGCTCGTCGCGACTGAGCTGGTTTGGCTACGGGAGCGTCGAGCGTGAGTATTTTGTTGATGTGCTCGTTGTGCCTGAGGTCATCGCTCATGCTCGAGGCGCCTCGGTCACTACTCGAGGCGCCCGGGCTTCGCTGCCCGTGCTCATCGCGCCTCGGCTTCGCGCTCGTGGACATCGTTGCTGAGCTTCGCGCCTGGGCTCTTCTCATCCTTCATCGCCGCACGCCGTCGTTTCGACCATTGAATCGCCGCGTTCACACGAGATGCGCCGAAGTACTGCCGCGCGTACCATTGATTGTGCGCCCGGCAGCGCAGACGCAAGTTCTCAATCGTGGACTCGCCGCCCAATGCCAAAGGCTCGATGTGATCGAGCTCGAGGCACCGCCGCGCGCCACATTGCCGCCCATCCCGCGAGACGAAGCTGCACCGCTTCCCATCTCGAAGGACCACCGCTCGCACCACTTCGGCCGGGACGCGACGCCTCCATTTCGGATTGAGCATCGGATTCGATTCGGGTTCTGATTCGGTCGGGTCGGGCGTAAAGCGTTCGTTCGAGGGCGCGCGACTCGGCGCCTCGGGCGCAGAGAGCGTGCCTGAGACCGCCGCGAGGTCGCGGGCGGGACGAGCCTTGCGTCCCGCCGCAAAGCGCTCTTTCTCGAGCTCACGCTCGTACGCTTCGAGACCACGCTTGAGCAAGGTCATCAAGTCGCCACTGGGTAGCCGATGCCCCGCGAGCCCACGCACGCGCTCCAGTAGCTCGCAAAACTCGCCATCTGCCGTGAAATGCACGCCGTAGCGATCCGCGGACAGGGGTTCGAGTCGGCGCGGCTTTGGCGACTCCGCCGTCCCCCGGGCGATCGATGGCGCGTGCGACTGCGACGCGACCGGCGCCTTCTCCGACTCGGTGGATGGCAAGCGCGACAGAGATTCGATGCCCAAATTCTCCAGCTCGGTCGATCGTACGCGTGGCAGAGGCTCAACGTGTTCCTCGTCCGACTCAGCCGATGGTGCGCGTAACAGGGACGCAGCTGGAGTCTTCTCCAGCTCGGTCGATCGCGTGCGCGACGACTCCGCTAGCTCCGCCTGCTCCGCCGAACACCCGACGTTGAGAGTGCCGCTTGCTCGTGGCGGCAAACGTCGCACCAAATCGCGCACATCAGGCCGCGGAAAACGTGCCGCGAGCAACTCCTCCACCTTGCGCGCACTCTGATGCGTGCACAGCTCGAACAACTCCGCCGCGTTTTCAGATGTCACGTGCTTCTTCAGCAAACTCAGCGCCGAAGCGTGCAGCGAGCCGCTTGCCACCAACTCGAAAGCCCTCGGATGCTTGCGACACACCCGGGCCGCCGCGATGTGCCGACCCGCCGTCGACTCGCACAACCCAAGCTTCACCACGCAATACTCGAACAGCGATGGAAAGCCGAGATCGAGAAACAGCTGCCTCTCGTCGAGCTCTGCCAAGTAGGCCAGAAACTCAGCCGTGATCTGGTTACGCCGATGCACGATGCTCGCGAGACCGGAGAGCAACTGATCGTCCGCCAACGACTTCAACCCATACCCATATTCGTTGTGCCCCATTCCCCTCGTCTATCACGGAGATTTTGGAGCCCGTAAAACGCGGATAACACGAGTCTTCCGCCAAAAATCAGCTCCGAACTCGACTCGCATCGCAATCGTTCCGCTGCACCCCGATCAGGCGGCACCACGCACGAATCCTCCTGTCCCTCGACTTCTTTCACGTCTGGTCCCCCCAATTCGGTCAAGCAAATTCGGCGGCCGCAGGCTCGCCAGCACAACAACGGCGGACGAGTTGGTGGACTTCGCATCGCGTCGCTTCGACATCTCCCGCACCTGCACGCGAGCGCGGAGTCCACCAACTCGTACGCACACGGAGCCGCCGCTCACTTCCCCGGTCACCCAAACACTCCCTCGGCGACGGCACCAGAACCATCCGCCGCGGCACGCCTCCCTCGACGTTTCCTTCCCGCATCGCGCCGCATCGCGCCGCATCGCGCCGCATCGCACCACACCCCGCGTCGCAACGCCGACCCCCACGAACATCTTCTCTCCCGCTCCTCTTCAAGCCGTTACTCTCAACGTCAGGAGCGCTCCCTCGCCACCACCGTCGTGCAAGGCCCGCTGCTTTCCGGGACGCGAGTCGTGATCGTCGCAACCTCACTTCAAGGCACCACGCGCCATATTCGCTTCCACACCAAATTTGGCGCTCAAGTGCGTCTCGTCCGCCCCCGTCCCATCCCCCCACCCCCCTAATGCCAAAATCCGATGCTGAACGACGTATTCAGATACGACCTCGCCCCGTCCGCGGCGAGCGATAGCTGCCAATAATCGAACGGCGCGATCAAGCCGAACATGCTCCACTTGAACAGTTTGATGTCCACGCCGCCGGTCGCGTGTAAACGCGAGTCTCCCTCTTCGGTCGTGGCGAGTTCGAGGTAGCTGCCAGTGCGGAGTCGTAGCCAGCGCGGCACCACTTCCGTCTCGATGCCGACGCGCGGGGAGACCAGTGTGCGATTGAGCGGGCTCGACCCGCCGAGTGCGACGTTGCCGCTGGCTTGGATCAGCGACAGGTCCGTGCTCAACAGCAGGTACCAAGTTTGGTCGCGCTGGTACTCGTCGAACAGTTCCTGCTTGGCCGCTTTCACTTCCTCTTTGCTGGGCTCGCGACCAGCGGCATTCTTTCGTGCGCGATCACGCGCGGTGACGAACTTCGAGTTCAGCTTTCGCTGTCCGAATTGATAGGCGAAGCCGAACGCAGCGGTCCAAGGCACGTGCACCATCGTTAGCGCGCTGCCATCGTCGCTCGCGACCTCGGCGTTGATGGGTTGTTCGATCGCTACGCCGACACGAAACTGCTTTCCCGTCGGTTTGACGATCACCCCTGCGGTGTAACCAATGCCCGCCGTCAGCGGCACCGAACCCCGATTGCCGCCAAAGCTGAAGCCGAGCACGCGCAGTCCCGCGCCGAGTAGCAATTGACCATCGAAATAGCCGTATGCGAGCGCTGGCCGCATCAGCCCGAAGTTCGCGGTCAGTTTGGTGCTGAAGCCCGGCTGCGCCTTACGGCTCGCGACATTTTGCTCTGCTTCAGCCGCAATGCCCAGGCCCACATGGCGGTAGTTGGTGAGGATCGCAAACGACCCGAACAGTGAGCCGCCGTTGCTCGAGCCGCTCTGGGGCGCGTTGTAAATGTCGTTCTTCGGCAGCCAAGTGGCGATGCCGAGATCGATACCAAACGAATAATCGAATGCATCCCAAGAGTACGGCACGCGCACTGCGGCCGAAGCCGGATTGACTGCCACTCCTTGGGTGTCGTCCGCGATGGCCACGAAGGCGCCGCCGAGACCGATGTAACGCGTACTGCCGCGAATCGTGGCGCGCGCGGTGTCAATCGTCTTCGGATCTTCCGCGCTCTCTTGCGCGAAAGCGCGCGTGGCGACCGCGCTCGACAGCGCAAACACCACCATCGCTGCTGCGCCGCGAACGTGGACCATTCCGCGCGGAGTCTAAGCACGCCGCCGGCCGCGCGGGTAGAAATGCAGCAACGCGCGGGCGCAATCGATTGACGTCGAAGTTCGGAAAAGCGTAACGCCCCGGGCGGGATGTGGCGGCCGTGCGTGTTCCCGAATGTGTCGCGGCGTGACGCCGAAGGCTGAGCCGAAGCGCGCCGTGGCGCGTGACCATCAATAAAATCTCGAAGTTCTTGCTGGTTTTTTGATAGTCACTGAGCGCGGCTGAGCGCGTCGTAGCCTTCGGCGTCGCGGACGAAAGCGCGCTTCAACGATCGAGATCCGGCCCGTTCACCGAACTCCACGAGCGCGCCAGTTCATCGCCGATGCGCAGCACGTCCGCCACCAGCGAGCGCGCGTGGGACAGCTCGATGCGCGCACCGATGAAACAAGGGCGAATCGCCAACTGCCCGTTGACGCGCGTGGTGCTGGGCATGTGCCGATTCTCGCGCGTGAGTTGCCGATGCAGGCGCTGGTTGAGCAGATCGAGATCGGGCACGCTCGGGTCGACGTAGCGGAAACAGCAAATGGACAGCGTGGGCTCTTGCAAAAGCTCGAGGTTCGGGTGTTCTCGCGCCAGATCAGCCACGTGTGCGGCCATTTCGTTGTGGCGTCGGACGCGCGCGGTCATGCCCGCCACGCCGATTTCGCGCAGCAAAGCCCAGACCACGACGCCGCGGCAGGGCGCGCTCAGCTCGACGCCGTAGTCGTAGTAGGGGATGCCGAAGTCATCCAATGAGTGAGTGAAGGTCGGGGCGACGTCCGCGTGATCCGTCGCGCCTTCGAGATAGTCGGCGCGTTCCTGGGTGAACGCGCGGCGTAGCAGCTCGCGATCGCGCACGAACGTGGCTGCGACACCGACGGAGGCGCCGAGCCACTTGTGCGGATCGACGATCACCGAGTCGGCGTGCTCCAAGCCCGCGTAGAGGGGCGCCACGCGTTCGTCCAAAATCCCCGGCAAGCCGTACGCGCCGTCGACATGAAACCAGATCCCGCGGCGCTGGGCGATGTCCGCGATGGCTGCGAGTGGGTCGAGCGCGCCGGTATTGGTCGTGCCCGCATTGGCAACGATGGCTAGGGGCAAGATGCCGGCGCGCACGTCTTCATCCAAGGTACGGCGGAGTTCGTCGACTCGCATGCGCCCGTGCGCGTCACAGGCGATTGGCCGCACCGCGCGACGACCGATGCCGAGCACTCCAGCAGAGCGTTGAACGGTGTGATGGACCTCCGTGCTGGCGTAGATGGCCACGCGCCGAACGACGCCGTCCGCCGCCGGATCACAGCCGATTTGCTCGAACGCACTCTGCCGCGCCGCGCCCAGGGCCAGCAGATTGGCGACCGAACCTCCGCTGCTGTACACGCCTTGCATGGCTTTCAGTCCGAACATTTCGGAAAGCCATTGCAGCGACAGCTCTTCGAGAAAATTGAACGCCGTGAGTCCGTAGCGTTGCGGTGAAGCCACGCTGGCCGCGGTGGAGGCCAGCGTGGAAACACTCGCGCCGCCCGTAGTGATGAACGAACAGAACCCCGGCCTGGGGACGGCCGAGCCGCCCGGAATGACGTGTTCGACGAGCTCGTCCAGCACGCGCTGAATGCCGACGCCTTCGTGCGGGACGGCACGGTTCAAGTGCTCGCGCCAACGCTGACTCGGCTGCAAGGCGTCGGGATGCTCGAACTTCAGAAACTCGTCGAGTCCCACGCCGAGGCGGGTGAGGAGCGTCCCCAGGTTCTGCGTCTCAGCTGCGTCTCTTGCCATCTTCCCCGTGTTTAGCCCGATTCCCATGGTACATCCCCAGTGTCTTCGAAGGTCACGGTTTCGCACTCGTCGAGATCGATGGCGCGGCCCGTCGTCAGTGGCCGGCGAAAGTCCTCGGCGTAGGCGAGAAACGCCGAATCCGGCAAGACACCGAGCGCGTCGAGCAGCTTGCTGAAGAACGCCCGCCCCGCCGCAGTTGCGGCGATATCGAAGATCTCGGGCGCGGAAAAGCCGCGCTGTTCGAGCTCCGCGATGTGCGCTGCGTTCACACTCGAGGCATCGCGCGCAATTTGTCGGGTGAAGCGCAGCATGGCTTGCTCGGCCTCGTCCAGAATATCAGCGAGGCGATCTTCGGCGATGGCCAAGATTTGCTCGTCGCTGAAAAACTCCCTGAGCGCTTTGCCGTGGGCGAGCGCGCAGGCCGAATGGCGCAATTCGTGGGCCGCGCTGAAGGTAACCAGCTCGAAGCGCCGTTTGCTCATGGGCCGCTTGATCTCGGCGAGCAGCTGCCCCCAGCGAGCCATGACCTGTGGGCGGTAGCAGAACACCTTGGCGTAGTTGGGAACGTAACCCCAGGTCCGCTGTTGCCGAACGTACATGTCGCGCACGGCGTCGCCGGCTTCCGCCGCGGGGATCGTGTCGATGAATGCCATGTCGTGCTTGCTCCGTGGTCTTCGTGAGGGCTACGCGCTCTTTCGCGGGTGCACCCACTGCGGGAGGAACTGATACGGATTCAGATCGGCGCTGTGTGTGAACGCGACGCCGGCTTCAGCGAGCTGCTGAAGGGCGCTGCCGTTCGAGACGGCGTCGAGCAGGTCCACACAGCCGCCCACGTGTTTGCGCCCGATGTAGACTTGCGGGATTGTTGGGGAACCGCAGTGTTGCTTCAGGGCTGCTCGGACCCTCGTGCCCAGCTCCCGATCTTGAAAAGCCACGCTGTCGATATCCACACTTTTGTAGGCCACACCGAGCTTCCGGAACAGCTTGCGCACCGCCCACGAAAACTCACACCATTCGAGCGAGAAGAGCACGACGGCGTTTTCTTCGATCACGTCCGAGACGAAGATTTCAGCTTCTTCGTCCCGCGCCAGAGCCGGAGTCGGTTCGGGTTGCGCGAGCCCGGGTGAAGGCTGCGTAGGAGGGGCGGCATCGAAACGATAACCAGGGGTCGAGCGCGAGAGCTCGAGTTCGGCTTCGTTCATGTCGACTTCGATGCCGTCGAACAACGGGGTCGACATGTAGCGTTCACCCGTGTCGGGCAGCATGCACACGATGTTGCTCCCAGGCGGCGCTTCGCGCGCGACCGAAAGCGCGGCCGCCAACGTGGCGCCGCTGGAGGTGCCTGCGAAAATCCCTTCCTGCGTCGCCAGTTCGCGCGCGCGCCGCACGGCCTCGTCGCCGGCGACCGGCACGATGGCGTCGATCAGCCCTTCTTGGCGCGCGCTATCGGCGAGCCGCGAAATGAAGTCGGGGCTCCAGCCTTGCATCAGGTGCGGGCGAAAACGCGGGTGGCTGCCCGATGGTTGACCGAGCTCGTCGCGCGGCTGCGCGATGCCACTGCCGAGCAGCTGCGCGTTGTCCGGCTCTGCAGCGAAGACGCGGATCTCGGCATCAGCCGCCTTGAGTCCGCGTGCCGTGCCGAGCAACGTGCCGCCCGTGCCAAACCCCGAGACGAAGGCGTACAGCTTCTCGCCCGCAAAATCGGCCAAGATCTCCTGGGCCGTCGTGCGCGTGTGGACCTCTGCGTTGGCCTCGTTTTCGAATTGCCGGCACAGAAACCAGCCATGTTTTTCGGCCAGTTCGCGGGCCTTGTTCAGCATGCCCGTGCCCTTCTCGGCGGCGGGCGTGAGCACCACGCTTGCCCCCAAAAAGCGCAGCAGCTTGCGGCGCTCGAGGCTGAAGCTCTCGGCCATGGTCACGACCAGCGGATAGCCCTTCTGCGCGCAGACCATCGCCAAACCGATGCCGGTGTTGCCGCTGGTCGCCTCGATCACGGTTTGCCCCGGCTTCAGCGCGAAGCTAAGCTCCGCGTCCTCGATGATCGCGCGGGACATGCGGTCTTTGACCGAGCCGAGCGGATTGAACGACTCGACCTTGACGAACACGTTCACGCCCGCAGGCGCCAGCCGATTCAGCCGCACAAGCGGCGTATTTCCAATGGTTTGCAGGATATTCTCGTAACGGGCCATGGCCCCTCCTTTGCTCGACGCCGAGCTGCGCAGTCTTCCGAACCTCGCCCACAGACCCTGAGCCCGGGGCGAGGGAACGACCGTGGTAACGAGCGTGGTTTTTTCGTTTTCGCGAACAACGGCCGGAATCTGGGCTTGTGATTGCCCCGCTGAGGCCCGTATCCTCGGCTCCGCAGCGAGGTTCGAAAGACCTGTATGTCCGGGCTCGAGTTCCGATTTCTAGGCGACTTCGAGGTGCGCAAAGACGGCAAGCCGTTGCCATTGCCCCCCTCGAAGAAGACGCGCGCGCTGCTCGCGTACCTGAGCCTGCAGCCACGTCAGTTTCGCCGCGAGCAGCTTTGCCAGCTTTTATGGGAGATCCCGGATGATCCACGCGGCTCGCTGCGCTGGAGTTTGTCGAAGCTCCGGCGCCTAGTCGACGAGCAGGGGCGAGAGCGCGTGCTCGGCGATCGCGACCGCGTCGGTCTCGATGCCGAGGGCATTTTCATCGACGCGCGTGAACTCAAGCAGCTCGTCGCGGCAGGCTTCCGCCAAGTACCGACGGAAGTGCTGTTGAACGCGGCCGCCCGCTTTCGCGGCAATCTGCTGGAAGGACTCGAATTTTCCAGCTTCCATGACTTTCACGCCTGGTGCGTCGCGGAGCGCGAACAATCCCTGCGGGACCAGGCTGCGCTGCTCACCGAGCTGGTCGAGCGCTTCGCGGGCGAACCAGAACGAGCGATCCCCTTTGCACAGGCGTTGGTCGGTCTATCGCCGTACGAAGAAGGTCAGCGCGCAACGCTGATTCGACTGCTCAATGCCGCGCGCCAGTTCGGCGAGGCAGAAGAACAGTACCAACTCGGCTTGCGCATGTTGCGCGAAATTGGCGCTCGCTCCACGGGCGCGCTGCTTTCCGCGCGTCGACCGCCGCGCTTCGATGCCCCGCCCCTGCGTGAACCGATGGCTCCCGCGCCGGAGAGCGTGCCCGTGAGTGCACTCACCCGCGGCCTGCACGGTCGCGAGCCCTTGATGCGTCAAATCGCGGAAGCAGCCAGCGACGTCAGTACCAAACAGCGAGCCTCCGTGCGGCTCTTGAGTGGCGCTCCGGGCGTCGGCAAGAG
>Ga0247766_1000029_pt1 | contig 31783 bp, 28 predicted proteins | sample UWRJL223509R6_FD_179946 | JGI IMG/M metagenome (GOLD analysis project Ga0247766, IMG submission 179946) | Plant litter microbial communities from Arlington Agricultural Research Station in Wisconsin, United States - UWRJ-L223-509R-6 | ecosystem: Environmental > Terrestrial > Plant litter >... | reverse complement strand
CGTTCGTCGAGCACCATGCCGAAATCGGCCAAGTATCTGCCGGCCAAGATCTTGGTCGCAGACGACGACGAAGGCGTGCGCGTCGGGCTGGTCGCCAATCTCGAACTCGAGGGCTATGAGGTCGCCGAGGCGCGGGACGGTGCAGAGGCGATCAAGCTGATCCATGCCAACAGCTACGACTTGATCGTATCGGACGTGGTCATGCCGAGCGCGACCGGGGTCGAAGTGCTGTCGGCCGTGCGACAACAGCACCTGGACACTCCGTTCATCCTCATTTCAGCCTTCGTTTCGGAAGAGCTCGTGGGTCGCGCGTTGGCTGATGGTCTGTTCGCGATGCTCTACAAACCCTTCGCGATGGACAGAATTTTGGAGGTCGTTGCGCGGGCCTTGAAGCGCAACGTGGTCTTGATCGTCGACGACACTCACGCTTACGTCTCGTCACTCGCTGAAGCGCTGCGTTCGGTCGGCATGCGGGTGGAAACGCGTGAAGATGGCCCAAGCGCCGTCGAGTTTGCGCGCCGCAACGTCGTGGACGTGTGCGTGCTCGACTTGGTGATGCAGCCGCTGGACGGTCTCGCGACTTGCGAGCAATTACAGATGGTCAATGAGCGGATGGACATCATCGCCATCACCGGACTTGCCACCAATGAACAAGTGCGCGGCATCGCTCGTCGTGGCGTGGCAACCTGCCTGCGGAAACCCTTCGACGTGCGTGAATTGTTGACGGCGATTGCCCGGGTGCGTGCTGCGACACCGGTGAAGAAATGACCACGCTCGATCGCCTGCGAGCGGTCGAACTGATCGCCCTAATCGAAGAGGCCACGACGCCACTTCGCCACGACGTCCGCAATCGTATCGCGTCGATCCGGAATTTGTCTTATTTCGTGCGTCGCAAGCTGGCTGTCGAGGTAGTCGCGGAACGTGACCCGAGGGTGCCGGAGTTTTTGGCGAGGGTCGAAGGCGAGGTTCAGCGCACGGACGACTTGATCGATGCTTGGGGAGTTTCCGTACAAGGGCTGCGCTCGTCCGAAGTACAGCGCGTGCGTGCGGCTGATTGTGTGCGACTGGCGATAGAATGCGCGCGCCTGCCCCCGAGCGTGGGCGTCGAGGCGATGTCGACCAGCGAATCGTTGGAGATCGAAGCGGATCTCGAGATGCTCGCATTGGCGCTGCGCTGCCTACTAGAAAACGCCGGCGAAGCAGCGGGTTCCGGCAGCGTGGGCATCGCAGCCCTGCGCGACGAAAGCCAGTGCATCTTCACCGTCACTGATCGTGGTCCCGGGTTCGACAATCCCTCGCGCTGTCTCGAGCGCTTCGAGAGCAGCAAACCCGGGCACCTCGGCCTTGGTCTGTGTATTGCTCGGCGTGTCGCTTCGCGCCTCGGGGGTGACCTGGCAATTGGCAATCCGGATTTCGGAGCCCAGGTCAGCTTGCTCGTGCCCATTGCCGGAACTCGCACGCCACCGGAGGTCGAGTCGTGACCCGACTACTGCTGGTCGACGACGACGAAAGCAATCGCGTCACTCTCTCGGCCTTGCTCGAGGACGAGGGCTACGTCGTCGATCTGGCGGCGTCATTTTCCGAAGCCAGCCAGCTGCTTTCGGTTGAGCCGCCGCGCTACGACGCGGTGCTGCTCGACCATTCTCTCGGCGATGGCTACGGCTCGAACCTGATTCCGTTGATCCGTCGAAGCTTGCCGAAGGCCAAGATCATCGCCATGAGCGGCAGCGCCGGCGGCGACCGAATCGGTCAAATAGCGGACGCCGAGTTGCCGAAGGGAATGCACTTTCCCGAGTTCTCGAGCCGCTTGCGGGCAATCGTGGAGTAGATGCCGTGCCGAAGGGCTTTGAACGCTTCGAGCGCATCTTGGTGCCGGTCGACTTTTCGCGGCGCTCGGCCAACGCCCTGAGCTACGCCGTCGCGCTCGGCTCGCTTTTCCGCGCCGAGATCGACGTCTTGAACGTGTGGCACTCGGACTTATCGACGCCGGTCACGGTGGCGCGCGAACGAGCGAAATCCGAGCTTCGCGATTTCGTCGCGGGCCTTTCGCTGCGCGGCGACGTCGAGCTTCGTCGGCGCGCAGAGCTCGGCGACCCGTACTTGACCATCCAACGCATGACGCAGCTGACCGGCTATGACCTACTGGTCATTGCCGGACCGGACAGCAATCGAAATTTGGTCGATTCGGTTGCTCTCGCGCTGCTCCGCAGCGCTTCGACGCCCGTCCTGCTCGTCCCCGAGCATTGCCAGGCGCGGCTCCGTTCCGAGCGTGAGCCCGTGCTGCGGTTGGAGCGCATTTTGGTTCCGCTGGCACTCGCCGGGACGCAGCTTTCCGCACTCGCGTGTGCCTGTGAGTTCGCGGACGCCGATGGCGCGCGGGTCGAAGCGTTGCTGACTCTAGATACGTCGCCCGAGCAGACCCAGCGCTTGCGGGCCCAGCGGACGCCTTGCCTGACTGAATTCGAGCTTCACGAAGCCAGCGAAAAGGCAGCGCCCGAGCGCGTGCAAAGCTCGCGCTTCGATTGGCTAATCATGGCAAGCAAGCGCGTGCAAGTCGGCGAACGCGCTACCGACCTCCGGCTCGAGCGCATCGCGCTGTCCGTGCCTTGCGCTACTTTGAGTCTACCGGACTGACCTCCGCTAACGTGCACGCCGCCTGGCGGGGAGCGCCGGTAATTCGCCGATGCGGAGCAAGTCACCCAGCAGTGTCCCACCGTCCGCCGGACGCTGCGTTGGATCAGTCGCCAACATCCTAGACAGTAGGGTGAGTAGCGCCTGCGGTAAGCCTTCACAAAAATCAGCCAGATTTGGCGGAGGTTGCCAGACTTTGGCGAGCACCGCTTGGGCGCGATCGCTCGGAAAAGCGGGCGAGCCGCTGATCGCCTCGAACAGCACGCAACCGAGCCCGTACACGTCGACGCGGGCACCGAGCTCGGCGCTACCCAAGACTTGCTCCGGCGACATGTACGCCCAAGTGCCGCCTGCAAAACTCGCGTGGACGCTCAAGCCGCGGCTCGATTGCTGCGCGAGGCCAAAGTCGATCAGCTTGGATTTCGCGGGGAGACCGTCGACGAGCAGCAGATTGGCCGGCTTCAGATCGCGGTGGACGAACTGTTCACGATGCACGAGCGACAGGGCTGCTGCCGTCTGTCGCGCCAACGCCAGGGCGTCACTGAGCCCGAGCGGCCCCGATGCCAAGTGGTCGTCGAGCGTTCGTCCGTCCAGCCACTCCATCACGAGGTGCGCATCGGCGAAGTTCGTTCCGCCGTGAGCCAACTGACGCACGATCGCGGGATGGTTCAATTGCTGGTGGATGCGAGCCTCCTCCCAGAAGCGCGTCAAGCTGCCGGCGTCGTCCTTGACTGGCCGCTTCAGCGCGACGACCTGGCCATTCTCGGTGTCGCGAGCTCGGTAGACGCGCGACATACTTCCAGCATGAATCTCCTGATCGAGAGCGTAGCGACCCAACTGCTCGTCGCACACGTTGGGACCGGATACCGTCATGGGGCCCGTTCGGACGGAGCCGCTTCGGCTGCGCTCATGCGCAGATCGGCAGCGCCGCCCAGCTCCGGAGCAGGACCGCGTGACGCCTCGCCAATCGGGATGATGATCGTGAAGGTGGTGCCAGCGTTCTGCACACTTTTGACCGAAATTCGCCCGTCATGGCGTTTGACGATGCCTTCCACGATCGCGAGCCCGAGGCCGGTCCCGCGTAATTTGGTGGTGTAAAGTGGTTCGAAAATTCGCGCGCGCACGTCTTCACTCATGCCCTTGCCGTTGTCGATCACGCGCAATGACAGCTCGCCCGAATCGACGCTGGCCCGAACCTCTACGCGACCACTCAGTGGGTCGACGGCTTCGACGGCATTCTGAAGCAAGTTGACGAGGACTTGGCGAAACTGATCCGCGTCGACGTTGGGCACGGGGAGATCCGTGGAGACGTGATTCACTAGCGCGATCGTTTCTGCCGGTCTCACGACGACGGCCAGCGCACTCTGCACGAGTTCATGCGCTGCCGTGGGCGCGCGAAAGATCGCGCGCTCACGCGAGAAATCCAAGAGTTCTCCGATGATCTTGGCACAGCGATCGATCTCGCTCGTGATCACCTTCGAGAACTGTTGGATGCGCTTGTCCGATTGTGCTTCGGGCGCATGAATCACGCGACGATCGAGGTAGTACCAGGCGTTGCGGATTGCCGCCAACGGGTTCCGCAGTTCGTGGCCGATGCTGGCCGCGAGCCGTCCGATCGCTGCCAGCTTTTCGGTGCGCACCAGCGCTTCTTGCGCTTGGCGTAGGCGTTCCTCGGCATCCTTGATGTCCGTGATGTCGAAGGCGACGCCTTGGATGAACAACGGTCGACCCTCGTCGTCGCGCACGACGCGCGCTTCACCGTGCACCCAGACCGTGCGTCCGTCACGCGCGAAGAACCGACAATCGGCCCGGAAGGGGCCGCCCACGGCGCAGCCGCGGGCAAACTCCGCGTTCCAGCGCCCTTGATCTTCGGGGTGCATGCGGTGAAACCAGAGCACCGGATCGTCGAGCCACTCTTTCTGGGTGTAGCCGAGCAGGGATTCGATCTGTGGTCCGATGTAGAGCTCGTTGTCACCGTCCTCGAGCGAGGCCATGAAGGTCACGGCGGGGATCTGCTCCACGAGCGTGCGGTAGCGTGCTTCAGCGCGCTTCGAGGCTTGGGTCCACGCGCGTTGCTCGGTAATGTCCTCCAAGACGAACAGGCGGAGCTCGCTGTCCGGCAAGCTCGCGAGTGTGACGGCAACCTCGCGCGTACTGCCGTCGGCTCGAAGCGCCAGAAATCGGCCAGAGGTCGCGGGTGTTGCGCCGACGAAGTAGAGTGACAGCGGGCTACCGATGAGTCGAGCTTCGTCGAGTCCGAGCAGCGCAGAGGCCGCTCCGCCCACGCTTCGAATTACGGAAGCCTCGTCGACGCTCAGGATCCCTGGCGCTTTGTGCGCGAGGTCGAGCTCGGCGGCAGCCGTCTCGGCCTCGCTGCCGAGCGCCTTGCTCGAGCCGAGCCGAGCGCGCAACCGGGCGCCGCGGACCTCCGGATTTTCGCGGAAGAGATCGTTGGAAGAGATGAAAGCATTTGCCAGCTGATGCAGGATCGCTTCCGCTTCACGCGGGCTCCATTGCTCTTCCGCTCCCTCGGTAGCAACGGTTCTCGAGCGAAGCCTGCGATCTAGGCTCACCGGGCGGACCCTCGCGATCGGAACCAGTTCGAGAGCGAATCGAGTCCATCCCCTCGGGTGGCGGAGACCGCGAATACTTCCAGCCCGGGCTTCAACTGCCTGGCGTAGTCCGTGGCGCGTTCCAGATCGAAATCGACGTACGGCAGGAGGTCGAGCTTGTTGAGCACCAGCACATCACAAGCTCGGAACATGTGTGGATACTTGAGCGGCTTGTCGTCGCCCTCGGTCACTGACAAGACTACGATGCGCGCTGACTCCCCCAGATCGAATAGCGCCGGGCACACCAAATTGCCGACGTTCTCCAGGATGATCATCGAGCCGGGTTCGGGCGCGAGCTGCGCTAACCCGTGTCCGACGGCGTGCGCGTCCAAATGGCAGCCAGTTCCGGTGTTGATTTGAAGTGCAGGGCAGCCCGCCTTGCGGATCCGCTCGGCATCGCGCTCGGTTGCCTGATCGCCCTCGAGCACGAGTAACCCGAGCTCCGGTACACGGCGCACGAGTGCTTCCAACAAGGCCGTTTTGCCCGCACCCGGCGAGCCCATCAAATTGATCGCCACGCACGAACGTGAGGCCAAAAAACTACGATTTTGCTCGGCGAATCGCTGATTCTTGTTCATCAGCGATTGTTCGATCTTCAGAGTGCTCGAGCTGCGGAGCTGCAGCCGTGCCGCTCTCTCGCCGGGTGCGTGGGCGCTCCGCTCGTGCACCTGTTCCTCTGGCTTGTCCGAACACCCACAGATGCCGCACATTACTGCACCTCCACTTCGCGCAATTGCAGCTGCTCGCCACTCAACAGCTCTAACGAGAGCGAACCGCAGGGACAGCGGTCGAATATCGAATCCAGCGTGAGTTCTCGTTCGCACTCGCGGCATCGCGCGCGTCCGGCGAGCTCCACGATCTCGAGCTCGGCGCCTTCGGCCGGCGTGCCCGCGGCGCACAGCTCGAAGCAAAATCGAAACGCATCGGGGACCACTGCCGAGAGCTTGCCGACCTCTAGGACCACGCGCGTGACTTGTCGTCCGGCGCAATGTTCTGCAATCAGACTCACCAGATCTTGAGTGAGCGCCAGCTCGTGCATGTCAGGCAGCTCCTTCGGAGTCTTCGGCACCGAGTTCTAGGAAGAGCTGTTCGATCAGAGGCAACGACCGAGCAACGGCGTCGCGCACTGGAGCGCTCAACGCCAGCATTGGCTCCTCGTCGGAGCCGAAAGACAACGGCTCGCAACCGAGCAAGCGAGTCTTCGGCATGCTGCCTCCCAGTGCTCGCACGAGGCCGTACACCCGACATGGGTCGACTCCGTGGCCTGGGCCGAGTAACGCTTCCGACTCTTGCTCGCGCTCGAAATCAGGGGCTAGGACGCTCAAGGTGCCCGGCTGATGGCCGCGCCGAACGGTGTCGACCAAGAGCAGCGCGTCCACGCCGTCCACCAATGTGTAAGCGAGCTCGAGCCCGCGAGTGCCGAAGTCTCGAATCGTGACGTGTGGCGGACGCGGGCGGAGCACCAGCTCGCGAACGACCTCGACGCCAAAGGCGTCGTCGCCCAAAAACAGGTTGCCCACCCCGGCCACCAGCACGCGCTTCATGGCGCGCCCTCACTCAGCGGTTCGACTTCATCCAGAAAGAAGAAGAAGCGGTGCCCGGGCCAGCCCTGGACCCCGAGATCGGCGCCTGGATCGTCGTCGACGGTGACGCTCAAATGCACGCGGTCTTCGAAATCTCGCTCGACGGCGCGTACGGTCGCACTGCGACCCGCGAGCGCCAGATCGAAAATGTCCGCGCGCGCCTTCGGGCGCAGTCGCACCCGCTCGCCGACGCAAATGGCACGGCCGGGCTCGCTCGAGGGCTTGCGGAGCCGCCCGTGCAAACGCAGTTGCTCTTCGCCCGAGAGCGCTTCGGCGCGCTCCAAGATCCGGCAGGCTCGTGGATCGCCGCGGCGGAGCTCGGCCTTTTCGGCTTCGCTCAGGGTCAGCACGCGCAACAGCAAGATCTCGTCGATCTCGGTCGCGTCACACGAGTCTGCGCGGCTCTCCGGCGCGATTTCCGGGTAGTCATACAAGATGATCGGACTCGCCAAGAGCCGATCGACGCGGCCTTTCTTACCCGCCAAGACCGGCCACAGGCCGCGCTGGACGCAGGCCGCGGCCGCTCGACGATGGGCGACGGACGGGTCGAGTTGAGAGACGAACTGGCCGCCTTCCAGCCCGAGCAGCAGGTGAGCGGCGAGCAGCGTTTCTGGCAACGCATGGTCGCGGACGAGCGCGGTGCAAGGGCTTTCGTTGCTGAGTCGCAGCCCGAGCTTGTACTGCTCGTACGCGAGCCTCTCGACTCGGAGCTCCAAGCTGCCGTGCAGGCGCTCGGTGCGGAAGGCGTACTCTACCGTGGTGCCCGCGAGCCGTTCGAGTGTTCCGAAGTCGTGACGACGTGAGCTCGGGCGCGCGGACTCGAACGGTTCACTTTCGACCGGTTCCGACAATTCCAAAAATCGGATCTCCACGCGAAGGTCAGCGGCGGCGCCAATGGCGATGCATTCGCTACCGACCTCCCAGCGATCGGCACCGCTCTCGGTGTCGCTGTACGTGCGCGGATAAACGCCGCCGAAATTCCAGCGAATTTTCTGCTTATTGGTGCTCGCGCGATAAGGGTAAAGCAGATATCCCTCGTACATGATGGCATCCGCGACGGGCAGAACGTCCGCGAAGTAGTCGTCGTTCATCGCGGACCGCCGTTCTCGGGACGGCGAAGTCGGAGCATGACGAGCGCGGGTGCCGGCTCCGTCAGCTCTACAGAAACGGACTCCGCGTCCGGCGCTGCAGCGAGCAGCGCGTCCTCGAACTCCTTCTTCAGAGTGGCGCGAGTCGAACCGCAGGTGCCCGTCACCGGCACGACGCGCAGCGCGATTCGGCCATCGCGAGCGTCCACCCTCACTTCTTCGAGCTTGGCGTGAAGGCGCTCACGCAGGCCGTCCACGGCGTGCGCCACCCGCGTGTCGAGCGATAGCGGGTGTAGGTCGTGCAAGAGCAGCATGGCACTGACCTGCTCGTCATGCGCAAGCTCTCGTCTAACCCGCTCGTCGGAGGTCGCGAGCATGCGAGCGAGTCCCAGTCGATGAAGCTCGAGCACCGTAGTCAGGATCTCGCTGGTCGCCTGTTTGACCCGCGGATCTGCGAACTCGGAGAGCTCGGCGAGCAGCTGTTCGACGCGCGAAAATCGCTGCGCGAAGCCACTTGCGCTCGTCGCATGCGGCGTCACTTGTGCGCTCCGAAGGTCGGCGCGTGCCGCACGAGCAGCTCTTTGCCGCCGCCGAGGTACATGTGCACGCCGCATGGCAAGCACGGGTCGAAGCTACGCACGGTGCGCATGATGTCGACGCCCTTGAACTGCTCGCGACCGTTTTCTTCGAACAACGGCATGTTCTGGACGGCATCCTCGTAGGGACCTGGCGTCCCGAACGAATCGCGAGGACTGGCATTCCACGGCGTGGGTGGATAGGGGTGGTAATTTTCGATCTTGCCGCCGCGGATCACGAGGTGATGCGAGAGCATGCCCCGCACCGCTTCGTGGAAACCGCAGCCGATGCCTTCGTCGGGCACCTTGAAATCATGCCAGGTGGTGGTGCGACCGGCGTACAGTTCGGCCAGCGCTCGTTCGCAGAAGTACAACGCCGCGGCTGCCGAATAGGCCTGAAAGTAGCTGCGTGCGCGGTTGCGCTCGAGCGCGTTGCTGAAACGCGGGATGTGCCATTCGAGCTTCGTTTCGGGCAGGTTGGCGGTCTTCGGTAGGTGGATTTCCAGGCTATGGCCGGTGGCCTTGACGTATCCAAAATCGACGATGCCGGCCAGAGCCGTGACCCAGCAGCGCGCGAGCGCGCCGCCTCCCGAGTCGAGCGCCAAGTGCTCACCGGTGCGTTCGTCATACCAGCGGGGGGCCATCACCCAGGTGTACTTGTCGTTGAAGTCACGCTTCTGTGGGCGAGGGGTGGTAGTTTGGTTCCACGGATGACGAGCATCGACCGGGTTGCCGAGTGGGTCGGTCTTGACCAACAGCTCGCCACCCACCCAATCATCATAGAAGGAGCTGCCCAGCAGAATGCGCATGCCCAAGTTGATCTCGACCAAGTCGGTGGTGAGCAACTTGCCGTCTACCACGATGCCCGGTGTGACGAACATTTTGCGGCCAAAATTGCTCATGTTTTCGTAGCGAAAGTCGCACGCGCTGGGGTCCTGGAAGGCCCCCCAACAGCCGAGCAAAATGCGTCGCCGCCCGACCTCTTCGTAGCCGGGCAGGGCTTCGTAGAAGAAGTCGAACAAGTCGTCGTGTAGTGGCACGACTCGTTTCATGAACTCCACGTACTTCATCAGGCGCACGGTGTAGTCGGTGAACAATTGGTGAGTCGGCACTGTACCGACTCCACCCGGATAGAGCGTTGAAGGATGCACGTGGCGACCTTCCATCAGACAGAACATTTCGCGTGCGACTCGGCTCATCTGCAGCGCTTCTTTGTAGAACGAGCCCTCGAACGGGTTCAAGGAGCGCATGATGTCGGCGATCGTGCGAAAGCCGTGCAGCGCGGCGCCTTTGGCCTCGGTGCGCTCGGCGAGCTCCAAAACCCCCGGGTTGGTCTCGCGCACCATCTTCTCGCAGTAGTCGACGCCGACCAGATTGTCCTGAAAGATGTTGTGGTCGAACATGTACTCGGCTGCTTCGCCGAGGTTCACGATCCACTCCGCCATGGCCGGGGGCTTGACCCCGAAAGCCATGTTTTGCGCGTAATTGGCGCAGGTCGCGTGGTTGTCTCCGCAGATCCCGCAGATCCGGCTGGTGATGAAGTGGGCGTCGCGTGGGTCTTTGCCCTTCATGAAGATGCTGTAGCCGCGAAAAATGGAGGACGTGCAATGGCACTCGACCACGCGCCGATCACTGAAGTCGATCTTGGTGTAGATGCCCAGGCTTCCGACGATCCGTGTGATCGGATCCCAGGACATTTCGACCAGTTCTTTACCGTTGCCGTTGCTCATCGAGACCCTTCACTGCGGTACGTGCTGGGGGTGTAGCCGCTCTTCAGTTCTGGACCCGGTGTTCTCCACTCGGGTTCACGGTTGAGCGACGTGCGCGTGAACGAGCGCAGCGCGCGCACGGTACGCCCATACATGCCGACGGCCGACGACGACATGATTGCTCCGGGCGGCTCGTTCATGAACGGCATGAACTTGTCTGGAAAGCCCGGCATCGTGCAGCCGATGCAGATCCCGCCCACGTTCGGGCAACCGCCGACGCCGGCCATCGCGCCTCGCTTGGGGACATTGCATTGCACGACTGGACCCCAGCAGCCGAGCTTGACGATGCATTTGGGTGAGCCGTAGTCCTCGGCAAAATCTGCCTGCTCGTAGTAGCCACCGCGGTCGCAGCCTTCGTGTACGGTGGCGTTGAACAGCCATTCGGGTCGACCCTCGACGTCGAGCGGGATCATCGGTGCGCGTCCGGCGAGCTGATACAAGAGATAGAGCAGCGTCTCCATGAAGTTGTCCGGCTGCACCGGACAACCGGGCATGTTCACGATCGGGATCCCCGCGTGCGACTTCCAATCACGACCGAGGTAGTCGCGAAGGCCCATCGCGCCGGTGGGGTTTCCCGCCATGGCGTGAATGCCACCGTACGCGGCGCAGGTGCCGATCGCGATCATCGCCCAGGCGCCCGGCAACAAATCATCGATCCATTGGCAGGTCGTGATCGGCTGACCGTCAGCGCCTTGGCCAAAGGCGGCAAAGTAGCCTTCGGCTTTGATTTTCTCGTTGGGGATCGAGCCTTCCACCACGACCAGGTACGGACTCAGTTCACCGCGGATGGCCTTGCGGAACGCGGCCAAGAAGTCTTCACCGCCCTGCTCGTAGGCGAGCACCGGGTGAAACAGATTCACCTTGGGTAGGCCGGGAATCGCCCCGAGAACGATGTCTTCGAGGCTGGGCTGGGTGGCCGCGGTCATGGCGACGGTATCGCCGTCGCAGCCGAGGCCTTGAGTGATCCAGAGCACGTTGATCTCCGGAATCGCCGACCGGGGAGCGTGCGCGTTTGCTGGCGAAACGTCGTGGGGCATGGTTTTCGTGCTCCGTTCTGTGTTCAACAAATGCGAGGCAGTTGTTCCCCGGACAAGAGCGGCACCACGCGTTCACCGCCTACGCGGGAGCGCATGCGCACGAGGCCCGGTTGCTCAGCGACCACTTGCCCGATGAGTGCCGCCCCTTGGCCGAGCGGGTGCGAGCGGACCGTGGCCAAGACGCGCTGCGCGTCTTCCGGGGCGATCGCCGCAACCAATCGACCTTCACAGGCGATGTACAACGGGTCGAGCCCCAACATGTCGGAAGCTGCCCGAACCTCCGCACGCACCGGTACCAGAGCCTCGTCGATGCGAACGCCGACCTTCGACCGACGCGCGATGTCGTGCAACACGCCGGACAGGCCGCCCCGCGTCGGGTCGCGCATGCAGTGAATATTGGGGCTTACTTCCAGCATGACGCGAGTCAGGCTGGCGAGGGGGGCGCAGTCGCTGAGCAAGCTCGTCTCGAAGTCGAGCCCCTCGCGTACGCTCAAAATCGATACTCCGTGATCACCGATCGGGCCAGAGACCAGCAAAGCGTCCCCGACCCGCGCGTTCGAGATGGAGAGTGCTCGCCCAACGGGCACGACGCCCAAGCCCGAGGTGGTGATGAATACGCCGTCGGCTTTGCCGCGCTCGACGACCTTGGTGTCCCCCGTTACGATCTCGACGCCGGCTTCGCGGCAAGTCGCCGCCATGGACCTCACGATTCGTTCGAGATCGGCGATTGCCAGGCCTTCTTCGAGCACGAACGCGGCGGAGAGCGAGTGTGGGATGGCCCCGCCCACGCACAGGTCGTTGACGGTGCCGCACACCGCGAGACGGCCAATGTCACCGCCCGGGAAGAACAAGGGACTGACCACGAACGAATCAGTGGTGAACGCGATTCGCGCGCCGCGCTCGGTCGGACCGGGCAAAAGTGCTTGGTCCTCGAGAGCTGCCAGGGTCGTGCCGGCGAAGGCGGGCAAAAACACGTGCTCGAGCAGCTCCTGACTCAGGCGTCCGCCGCTGCCGTGACCGAGCACGATGTGCGGATAGCGTCCGACGGGCGCCGGGCAGGCCGCGGCCTTCACTGAACCCTCGCTGCGCCGCGCGCCAAGCGGGCGACCGGAACACGACCGTAGGCGTGGTAGGCCGCGCATGCGCCTTCAGTCGAAACCATGGTCGCCCCGAGCGGTGACTCCGGTGTACAGCGCTCGCCAAATGCTGGGCAATCACTGGGCTTCTTCAGGCCGCGCAGGATCTGGCCACTGATGCACTCGGCCGGTTCTTCGCTGGTCAGAGCGCCGACGTCGAACACCTTCAGAGCGTCATGAGCGCTGTACTCGTCTCGAAGTTGGAGTCCGCTCCTCGGCAGCAGACCGATGCCGCGCCACTTGCGATCGCAGACCTCGAACACGCTCGCCAGCAGGGCCTGCGACGCGAGATTTCCCCCCGCCTGCACCACGCGCGCGTATTGATTGTCCACGCCGCTGCGACCCGCCTCCAGGTGCTGAACAGCCAGGCAGACCCCTTCCAACAGATCGAGCGGTTCGAAGCCGGTCACGACGATCGGCACCGAAAATTGCGCGGCGATCGGCTCGTACTCGGACAAGCCCATCACGCTGCACACGTGCCCGGGCCCGAGGAATGCCTGCACGCATTGCTCCGGATCCTGCAAGATGGCCAGCATCGCCGGGGGGACGAGCACGTGGGAGCACAGCGCGCTGAAGTTCGACAGCCCGCGTTGCCGCGCTTGCTGAATGGCCATGGCGTTTGCGGGAGCGGTCGTCTCGAAGCCGATCGCGAAAAATACCACGCGTCGTTCGGGGTTTTGGCGAGCGATGCTCAACGCGTCGAGCGGCGAATAGAGCACGCGGATGTCGGCTCCTTGCGCTTTGAGCCCGAGCAAATCTCCATCCGTACCCGGCACGCGTAGCATGTCGCCGAACGAGCAAAAGATCACGTCGCGTGCGCGTGCAATGGTGAGCGCGCGGTCGATCATCTCCAGCGGTGTGACGCAGACTGGGCAACCGGGGCCGTGCAAGAGCTCGATCTGCGGAGGTAACAGCTGGTCGATCCCGAACTTGACGATAGTTTGGGTTTGTCCACCGCAAACCTCCATGATCTTCCAGGGACGCGTCGTACTGCGAGCAATCTCGTTCGCCCAATGGTCGGCCAAACGGCGGCTCTCGTCCGGCTCCAATCTCCTCATGGCTCTCGCTCCTGTTGCGGGTCACTGTGCAAATCCGGCGCTTGCAGCTCGCCCAGCTGGTCGAGTTCTTGGAGCAGCTCGAAGATCTTGCGGGCCTCTTGGGCGTCGATCCGCGACAGCGCAAAACCCACATGCACCAGCACGTAGTCACCCGGTGCCACGTCCTGAACGTGCTCCAGACACACTTTGCGTGAGACGCCCCCGAAATCGACGCGCCCCATCAACAGGCCGTCTTCCTGTGCGCGGGATAGCACGCGACCGGGGACGCCGAGGCACATTTAGCGACCCTGTCCGTCGCGTGCGGCCGCGATTGCGAGCTGTCCCAGGCTGAGTCCGCCATCGCCAGCGGGGTAGGCGTGCGCTCGGTAGCTGATAAAACCTGCCTGGTCGAGCCGCGGCCCGAGTTCCTGAAGGAGCAGTGCGTTTGCAAACACACCGCCGGCCAGCACGACTCGCCCGAGCCCCGTTTCGCTGCGCAAGGCGATGCAAAGTTCACACAAGGCCGCGGCGAGCGTGACGTGGAAGCGATGCGCGACGATCGCGCTCGCAGTGCCGGCCAGCAAATCCGAGACGAGCTCGCGAATCATCGGGCGAACGTCCACTTGCAGCGGGCCGGTCGCGAGCCGGCGGGCGATCCGATACGGATAGGGCTTTCTTGCGGGCCCGGCCGCGGCGCGCACGGCAGCCCACTCCAGCTCGATCGCGGCCTGGCCTTCGTAGCTGGAGCTCGAGCGCACGCCACAAAGCGCCGAAACGGCGTCGAACAGGCGCCCGACGCTACTCGTGAGCGGACAATTGAGCTCACGCTCGACCATTCGAGTAACGACGCGCACGGCGCGCGCGTCGAGCATTTTCGGCAGCGCCGACAACGGCGCGCCCGAGTCGAGCAGATGGGCGAGCGCCATCCGCCAAGGTTCGCGCACTGCCTTTTCGCCTCCAGGCATGGCTACGTTACGAAAATGTGCCAGCCGTTCGAAGCTCGACCGATCGCAACGCAGCACCTCTCCGCCCCAGATCGTGCCATCGCTGCCGAGCCCGGCTCCGTCCCAGGCGACGCCCAGCACCGTTTCCGTCAGCTGGTGTTCGACCATGCAGCTTACCACGTGGGCGTGGTGGTGCTGCACGGACACGCGCTCGAGCCCGCGCTCGAGCTCGAGCTCGAGCGCGACTTGCGTCGAGGCATAGTCTGGATGCAGGTCGTGGACCAAGAGCTGGGGCTCGACGGCAAACAGCTTTTCATAGTGAGCAATGGCAGCGCGGTAAGCGTGCAGCGACTGCGCGTTTCCCAGATCCCCGAGGTGGTGGCTCACCAGTACTTGCTCTGCGCGCCCCAGCGCGAACGTCGCGTTGTCATGCGCGCCGAGTGCCAAAATCGGACGGTGCAAGCGCTCGCCCAGCGCAATCGGACGCGGCGCGAGACCACGCGCGCGACGCAAAGTACTGAGCGAACCGTCGATCGAGCGCACGACCGAATCGTCGCAGCGTAGCTCGATTGGGCGATCATGAGTCAACGTGCGAGCCGAGATCGGCACGAGTCGTGCTCGCGCGTCGGCTTCTTCGAACGCGATTGGCTCGTGGCTCGCGTTGCCGCTGGTCATGACCAACGGAACGTCGCCCACGGCCCGACACAGCAGGTGTTGCAACGGCGTGTACGCCAACATTACCCCGAGGAGTGGGCTTTGGCCGGCCACTCCGTTACTGACGCATAGCCCCTCCCGGCGACGTCCGAGCACGATCGGTCGCGCGGGAGCGGTCAACAACGCCTGTGCGAAGCGGTCGAATGCGCACAGCTCGAGCGCGTGGGGCAAGCTGCGAACCAAGAGCGCGAACGGCTTTTCGTCGCGTCCTTTTCGTTGCCGCAGCTCAGCCGTGGCCGAGTCGCTGCTCGCCAGACAGGCGAGGTGAAACCCTCCGACGCCCTTGATGGCCACGATCCGTTGGGCGAAGAGCGCCTCTGCCGCTCCCAACACCGGGTCTCGCCCTGCCACTGGGTGTCCGTCGCCGTCGAGCAGCTCGAGTTTGGGACCGCAGCCCGGACAAGCGATCGGTTCGGCGTGAAAACGCCTATTTTCTGGCTGCCGATACTCGGAGCAGCAAGTGTCACACGGCTCGAAGCCGCGCATCGTGGTGTGCGCGCGGTCGTAAGGGGCGCTCTCGATGATCGTGAATCGCGGCCCGCAATCAGTGCAATTGATGAATGCATGTCGGTAGCGGCGGTCTTCAGGGTCGAGCAGCTCGTTCAGACACGGTCCGCAAGTAGCGATGTCCGGCGCTATGAAGGGGGGAGCGAGCGAGATCGTCTCGCGCGTGCTCTCGACGATCGAAAACCCGGCGCGCCCAAGCGGTTCGATCGCCCTCGAGTCCAGTGCTGCAATTTCGGCGCGCGCCGGCGCTCGGTGCAGTAGGGCGCGTTCGAAATGTTGCAACACGAGCTGTGCGCCCTCCACCTCGACGTGCACTTCACCCGCGTGATTCAGCACGAAACCTGCCAGTCCGAACTCTTGGGCCAGGCGGTGAACGAAGGGACGAAAGCCCACGCCCTGCACCAAACCGGTAACGACGAACGCACGTCGCTCGAGATCGCGGGATGGCACTGCAGGAGTGTTCATGAGCGAGACGACGTCGCGCTGCCCAGCCTTCTGGACACGCGGGAAAGCTTGACCCTCAGCTCGTCATCATCGACGCTCCAGGCGATGCCGTCGAGTGAAAGTTCGCGCAGAGGCAGGGCTACCAGCAGCGGGCTCAGGCGCTAGGCGGCGACTCGGTCTTCCGTTTCGAGCTTTCGTTTCCAGGCTTGGCTTTTAGGGTGGCGAAATTCGCCAGGTGCGGCGGCGCGCGGTTTTTCAGCGCGTCGCGGTGCGTGCCACCGTGCGACGAATCTGTTGCTCGGACATTTCGGGGGCCCAGGGCAGGGAGATGGTCCACTTCGTGCCGTTGCTGCTGGACTCCACTTCGAGCCGACCGTGCATCGCATCGATGCGCTGCTTGATCGCGGACATGCCGACGCCGCGTCCTGACGTTTCACTGACGTCGCTGCGGGTAGTCACGCCTTGGCGGCACAGAATCGCCAGCCGTTCTGCCGGAGTGCGATTGGGCAGGCCGAGCGAAGCGCCCAACTGCGCGATGGCCGCCCAATCGATGCCGCGACCGTCGTCGCTGATTTCGAATACGATCCGGTTGTCGCGGGGTTGCACCTTGAAGGTCATCTTGCCCACGGCAGGCTTGTTTGCCGGCCGTTCTTCCGGACTCTCGATGCCGTGGTCGATCGCGTTGCGCACCAGGTGGACGAGGTCCGAGAAGAATGGCCCGTACACGTCCGGGTCGAGGCGAACGCTGGCCGCCTGCACCTCGATGTCGAGCTCACCCTTGCCCAATCGCGCAGCGAGTCCGCGCGCCTGATCGGCGAGTCGTGCGAGCGGGCGCGTCGCCGGTTCGAGTTTCCAGGTCAGCAGTTCGGCCAAGGCCGTGGACTTGCCCTCGCGGGACAGGGTGTTGACCAGAGCCGCGTAGTCGCCGGCGCTGACCTCCATCGTGCTCCGGCCGGCGTCGCCGACTAGTTGTGTCACATGCTCGGACAGCGCTTGCCAGCGTTTGGCCAGCAATTCCTGAGACTTCATGCCGTCGCCGGTGGCGAGCTCGTCTTCGAGCTGGTGGCACAAGTGCGCCACGACTTTGAGCCCCATCTGCGCCGAGTTGCCCTTGAGCGTGTGTAGCGTACTGCGTAGCTCGTGGCCGTCGGTCGCTTCCGGGCTACACACCAGCTTGACCATGCCCGCGGCTTCGTTCGAGAAGGCCACGAAGCCCATGCGGTCGAGCATCAGCCGGCGGAAGGCCTCCATTATCTCGGTGAGTTCGGCCTCTTCACGCTCGCGCTGCAAGCGATCGGTGATGTCGGCGACGACCACGAGCACGCCTTCCAGACGTTCGTCCTTCACGAGCGGAATGTAGCGCAGGCTGAAGGAAGAACCGTTCGCATTCAGCCGTGAGGGCAGTTGCTCGAGGGCGACCTCGTACGGCAACACATCGGCGACCAGTTGATCCCAGCCGAGCTCGAAGCCCAGCGCAAAGTCGGGGTTGGTGGCAAATAGGTAGTGCCAGAATGTCGTGCCAGGGCCGGTGCCGAACCAGCGGTCGACGACCGCGGAACGTTCGCTGGCCATCATGCCGTCCATCGACAGGGTGACGAAACCCTGGTCCACGTTGTCCAGCACGAGCCGCATGTCGCGATTGCGGCCTGCGAGGGCGAGGGTTCGTTCTTCGACCTTGTGCTCCAAGGTTCGATTCATCTCTTCCAACTCGCGGTACGAGTGCGTCAGCTCCTCGACCATGCGGTTGAACGAATAACCGAGCACTTGCAGTTCGTCGCCGGAATTGATCGACACGCGCACGCTGCGTTCGCCGCCCGCCAAGTCGATTGCGGCTTGGGTCAACGCTTGAACCGGTTGCGTGATGCGCACGGCCTGCACGCGGCTGAGTAGGATGCCGAGCAGCGTCGCGAGGCCGACCGTCGCGCCGATGAGCGCGATGGAATTGAGTTGCTGTGACTTGGACTCTGCCGCGGCGACGCTCAGCGCCTGGTGCATGCGGCGAGTGGACAGACCGTAGCGAATCGTGCCCAGCACCTCGTTGTCGTCGCCGAGCACGGGTTCGGCGACTTCGACCACTTCTTGGCCCAAACGGAAGGCGCGGCGGATGGTCTCCTTTCGCGCCATGAGTTCCTTTTGCTCGAGGCCGAGCGCGCGCCAGGCGTCTTTTTCGGGGGCGACCTGATCACCCGCGGGGGCACCGCGCTTCTGAAACGCGAGCGCTTCACCTTCGGAATTGACGAACAGGCCGTAGACCAAATCCGGATCTTGGCTGACAGCGCGCGCGAGTAGCGTCTGCATGTCCAGGAAAGCGTTGTCCAAGATCATGCCGTGCAAGGCCAAGGCGTGATTCTCGGTCAGCACTTTGCCCTTACTGGTGATGCCTTCCTCGATGCTGCCTTCGATGGCCCGCAAATGTTGGGCGGACGAGCGAGCGCTCAAGAACAGTACGATTGCCAAGGTGACGCCGCCGATGATGCTCGAGACGATCAACATCGTGCGAATGAACTTGTTTCGCAACGAGCCGCCGGGCGATGGCGGGGCCTTGGAGATCGGTAGTCCGCTCATGCTAGAGATCCAAAACTCGGTCGACCTGTCGGAGAGCGTCGTTGCGCAACGAGAAGCGCTCGCGAACCTGGGCCAAATCAAGCGTGGTGGTCGTCGATACGGGCAGCTGCGTCTGAGCGTCGGAAGGCAGTGCCCAACCGTTGTCGGCGATGTCGAAGATCATGCTCGCGGCCTGGGCGCCCAGCGCCGCGTGGTCGGGCAGGACTGCGAACGTGCCGAACGACTGCAGCGGGGACACCAGCGATGCGGCGCCGACGATGGTGGGTGACCACGGGCGCTCGTTGAGTCCCGGCAGCCAAGCCTCGGCGATCAGCTTGGGACTGAGTAGGTGATCATCATTGAGCACCCAGACCGCGCCTGCTCGCTCCTTGAGCCGACGGAGGGCCCGCTTGAGCTCCGACGCATTCGGCGACGAGCCCACGGCCTCGCGGACCACGCCGATTTGTTCGCGGGCCGCCAACGCGGCCTGGCGCTGGACGAACCCGGCTAGCTCTGGTCGGTGAATCACGCCGATCCGGTCGATCGGGCGGTCGATCAGCTTGCGCAGGTTCGTGACCACGGTGATGAGTGGGACTTCGTAACTGATGCCAGTGGCACCACTGACGGTCAGTCGCCCCGCGTCCAAGAATGAGGTCATGACGACCACGACCGGCGGGAAAGACTTGTTCGACGCGTTGCGCTGATAATCGTTGTACGCGGCAACCGTAGGATTGTTCATCAACACGATGCTCGCCGGACGATGGCGTCGAATGCCTTCCTCGATCACCGAGCGGGCAGCACGGTCCTCCACGCGGAGCGCGACCAGGTTGTAGTTCTTGGCGAGCTCGTCACGAAGACCCGACCAAACCTCCATGGTTTGGGGAGTCTCCGGCATGCAGACCAGAATCGTTTCCTTGGCGCTTACGTTCTTGCTGCGCGCGATCTCGGCATAGTAGTGGGTCGTTGGCGAAACCGGGCCTTGGGCGCAGCTCTGCAGTAGCGCGCAGCCCACTGGCAACCCCAGCATGAACTCTCGTCGATTCAGTGCCATGCGTCGACCCCCATCGTCTGCGACAAATTCAGGGGGAGCTTGGCGATTCCGGCGCTGATGTTCGGCCCTGCCGAGCCGAGAGAGGCAACAGCTGGCAGGCCGATTTGCTTCGGCAGCTCGCGTTGTACGAGGTTGATGCGGCTCGCGGACTTCACATCTGCCAGCAAACGCTGCGGAATCAGGATCGCGTCTACTCGCTGCATCTGCAGAAGCGGCAACAGATCTTCGACCTTGGTCACGCGCTCGACCTTGGGTGACGCGCCGAGCATGCGGTTGACGAATTGGTTCGTGCCGTCTCTGCCGAGCAGGTCGAGCGCGCCGACCGCCTTGACGCCCGCGGGATCAGGCGCCGAATCCGCCGCGACCAGCGCGTACTTCTCTTCGGCCGAACCTGAGCGTTGACCCTGAAGCTGCACGCGGAGGTTCTTCGCCGAAAGCACGAGGGGCAGAGTCAGCACTGCATCCGGAGATTCCGACATGGCGCGATCGAAATCGGAGATGCGCCCTACGGCCGTCACGTCCACACCGGGAAGGGCGTTTTGCAGCAAGCCCTGAAAGGCGCGCTGCTTGAGCGACACATGCAAGTACACCAAGAGCTTGGGAGCCGCAGCCTGCGAGGTGCTGCTCGCCAGCAGGGACAAGCCGAGCGCGGCTCCCATGACAGCAGTGCGTGACAAACTTCCTCCATCAGTCATGCCGTGGTCATTCCACTTGGACGGGCCACGTCTTCCAACGTGCACGTATTCACGGCAGGATCTGAGAAGTCGATAAGGCGTTGCACGAAGTTCTCGGAAAAAGCTCGACTTTTTGCGCCCGGCTTCAAGCGAGAAGAGGGCAAAGGGAGGGCAGAACGCGGGGAGTGGGGGCTCGGTTGTCTCCGGTAAAGCCAGCGAGCCGCGCGGACGCCGACGCCGCGCGCTCGCGTCGCCGGGCTCTCAGAACATCAGCACGTCACCTTCGGCGCTGGTCGAATCGGAGATCGCGGGGCCGAGCTCGAAGCCCGGTTCGGCCTCGACCTCGACCCAGATCATGATCGAACCCGATTCGGTGCTGAAGACGCGTGGCGAGAGTTTGCCGCGCGGCATCGGGCGCAAGTGGAGCCCGCTCAGGACGACAGGCGTCGTCAGCGCGACCTCCAGGCCGAAGCCCAAGAACTTTCGCTTGAGCCGTCCGACGAGTTGGTTGGTGAGCTCACCAACCCAGTCGCGCGTGTGCTCTTTCTGGGGGCTGGACAGCTCGATCGGAGACCGATTGCCGACCAGCAGGCAGGTGCCGCGCAAAGTCGGGCCGACGAAGCCAATCACCCCCGACAAGAGGATCTCCTCTGACACGATGAATTCTGCGACGTTCGAGTTCAACGCAACGCCATAGGCGGCGAATAGCTCGACGCAGCAGCTTCCGGTCAGATCAGCAATTTGAGAGGCAAGTTGATCGTCTTCCAAGAACACTAGCTAGCCCCTTGCTGTTGCAAAACCTTGTTCACGGTGCTCACTAGGCTCTCGACCTTGATCGGCTTGATCAGCCAGGCTTTGGCGCCGTTTTGCCGGGCTCGATCGATCATCGAACGCTGCGCTTCGGTGGTCAGCATCAACACCGGGATGCCCGACGTCTTCGGATCCTGCTTCAAACGTTCCAGCATTTCCAGGCCGTTCAAGAGCGGCATGTTCACGTCTAAAATGATCATCGAAAAGTCGTGTTGTTCGGTGCGTTGCAGCCCAGCCGCGCCGTCGCTCGCTTCGATCACTTGAAAGCCGACGCGCGTCAGCGCGTCAGCCACATGCTGCCTAATGGTTTCAGAGTCATCGACCACGAGTACCTTTTTCACTGTTCCTCCACCAAATCGGGCGTAAGACCCGCTCTTTGCCGTATTCATTGCAAACTCAAAAAATGATCACGTCACCGGCGTTGCCAATGTCGGCCGGCCCCGAGTACACGAGCCGAGACTCGTCGATATTTCCATCCAAGGTCACCAATACGTCCCCGCGCAGCGTGCGACCCAAGTAAATGCGCATTGCTGGGAAACGATGGCGCTGTCCCTCCAGTGCGTCGCGAGTGACGATGCTAGGCAGGAGCGGATGCAACGCTGCGCCAAACGGCAACAGTCGATGTTTGATGCGCGCGGCGAGCTGATTGGTCAGCTCGCGCGCCCAATCGAGCTGCTGCGGACGGCGCAGCGACTCGGCCTTCATGATCGAGAACAGGGCTTCCGGTAGCGAAAGCGTGAGCCGACCCGCGCATGGGGTCGCCTTGACCGACTGCGCCAAAGTGAAACTGATTGCCGCAGATATTTCGGGGATCTTGAGTTGTGAAACATCCAAACGGCCTCGAGGTTGCGGCGCTACAGCCACCCCGCACGACTGGAACAGCTCCACCAAGGCGCCTTGGACGATGGTGTCCATCAGTCCACGCTGAACGGTGCTGGGCCCCACATTTGTGGCCCCCGGGGCGTTCGGAGCGCTCGGGGTCTTCACGCAATCTCCACGTTAACAACGGTAACGGCAAGAGTGACGGTTTTCGAAACATGCAGTTTGCGTTTTGTGTGCCTGAGTAAGCAGCTCTCGTACGCGCACCGCGGCCTCCGCGTTGCCACGAACGGAATTCCTAAATTTACCAGGATTTGCGCGATCTGCTCAGCTCGATGCACGTTTCGTCTACTTGGTGAGTGGCGAATGCGGCGGCTCGATTCTGAAGGTGATGCGCTTTGCCACCGTCCGTCGGGATTGGACCAAAGTCGCGAACGACGTTCGAATCCGTGCTGCGACCGGACTTGTCGCGTCGGCGGATCGCGCGACGTGGAACGTCGAACTCACTGCGCGAAGCGCGTTCGAGTAAGCACCCTTGTGACTACGTCGGGCCCAGTGGCGGTCGGTGTCGGCACCAAACGTTCATATCGAGCTTGAAGAGTGCGGCAGGGTGCGCGACTCTGCGCGCACGGCCGCCGCACCGGTAGCGCCGGACCGCGTCAGGTTCTTGCCCCGAAAGGTGACCCGCTCCGACCATGATTCGCTACTACGCACGCTTGAATCCAGCCCAGGCTCCCAAGGAACTGCTTGCTCGAGAGGGCGTCCTCAAGTTGAACGATTTCGGCGTACAGCTCGGCTTCGGAGTCTCGGTGCTGCGCCAGCGTGAGTTTTTCCAAGGAGAGTCCGGCGTTCCGCCGACGCCCGAGGCGGCGCAGCCGCTACTGACCTGGCCGTTCTTGGACTTCATCGATCACCTCGACCTGCAAGGCCAATCCTTGATCGAACTCGGTGCAGGCTTCTCGACGATTTGGCTTTCGAAACGCTTCGGAAAAATCCGTTCCTTCGAGACCAATCCGGAATGGCATGCCGCGGTCGCAAGGAACGTTGCGAGCAACGTGGAGTTGTCGTTGGTGTCGCTCGAGCAGCTCGAGACCGCGCAGCTCGACTACCGCGGCGAGAACTGGTTGTTGGTCGACTTCGCGGGCAAGCGCACCGCGTTTCTGAACCAATTCCTCAGCCAACTGAGCGCACCCCAAAGGCCGTCGGCGATCGTGCTCGACAATGCGGATTGGTATCGCCGTGGCGCGCAGCTACTGCAGCAACACGGCTACCTCGAGCTGCCGTTCTATGGCTTCAAGTCTGGACAGTCTTGGATCTCCTGCACCAGCCTCTTCATCGATCCGCCGCGTTTCGCGCCCCAACAAAAGACCCCCTTCTTTCAACCGGCGTTTTCACGTGAGATGAACAACTCTTGGGATGCCATTTGAACAGCCTCCTCAACGCTTTGTTAATGTGTGGCGAATCCCGCCGCTCTTGCTGATTCGGCTGCTCGCACCAGCTTCCATCGTTGGAGGAGCCCGACGCGCGCGCTTCCGGCCTGAAATGGTAACTTTGCCCTGGAACCGCGGCGTGTTTGTGGTGTAACTTCTTGGTCGCAAGCCCAGCCGGGTTCGTTAGGCTTGGTTTCGGGGAATTGTTAGGCCCCAATCAATTCGTCAGGCGAAGGGTAACTTTCCGACACGTAAGGGCGAAAGCTCAGGAAAACCGGCAATTTGCCGCCGGCGCGGCAAGTGATGACCCTTTGTTAGATCTCACTACCCCCATTGGAAAGACACGCGCATGACCGACCCGAGCGCCGCACCGACGCTGCTCCGCAATTTGGGCAACGGACCGCGAACTTTACTTGCCAAGCCGCCCGCGCCTAAAAGAGCCCTCATGGCCTCAGAAAAGCACGGCAAGCCAAGGTTCGGAGCCAAGAGTGAATTCGTGAGGTCCTTGGATCCTTCGATCCCCGCGGCCGAGGTCGTCGCGCTAGCCGAGAAGCGTGGGCTCAAGCTGACCACCGGCCTCGTCTACAACATCCGAAGCGCCTCGAACGCCGCCCTTCGTGGCAGTCGCGCGCGCCTGGCGCAGAAACCGACCGCCAAGTGGCGCAACGGCACCTCGGACGACACCGCGGAAGCGCAACTGCGCGCGGCCATTGCACAGATTGGCCTGTCTCGCGCTCGCCAAATCTTGGAAGAGGTCGAAGAGACGTTTGCGGGCCGCTGAAGCGGGGTGCGCGAGCACCGCGCTGAGGCCGTTGTACACGGGCCTTGGTGGGCGCTCGCGTTCCAGCAACGCACCTCCGAGCCCGCGCAGTTCTCGGCTCTAAATGCCCCGCGAAGGCGATGCCGCGCGATGTAGTGGCTACTAAGAGGCCCGCCAAGATCTCCAAGGTTTCCAAGATCGCCAAGGGAGATGGGGTCGCGCATCCCGACGGTGCCAATCAATATTTTCGTGAAGCCCAGCGGAGGCCGGGCGGACCGTAGCCTCCGGGCCGCGCTCTGCGCCACGAAAATACTTCGACCCCAGCCGCAGCACGCGACCCCCCAAATTTTCAGGGACGGCTCAGGTGTGGTGCCGCGTTGAAAGGCCGCTCAAGGCTCTTGGCGATCTTGGAAACCTTGGAGATCTTGGCGGGCCTCCGGGAGTCGCGAAGGGCACTTCTCCGCCGACAACAGTGTCTTCCCGCGCCGCATCGCACCCCACAAAAAAAACCGTGCCCTCGAGAGGTGGGGCTCGAGGGCACGAGTAAGTTTGGTTTGATTCAGCGTGCGCCGGACGGCAGGGCCGCTCGGCGCACACTCGACACGGTCACTTGGCCTTGCTGGCTTCCTCGATCAAGCTCGCGTCGAAGTACTCTTCGACCTTGAGCGGGGCCTTATACACGGCGTTCTTGACGTTGAAGTCGTCGACAATCTTGCTCGAACCATAGATGGAGTCGAAGCCTTCGCCTTTGGCGTAGTGCTTCAGGTTCTCGGAGGCGTTGAGCAGGTGGGTTCCCTTCATCAGGCCCTTGTAGACGTCCGGTGTGAGACCAACGCGTGCGCTCATGATCTTGGCCGCTTCGTCCAGGTTTGCGGGGTCTGCAATGAAGTCCGCAACGCGGAACCAGACCTTGACCACCTTGAGCCACTCGGCCCGATTCTCGGCCAAGCTTCGGGGGCTGACGCACAGGTGATCATAGATGAGGCCCTTGACGTCCGCGCTCGTGTAAATCGGGGTCGAGCCAGGCAGTTCCTTCAGTGCAGCTCCGCTGTTCGGCTGCCAAGCGCCGATCGCGTCGACCGTGCCCGACTTGAGCGCGTTGGGCGTGTCGTCGGTTTTTACATTGACGATTTTGACGTCTTTCTCCGTCATTTTGTTGGCCTTGAGCGCGTTGAGCAAGAGCAGGTGGTCGACGAAGCCGACCTCGACGCCGATCTTCTTGCCCTTCAAATCCGTCATCGACTTGATGCCCGGCTTGGCGACGATCATGTCGTTGCCGTCGCTGTAGTCGTTGGCGAGAATGCACACGCTCTTGCCGCCACCGTTGCCAGTAACCAAGGCGTCGCCGTTGGTCACCGCCACGGCGTCGACTTTGCCAGCCGTGAATGCGTCCATCGACGGAACGTAATCGAACCACTTGAATTCGACGTTCACGCCGGCCTCCTTGAACCAGCCTTTCTGGATGGCCACTTCCCAGGCTACCCAGCCCGGCCAATCGCTATACGCGATCTTCAAGGTTGGCCCCGTCGGCGCTGGGGCAGGGGCGGGCGCTGCGGTGCTCGCTGCAGCCGCAGCGGATGCGGCAGGCTTTTCCGGCGTCGGCGGCGTCGACTTGCTACAGGCAGTAAATGTCGTGGCGAGCAGAAGTACGTATGCTGAGATTCGCTGGGAAATAATCATCTGGGGCCTAGTTTGTGAGGGCTGACGCGGCGAGAATCCGGCGGCTACGATTGCGAAATCATTTCGACGATGCTTCGGCTACTGGATCTAACAAATAGATATTCTCGGTCCCGCTTTCGGCAGTGAATGATCGGCGAGGCGTCGAGTCAATATGGGACTTGGCGTGCGAGACGCGCGGAATTTTGCCCCGCGCGGTCTCGAGTGTGCTTCGCATTGGCTAGTACGAACGTGCGAGTTGCGTACGGCGTGAACCTCGCTACGTCGGTTCGTGATCAGAGCTGGGCGAACTCGCCGAAGGCTGCCTCGACGGAGGCGAAAATCTTCCGAGCTTCGGTCAAGCCGAGTTCGGCAACGGTCTTCCTGAGCTGGACCTCCAAGGCTGCCGGCCGGCGGCCTTTGCGCGCGATTTTCGGCTGAGTCTTCCGCTTGGCCTTCTTCGCCGCCAGAGTGATGAACTTGCTGCGACCCGCTTTCGCCGGGAGGCGCCGGGCTGCCTTGCTTCCTTTTCCAGGCTTCTTTCCAGTCATGTCGGGGGGTGTCCTTTCGTTGGCTTCCCCAGTGGCCAAGACATTTAGATCGGGATGTACCAGTCTTTTAAGTCAAGATACCAGTGGTTGCCACGTGTCGAATCGAAATGCGATGAAATAGGGAATTGCCACGCGCTCAGTCGCGAGGTGTCGCGAACGAGGCAAGGCTCGGTTGGAATCGGGCTGCGTGCGCCCGTATCGAGGTCGGCTGCTTGAAAACGCTTTGAGACTGCTGCGCTGTTCGTAGACGATTTTCCGAGAGCTCGGTGATTTCCGAGGCTACAGCCAGCGATCGCGTTCGAGTTCGGACAGCAACCCGTCCGTGTGAACGGACGACTGCTGAATCATTACCCTGAGACGACCGTCGCTGTGGCTAGTCCACACCTGGGCTCACGAGTTGCATCTTCCAGTGATCGGTGGAAACTCCGCCGGTTGAAAGCGCCGAGTCGTCCCGGCATATGCCCGTCGCGAACCGAGTCGTCCCGGTTCAGGCTGACCATTGTCGCGGAGCTCATCACGCCGCGACAGTGTGAGAATCACCCGCCCTTTGTTTCGCCAATGTCACTGCTGTTAATCCGGCAATCGGCAGTGCGTTTTTGCGCACATCCGCAACGGCCCGGGCTGGTCCGCAAATTCCCTTTGAAATTTCCCTGTTTGGCGCCGTGACCGCGGGGCAGCAGGGGGCCGGCTTCAGTCGCTAATTTTCGTTTCCCTCCAAGTGCGAGCCGGCAATCCGCGCTGCAACATTGCCGGCTCGGGTCGCGTCTGGAGGTCGCCCAGAACCATCGCCGTCTGGGCGGCCTATTACTGTGCCGTGCTGCACGTCGCGAAAATCGACGTGCAGCCGGCCTCGCTGGTGCCCAGGGTCAAGGGCACTTGGCGCTGATCTTCCTCTTCACCGGCTCGAGGTGCTTCAAATAAATCGCCAGATCCGAGAGCTCCGCATCGCTGAACGGGTAGCGTTCCATCGTCAGGCACAGCGCGTTCCCGTCTTTGTCCTTGCCGTCGCGGATGGCGACCTTGATGTCGTCCTCGTCCCACGAGCCAATCCCGGTCGTCGCGTCCGGTGTGACGTTGGCGTAAAAACCCGAGCCCCCGAAGTCGGTTTGGTGGCAGGTCGTGCACTTCCTGATCGTCGAGAGGCCATCAATCAAGGCGATTGCGCGCGCCTGCGCGGCAGCAAGCTCCAGGTCCACCGGGTCCGGTGAGCCGCCGGCCCCGCCTTCACCCGTCTCGCCGGCGCCGCCCTGGTCGTTGGAGCCGCCCGTGCCGGAGCCGCCCGTATTGCTGGAGCCGCCTGCGGTACCGGCTTTTCCGCCGCTGGCGGGCTGCGTGCGGCCGCCTTCGCCCGTATCGTCGGGTTCGTCGGGTACGCCGCCCGTCGAGGACTCGCCCGCCTCGCTAGTGTCGCTTCCGCCCGTACCGGTCGCGCCACCGGCGTGCCCGCTCCCGCCTTTCCCCGCGGCAGCCGGAGTGCCCGATTCGTCACTCGACGAACAGCCGACGCCCACCAAGCAGGCCGCCGTCGCAGCGGATAGGGAGAGCCACAACAACAAAGTGTTAGAACTGAGGTGTGTTCGAGACATTACAAGATTCCTAATGATTGGTTTCGGGACGATTGCCAGGTGACGTTTCGCGCCTCGATCGCGGTTTGCGTACTTCCGTTCAAGTGCTTGAAATTAGTCGATTAAGCGCCGAAGGTTGGGTGCAGGACGCGGATCTTCGTGCAGCCCGTTCTCGTTTCGGATTCGTACGCGGCTTTTGCACGGTTGACGGTGTGAGGTGAGTGTTGGGCACATGTGAGATGTTGGCTAGGGGCGCGCTAACTCTGGTGGTTGATTAGTGTCCAGCAAAGTATTTCGTTGATAGTTGTTTTGTGTTTCGCGTGAGATGTGTTTGCAGATTTTGGCCCATATTACCCAATGTTTCTAAGAGCGGAGTCGCCGGGTTCCTGGCGTTGGCACTCCGGTCGAGCGATGTTGATCAGTGGTAACAGAAGGGTTTCTGGGGCTCATTGTTCATTCTGCAATTGTGAGGAATTGGGGTGGCTAGCGGTTCTTGTTAAGTCGCTGTTGCTTGGTTGCGGCTGTTTTTCGCGACGAATCTAGGGGTATTCGTAATGGTTTCGCGGAAAAGCCGACATGATTGCGGCGATGTGTCGTGGGCTCATGTTGCTAATTGTGATGTGCAAACTGGGGATTTGGGCGTGTAAAATGTGTGATTGTGTTGTTTGATCCTTGACTGGTTTAGGTCTCACAAGTTAAAGGCCAAGGGATGCTGTGAGTCGGCCGACGACAGTGTCGGACTCGGAAGCCCGGCTCACCCATCACGCCCATCCCGATCGCCCCCGTGCAGCCGGGGAGGGCCGCCCCTCGCGCTTACTCGATCCAATCCAAATGACTGGGCTCCTCGAGCCAATTCCTACCCCGGTGTCCCGCCGAGGAGTTTTTCGGAAGACGGTGAGTTACCATGAAACGACGTAATTTTTTGAAAGCTGCCGCCGTCGGTAGCGCTGCCGCTGCGGCAGGGGTGAGCATGAAGGTTCGCCGCGCCAGCGCAGCTCCGCTGTTCGGCGACGTACCGGCCGACCACGCCAGCATCATGCTGCCGAAGCAAAACCAGGCGACCAACATCCTGGAATGCTTCATGTACGGCGGCGTCACCCCTTGGGAAGGTTTCTATTGCGTCCCGGGCTACGGCTCTGAGGCGGCCAAGACCTGGCACAAGACCTATCCTGCTGACTTCCTGAATGCGGCCAAGGCGTGCAGCTACAGCGATCCCGGGCTGTTCACCCCCTTCGCGGACGACTCTGGCTCGAGCGTGCCTGGCTTCTTGGATGCCCCGAAGCAGATCCACCTCAGCCCGTTCTTGCTGCCCCTGATCGCGCGGACGGACCTCACCGACCGCATGCGCATCGTGATCAACCGTCACGCACTCGAACCGCACGAAGCAGCGATTCCGTTGACCATGGCCGGCGCCACGCTCGGCTCGCCGTCCCTGGCCGCGCTCGGCACGCACGTGGCCCGATACTTCGTGGATCACGACCTGGAGGGCAAGCACCCCGCGCCCTTCGCCTACGGTGTCGTGGGTACCGGTAATTTCATCAACACGGACAACATCTTGACGATGCTGGCGACGGGCCTGCATCCGGGGGCCGCGCGACCCCTGCACATCAAGATGAACGACGTGGCCCGCCTGAGCTCGCTGATCAGCCGCACGCCGATTGGTTCACTCGAAGATCGCGAGCGCTACGACGCGCTGCTCGGCACGTACTTTGGCCAGTTTCAGAACCGCATGAAGTTCACCAGCACCGGTGACATGCTGCGTGCACCGCGCTTCGACGAGTTGAGCGCCGCGAAGAATGCGGTGGCTCACGCCAAGGATATCCAGGATCTGCTCGCTCCCGAGTTTTTGGCACGGATTCCGGGCAGCGGATGCTTCGCGCGCGGTGGATCGCAGACGATCAACCAATCGCAGGTCGGTGCCTTGCCGGTGTCGGCGACCGCCAACTACCCGGCCATGAGCTTGAACATGGCGGTTCACCTGCTGACGCACCCGACCGCGCCCGCAGCTCACTGCATGGTGATCGACGGCGGCATCGTCGCCGCCGACGGTGGTGGTGGCTACGACACTCACAACGAGACGCCGTTCACCCAATCGCACAACCTGAAGAACTTCTTCGATGCCCTCTTGCCGCTGGTGAATAAACCTGGCGAGACCGACCCGAACAAGCTCGACCTGAACAAGACCATGATCATTCTGAATATGGAGTTTGGGCGCACCCCCGGCATCCAGGCGAACAAGACCAACACCGGGCGCAACCATTGGCCCTACGGTTACACTCAAGTCTACATTGGCGGACCGATCACCAACGCTCAAAGGGGCGTCTACGGGTCGATCCCCGAGAGCGGTACGGCGTCCGTGTACACAACGCCGACAGAAAATCGCATCGCTGCGTTGTTGGCGATGGGCATTTGGCCCTTCGACGCATCGAGTTTCAGCAGTGCATCAGTCCAAGATTCGAGTTCTGAAAGCGCCGCGGTGCGCAGCGTGTTGAAGCGCGTGTTGGGGTATACGGTATGAAAACTTCACTCAAATGGTTGGCGCTTTTTGGCGCGGCCGCCGCCCTGGCCGGTTGCGGTGACTCTGATAATCCATCCAGCGGCGCCGCAGGCGCGGACGCGGGCGGCAGCTCGAACTCGAGCAGCGGTGGCAAGAGCGGCTCGGGCTCTACCGGCAAAGCGGGTAGTAGCTCGGGCAAAGCCGGCGCTTCCGGCAAGGCCGGCGAAACCGGTACTGCTGGCGAGACGAGCAACGCGGGAACCGGTGGCGGCCCCGTGGGTGACTCCGGCGCGCCCGGAACTGGCGGTGGCCCAGTGGGTGAAGGTGGCGACGGCGGCGAAGCGGGCTCCGGCGAAACCGATCACACGGTCGCCTGGTACCAGTGCCAATCGACCGATCAAGAGTTCGTGCGCCGCGCGATCTTGGGTATCCTCGGTCGCCGTGCCTACGGCCAAGCCGAGGTCAATGTCTACACTGACATGATCCAGCAGATCGACGCGCTGGACGGGTACGATCCCGATCAGAAGATCTCCGCGCCGATCACTACCCTGCGCCACAGCCGCCAGGTCGTGGTCAACGCACTGCTGGCCCAACCGGAATATGCCTCCAACTGGGCCGAGCTCTACCGTGACTTCGTGCGCGTGCAGCGTGTTCAGGAGCAGGCAAACGCAGCTTGCGACGCGCTCCGCGTCCGCACCACCGACGCCAAAGCCCTGGCCGCGTGGGTGCGCGACCAATCGCCGCTCGTCGGTGGTGACGGCAAGGCCGCGGGCACCTTCGCGGACGTGGTGTTCGGTTCGATCGAGCTGGATGACATCACGCCACTGTACGTCGAAAGCCTGTTCACCATCGTGCTGAAGACGTACAACGGCGCCAACGCGCTGCCGGTCGCTCTCGAGCTGTCTCGGCGTGCCGACTTCGGTGCTTGGTTCGACGGCGCCTATCTCAACCGCGACATGGTTTGCCTCGGCTGTCACAACAGCGAGTTCTCCGTGACGCAGTCGATCGACCCGGAGCTGAACCGCCACTTCCCGGTGCCCGGCCTATTCGAAAAGGCGCTCTTCGGTGATTCCACCGGTCCGGGTCTGGTCAACGGCTTCAGCGGCGCGGATCGTCTGCACGGCGCTCTACGTCGCGCGCAGTTCCTCGCCGGTCCGTCCAACATCATCAACACCAACAGTGCCGTAGAGTACGGCTACGTCGATTGTGCGGCGGCGACCACCGCGCAGATCAACGCGGCGGCGGGGGCAGTACCAGCTTGCGCGTCGGGCGACCCACTCTTGTACTGCGTCCAAGCGAGCGGGCTCATGTGCACGAGCGCCGCGAACCGGACGCGCCGGATTCAGCCA
>Ga0247766_1000028_pt1 | contig 32258 bp, 17 predicted proteins | sample UWRJL223509R6_FD_179946 | JGI IMG/M metagenome (GOLD analysis project Ga0247766, IMG submission 179946) | Plant litter microbial communities from Arlington Agricultural Research Station in Wisconsin, United States - UWRJ-L223-509R-6 | ecosystem: Environmental > Terrestrial > Plant litter >... | reverse complement strand
CTAGTAGAGAATACGAAGGCGTAAATGAGATAACAATCATAAAGGAACTCGGCAAACTAACTACCGTAACTTCGGGATAAGGAGGGCTCATTAATCTCGATTAATACGAGTAAAAAGGAAGAAGCATGAAATATTGTTGTACGACTGTTTAATTAAAACAAAGCACTTTGCAAAAAGATGATAAATCTAAGTATTGAGTGTGATCTCTGCCCGGTGCCGGCTGGTTAACGAATTTACTAAATTGTTAAAAATTTGGTTTTAGAGGAACCCCCGGTTAAAGGCGGCCTTAGCGTGAGGGTCCTAAGGTAGCGAAATGCCTTGGCCGTTAAATGCGGTCTTGCATGAATGACGTAACGATACAACAGCTGTCTCTATGATTGACTCAGTGAAATTGGAATAACTGTGCAGATACAGTTTACCTCTAGTTAGACGAGAAGACCCTATGCAGCTTTACTGTTACTAATTATTGAATGTGGTTCAGAGAAATTTAGAGTGATAAGGTAATTGATAAGATATATTTGGAACGCCTTTCTTTTTCCATCATATTATTGTAATATAATAGCAATAGAATGTTATATTACTTAACCTTGAAATAAGGAACAATTGTTAAAAGACAGTTTATGCGGGGCACAGACCCCACAAAGAGTAGATGGGTGTGTCTAAAAATTTAAAATTTAGGTTTGCAATTTTTATATAGAATTTCTATATTTAATCTTATTTGTGCAATTCATAGAGTATATTATGTAAGGCTAATTAAAGTTCTTATGTATTATACTCCTTGGGTGTAGTATAAAAAATGTTAGATGTATCAATTTACATTTTAATATATAGGAAATTAGGTAAGATTTTATTTATGGTGAAATTAGATGTAATATAATAAAATATTATGAAAATCATATTCTAATGTTTTTATTAGTTATTATTAAGGAGTAAGCTTTATAGTTTGCGTTTTAATAATAGTAATGTTTTTTACTTATAAAGCTTAATGGCTTAATCTTGCCTTACTGTTTGATTAACAACAAATCTTACAGTCGCGTAAGCGGGGCATAGGATCACAAGATACAAAAAGGAAAGATCTTGGATTATTGGAAAAGCTACGCTAGGGATGTTTGTCCTTCAATATTTTAAGGCTGAGGAGTGTAAGCTCTCCTAAAAATAAAGCTTTATTAAAATAATTGATAATATATTGGGTTAATTTCAAAAATTACTTTAATAATTAAAGTAAATTTGAAGCGAAATTTATCTTAGCATAATTTATAAAAGATAAAATCGTTCAACGACTATAAGGTGAGTAATGCTAATAATAATCCTTTATTAATACCCAACTTTCTTTTTTATAATGTATATAAAAAAATAAAATGATAATATAATTTAATATGGAAAATAATACAAACAAAAATTTAATTATTTTTAGTAAATATTTTAACAAAAATAAATCATCAACTACTAATATACAAAGTTCTTATGTAGGAAATCATAAATATTTTCCTCCTGTATCTAAAGAATGGAAAGATAGTATTTATGCCTTTAACAAAAATAACTTAAAAAATTTACCTTTTTATCATATAAAAATTAATGAAATAATTAAAAATTATTTTAATTTATTTTTTAAACCTAAATTTCTTTTAAATAAAGAAAAACCACGTAAATATAGATATTTATCTTTAAATACAATATATGTAAGTAAAGCAGAAATTATACATACTAATAATAAAGCAATTTTAACTGTATATGTTTATAATAGAGAAAAAATCTTATTATTAAAAAAAATTAAAAAAATAAAAAAATCTTTTTATAAAAAAATTGTATTATTAATAAATAGTAATTTAGATATAATGGGTGGCTTTAATTTTAATGCTTCATCTAATTTATATAATAAAATAATTAAATATTTATTAAATAAAGAATTAATACTTCTTAGAAAATATAAATTAAGATTAAATCTTAATTTATATAAATTTGAAGAAAAACTTTTATTTAAATTAAAGAATTTAATTATAAAATTTTATAATAAAAAAGTCGAATTTAATATTGTAAATATGAAATCTATAATGCTTAATAGTGAAATATTTACTAATTTATTTACACTAAAAATAAAAAATAAGAAAGCTTCTATTCTAAGAATGGTGAGAAGAATGTTTAATAAGGTAGTTTTACCTAAAACTAACAGTGTAATAGAAAAAAGCCCTGTTATAAAAGGTGTAGATTTCAGTTTAATAGCAAATAAATTTAAAAGTTTAAATATAAGTTCTATATTAAAAAATAATGATATAACTGAATTATATAAAGACTTATTTAATATAAGCGCAAGCTCTTATAATAAAATAAATAAAGAAATATTTAATTCTATAAATTATAAAAATGTAGGTGGTTTAAGGTTAGAAGTTAGGGGTAGATTAGGTAAACGACTTAGAGCTGATAGAAGTTTTGTTAGAGTAAATTGAAAAGGAGGATTAAAAAATATTAATTCATCATATAAAAAATTGTCTTCAGTAAATATGAGAGGTTATGTTGAATCTAATTTGGATTATTCTATATTTACATCTAAACGTAATATTGGGGCTTTTGCAGTAAAAGGTTGATTTAGTGGTAAATAAATTATAAATTATATAAAAGAGTTTTATACTATAAATACATATAAAAAAGAAAAGAAGAAATAGTCTGAACCATTTTGTGAAAAATGGAAATAAATTAATATGATAACAAATTGAACAGGCTAATTTGCGCAAGAGTGTACAAAATGAGTGCGCGGTTTGGCACCTCGATGTCGGCTTAACTTATCCTCATGGATGCAGAAACTATGTAGGGTACGACTGTTCGTCGATTAAAGAGTTACATGAGCTGGGTTAAATACGTCGTGAGACAGTATGGTTTCTATCTTCTAGAGGAAGTTAGAATATAATAAGGATTAACCTTGTACGAAAGGAACATGGGACACTATTGTTATACCTTATGTTTGTATAGCAGTTTTATTAACCTCTGGTTTACCTGTTGTTTATGTGCCCTATATTAAAATTATTAATATAATATAATAAACTAAAAAAGATGAATGTTATATTAATAATATGGATATTTTAATTATTAAAATGTTCTAGGGATGTTATAGTCACTTAAGTAAATAAATAGCATAGGCATGGCAGGAAAGCTAAGTTAGTCCAAGATAAGTGCTGAAAGCATATAAGCACGAAACTTACCTTAAGATATTTCTTAAATATACGTAATATAATATTACATTAATAGGCTTAGTTTGCAATAATCTAGAGATTTTAAGGAACTAAGCACTAATTTTATAAAAAACTAACTGAAAAATATATCTTATATTTGAGCTAACATTTTATATGTTAGTTTAATAAAAAATAAGAGCGAAATATATTAGTTGTTTAATTAAGTTTATAGCTTAAATGTTCAGTCTGGTTAGCTTAAATATTAGGTCTGATTAGCATAAAAGTAATGCAATTGTTTTGTAATCATTAGAGGGAAGTGCGATACTTCCATTAGACTAATAAAAGAAAGGATTAGTAGTCAAGTGGTAAGACATAGCTTTTTCAATGCTATTACCGCAGGTTCGAATCCTGTCTAGTCCTTAGTATAAACTATAAAGTTTATTTAAAATTTTTATATAAATCTTGTCTATTTTATATGTATATATTAATAAATAATAATTATTAGAATAATATATATAATGATATAATTATAGAGGCTATAGCTCAATCGGTAGAGCATATTGCTCATAACAGTAGTTATAAGTGTTCAAGTCACTTTGGCCTTATATATTTATATATATAATGCGGGTTAGTGTAATAGGAAAACGTTCGGCTCATGACCGGAAAATATAGGTGCAATTCCTTTACCCGCGTATTTCTTTATATCCGAGTGCTGGAATGGTAGACAGTACAAGCTTAAGTTTTGTTGGTTAATAGCCGTGAACGTTCAAGTCGTTCCTCGGGTATTAAATTAAGAATTATATATTCGTATTATACTATATTTAAATTTGAAGGGGGTATAGTTTAGTTTGGTAAAACACTGACTTTGCAAGTCAGATTCCTGGGTTCGAGTCCTGGTATCTCCATAAGCTTGAGAAGCTCAATTGGTTGAGCATTGTATTGAAGAAACTTGGGTTGTAAGTTCGAGTCTTACCTTAGGCGTATAAAAATTGAAAAAATAGATGTGTTGGAAATTGGTATACAAGTTGTATTTAGGATACAATGATTACGGTCGTTACAAGTTCAAGTCTTGTCATCTATATTTATATTTTTATATAATCTAAATATGTTGTGGACTAATGGGTAAGTCATAAATTTTTGGTGTTTAACCATTGAGTGTTCGAATCACTTCAACATAATATATTAAGGATAATATAGCTCAATAGGTAGAGCGATTGTTTGTGGTACAGTAGGTTCTCTGTTCAATTCAGAGTATTGTCCCTTGATTAATCTTAATATAATAATTAATCATTACTTATTTTTTTTTTTACCTTAAATATTTAAGAGTCTTTATATTAATTAATAATTACTATTAAAGTAATCTTTATTCTTTTTATGAATAGGTAGGAGAGGGTGACAAAAATAAAAAAAAAAATTTACATTTTTTAAATTGTATTTTTAATTTTTTTTTATTTAATAAAAATAGGTTTAATTTGACGGTAATTGTAGTTTAATTTTAGGGTAATTGGAGTTGAACTTGAAGGCTATTAGATTTTAACTTGTTTTTCTTTAGTTTAATAAAAAAAATACGCTGTTAAGGTTGTATTTTTAATTTAGCGGAACCCGGGTAGTTTAACGGTAAAACCTTAATTTCATACATTAAAGATGAGAATTCGACTTTCTCCCCAGGTTATGTGTTTACACAAAAAAATTCTTTTATGATAATAATTTCAATACTTTCTTTACTACTTTCTAATGCCGTAACATTAAGACGAGATCTTTCAATTCTGTTTAATAGAATTGCTATAATAGCTTTAATTTATTGTATTTTACAAGATATAGTTAGCTTATCCTTAATAAATAAAGGTTTAGGTATACATGGAGGTTTACTTCATATTACGAATATAACTCAAATATTTCATATATTTATTTTTTTTATTAGTATATTAATATTACAATTAACAAGTTTTTACCCTAGGGTAATACGGACACCTAAATCTTTTTGATTAAAAGATTTAAAAAAATTTTTATCTAAATTTTATTATAATAAATTAGGAGAACATCTTAAAATAATAGAATATCCTTTAATAATCTTATTTGTAATTGGAGGTGCAGTTTTTTTAATTTCTACAAACGATTTAATTTCAATTTTTCTTTCTATAGAATTACAAAGTTATGGTTTATATTTATTAAGTACTATTTATAGAAATTCTGAGTTATCTACTGCAGGAGGTTTGATTTATTTTTTATTAGGGGGTTTAAGTTCTTGTTTTATTTTATTAGGTACAAGTTTATTATATGCAAACTCAGGTACTACAAGTATGGATGGTTTATATATAATAAATAGCATTAGTGATATCAATGATAATAACACTACATGATATAAATCCTATTATTTAAATTTTTCTTTACTTATTTTCAGTATAGGATTTTTATTTAAAGTAAGTGCAGCTCCCTTCCATTGATGAAGCCCTGACGTGTACGATTCCATACCTACGATAGTTACGACGTTTGTAGCTATTATAGCCAAAATTTCTATTTTTATTTTTTTATTGGAATTAGTTTATCATACAAATAATTCATTATCTGAATTTAGTTGAACATATGCTTTACTAATAAGTTCTCTTATTTCCTTAATAATTGGAACTGTTTTAGGTTTAACACAATTTAGAATTAAAAGATTACTTGCCTATAGTACTATATCTCATGTAGGTTTTATATTATTAGCTTTAAGTATTTCTAGTGTGGAATCAACACAAGCATTTATATTTTATTTAATACAATATTCTATAAGTAATTTAAATATATTTATTATTTTAATAACTATAGGGTTTTCTTTATATAATTATATGAATCACAGTAAAAATTCTCTAAATTTATTAGAAGCTAATAATTCACCTATACAATTAATTAGTCAATTAAAAGGTTATTTTTATATAAATCCTTTATTATCTTTAAGTTTAGCTATTACTATTTTTTCTTTTGTAGGTATACCGCCTTTAGTTGGATTTTTTGCCAAACAGATGGTATTAAGTGCTGCGTTAGATAATGGTTATATTTTTATTTCTTTAGTTGCAATACTTACTAGTGTTATAGGTGCTGTTTATTATTTAAATATAATTAAAGAGATTTTTTTCTATTCTCCTGAACATAAGTTATCTCAGACATCGGTGGAGTCTTCTTCTGTTATTTATACAGGCGCAAGCACTAGCGTAAGCTCTGATTCTAATTATATTTATAATATTAATTCTAAATTTTTAGTTAAAAATAATAACATTACTGTTATTTCTAGTCCTTTTTCAATTACAATTTCTATTATTACATTAGTAATATTATTATTTATATTTATGAATAAAGAATGATTAAGTATGGGTACCATATTGGTACAAGTTTTATTTAGTAATTAGATGAGTAGTATGACATTTTTCATTTTATTTGTGTGTATAATTGCTTTACTTTTTTTATTTATTAATTTAGTATTTGCTCCTCATAATCCTTATCAAGAAAAATATAGTATATTTGAATGTGGTTTTCATAGTTTTCTGGGTCAAAATAGAACACAATTTGGAGTAAAATTTTTTATTTTTGCTTTAGTTTACTTATTGTTAGATTTAGAAATATTATTAACTTTTCCTTTTGCAGTTAGTGGATATGTAAATAACATTTACGGTTTAATTATTACATTAGGGTTTATAGGTATAATAACTATAGGATTTATATATGAACTAGGTAAAAGTGCTTTAAAAATAGATAGTAGACAAATAATAACTATAACTAAATTTAATTCATCTTCTACTATAGAATATATAGGTAGAATATAATATATTTAGCTTATATTAAGTTAATATAATAAATATAAAAAAAATGTATTTTTTTTTATTTATATAAAAATTACATAGATATATATATCTATATATACCTGAAATTATTACTATTATATTGTATATTATATATTAATACCTGAAATTCTGACTATTATATAGAAGATTTATCTATAAATTATATCTAAAGCTAGGTATTTATAAAAAAATATGGATGTATTTATAAATTAATATTTAAATATAAATTATGATGTAGAAGGTTTACACTAGGATTGCAAATCTTAAGTTTGGGGTTCGATTCCTCCATAATTTTAAGGTGTTAATGTATCTTCTTTTTATATTAATGCCTAATATCGTAGTCAAAAATTTGTAAACTATATAGATTTATAACCAAAAAAAATATCTTTTTTTTTTCATTTTCAACCTTTACCTTGTTTAAGGGAGGGTTGTATTTATATGTTTATATTATCAAGGCTTATTTAAATATTTAAGTATTGTTGAATAATAATATTTTAAAACAAAAGTTTTTGTTAATATTTTTAAACTTTCAGTCCTTAATCGTTTTATTATGTCTAGTCTTTAATATGTATAGTCTTTAATATCTCATTTAAAGGGGGGGGGGGTATTTATTCATAAAACATGGTATGGGTCTAGGGTCTAGGCGGGGTGGGTCAAAAGAATAAATATTTATACTTAAAAAAAAAATTTTTTTTTAGTTATAAAAGGTCCATAATAACTTGAGAGTGTTATGGTTTATAAAGATTAAGAGTAATATTCCTGTATTATTTTTTTTTTCAAACTATTCTCTGTTAATAATATTAAATAATATTCTTCTACATTATATAGCCATTATTATATTCTATATTTTATGAGTAGGTTGATGTAGTAATATCTTAGTGATTTTTTCAATATAGAAGTCAATTAAAAGATAATTTAAAAATGTACATTTTTGTTCAAATCTTTTCAATGAAACTTGATGCACCTAGTCCTTGAGGACTATATTTCCAAGATAGTGCTACTCCTCAAATGGAAGGTTTGGTTGAATTACATGATAATATTATGTATTATTTAGTTATAATCTTATTTGCCGTAGGGTGAATTTTATTTTCTATTGTTTGAAATTATATTGGTACAAAATCACCTATATCTCATAAATATTTAAATCACGGTACACTTATAGAATTAATATGAACAATTACTCCTGCAGTTATCTTAATATTAATAGCTTTTCCTTCATTTAAATTATTATATTTAATGGATGAGGTTAGTGATCCTTCCATGTCAGTTTTAGCAGAGGGTCACCAATGATATTGAAGTTATCAATATCCTGATTTCTTAAACTCAGAAAATGAATTCATAGAATTTGATTCATATATAGTACCAGAATCAGATTTAGAAGAAGGAGCTTTAAGAATGTTAGAGGTGGATAATCGTGTAATATTACCTGAATTAACACATGTCAGATTTATTATTACAGCTGGAGATGTAATTCATAGTTTTGCTGTACCATCTTTAGGTATAAAATGTGATGCTTATCCTGGAAGATTAAATCAAGTATCTGTGTTTATTAATAGAGAAGGGGTTTTCTATGGACAATGTTCAGAGATTTGTGGTATTCTACATAGTTCTATGCCTATAGTGGTAGAATCAGTCTCATTAGAAAAATTTCTTTCTTGATTAGAAGAACAATAATCAAGGTAAAATTATGATATTAATGTAGGATTAAAAGTTTAACCCTAATTCTTTTTTTTTTTTATAATAAAAATGATTATTTAAATCATAAGGTCTAATCATTGAATATCGACTATGAATTTAAATCATATGTTTGAGGTTTAATTCCTCTTTAGTTTATAAAATTTAGATTTAATTCTTAATTTATTTTTAACTGACTATCTTATTTTTGTAATCTAATATAAAAAGTATTGAACAGAAAACATGTAAGATATGTATACACAATTTAATAGTGAATATTAATCCTTTAAATAAATCAAGTAGGTTGATATCTTCTATATCTATATGAAATGAACGATGGTTTTTATCTACAAATGCTAAAGATATAGGTACTTTATATTTAATATTTGCCTTATTTTCAGGATTGTTAGGGACGGCTTTTTCTGTGCTAATTAGAATGGAATTAAGTGGACCTGGAGTACAATATATTTCAGATAATCAACTATATAATAGTTTAGTAACTGCACATGCTTTATTGATGATTTTCTTTATGGTTATGCCTGCTTTAATAGGAGGTTTTGGTAATTTTTTAATGCCACTTATGGTAGGGGGGCCTGATATGGCATTCCCGAGACTTAATAATATAAGTTTTTGATTATTACCACCTAGCCTGGTCTTATTAGTATTTTCTGCTTGTATAGAAGGAGGTGCAGGAACTGGTTGAACTATTTATCCTCCTTTATCAGGAGTACAAAGTCATAGTGGACCTAGTGTGGATTTAGCTATATTTGCTTTACATTTATCAGGTGTTAGTAGTTTATTAGGGGCTATTAATTTCATAACTACAATAGTTAATATGAGAACACCTGGAATAAGATTACATAAATTAGCTTTATTTGGATGAGCAGTAGTTATTACTGCTGTGTTATTATTATTATCCTTACCAGTTTTAGCCGGTAATCTCTAGATCTGCTGGCTTTAAATGAGGCTATGTGCTGGGAACCCCTGAGGTTATTAATTATCTTAGGGCAATCAGCAGGTAACTTATAAGGTTTTAGTCTTATAGGGTACTTCAGAGACTATACGCCTCAATATATTGGTTAAAGATTCTTTTTTTAATTTGAGCTAAATTTATTAATATTTAAATTAAATAATTTAATATAAATATATTTAGATAAATAGAAAATAAATTTCTTTTTTATAGCTTTATATAAGATATAGTCCAAACATCATTGCGAGATGACTGGCTGACTTTTTTAATTTAATCTAAAAAAGATATATTTAAAAATTAACTAGAAATATAGTTAAATACTATCGATATAAATTAAGGTGTATTAGTTTAAAGGTAAAACTGCATTTGAACCGGCTTAGGTAAAGTGAGTTCGAATCTCACATAGTTTAATAGATAAAAATTGTATTAGGGTTTAGTAGCAAGTTTATTGGCTGTGGCGTATGTAACAATGGCTGAAAGAAAAACCATGTGCAAGTATGCACATAAATACCATTTGGGAATTACTATGCTTTTAACTGATAGAAATTTTAATACATCCTTCTTTGAAACTGCAGGAGGTGGTGATCCTATTTTATTCCAACATTTATTTTGATTCTTTGGTCACCCAGAGGTTTACATTTTAATTATACCAGCTTTCGGTATAATAAGTACAACTATTTCAGCTTATTCAAATAAATCTGTATTTGGATACATAGGTATGGTTTACGCTATGATGTCCATAGGAGTATTAGGATTTATTGTTTGAAGTCATCACATGTATACAGTAGGTTTAGATGTGGATACAAGAGCGTATTTCACTGCGGCTACTTTAATAATTGCAGTTCCTACAGGTATTAAAATATTCTCCTGATTAGCTACATGTTATGGTGGTTCTATTAAATTAACTCCTTCTATGCTATTTGCTTTAGGTTTTGTATTTATGTTTACAATTGGAGGATTATCAGGTGTTGTTTTAGCTAATGCATCTTTAGATATAGCATTTCACGATACTTACTATGTTGTAGCACATTTTCATTATGTACTGAGTATGGGAGCAGTGTTTGCTATGTTTAGCGGATGATACCATTGAATTCCTAAAATGTTAGGTTTAAATTATAATCTTACATTATCTAAAGTACAATTCTGATTATTATTTTTAGGAGTAAATCTTACATTCTTCCCTCAACATTTCTTAGGTTTACAAGGAATGCCTAGAAGAATAAGTGATTATCCTGATGCATTTGCAGGTTGAAATTTAATAAGTAGTTTTGGGTCTATAGTTAGTGTAGTAGCAGCTTTCTTATTCTTGTATATAGTTTATATACAATTAGTTGAAAGTGAATATGCAGTAAGATATCCTTGATTAAGTCCTCAATTTTATACTGATACTTTACAAGCTCTATTAAATAGAAGTTATCCTAGCTTAGAATGAGCTTTATCTAGTCCACCTAAGCCTCATGCATTTGTAAGTCTACCATTACAATCTTCTATTGGAGGGAGGTAAGGAAAGACCTATGGATGCTGATTGGATAGGGACCTTTGGGTAAGGATAAGCATTTACTAAATAAACAAGAAAAATTTAAAATTAGTTTAAAAATGTAGGTTAAACCTGTCTTTTTAGTAATATTAGCTAAATAAAGTCGAGGATATTATGATTAAAGAAATGAAAAAGGGTCCTTGATGTCTTGTAGACCATAAGGACTGTAAAGAGTTCACCAAGTCACTTAATGAATATAATAGAGCCAAAGCTGAGTTTAATTCTAAAGATAATTATTTGAAAAAGAAAATAGGTGAATTGATTAATAGAAGTAAGTAATTTTTATTAATTTAAGTTCGTTATTTTTTTTTTGTAAGTTAAATCTCTAATTAAATATCTTAGGTCCAGTTTATACTAGTATTTTTAAGTTCTAAAGGAGATATTAAATTAGAGAGGAGTATATCACTAATTTGGGCGGGATGCTTACTTGTCCTGGCCATACGGAGGGCTAGGGTAGGAGTTTTGTTTCATTTATTGAAAGTAACCCTTATAAGGGGGAATGATGATGATCTATTGATATAAGTCTGAAAATGTAGACATAACAGGTTAATTTGTTACGATCCTTTTCTTGGGGTGAAAACTGTTATAAGTCTTAAACAGTAAGGGTGGGCCCTATTCGTAGTTTTTACTTAAAAATACTTATTAAATGGTTATATATAACCATTTAATTAAATACTTTAATAATAATTAAAAAAATTATTTATTTAAATATTTACTTTAAATTAAATAAAAAAAATTAAAATTTTATATTATGAATATAACCTTGATACTTTTTTTAATAGGAATATTAGGTTTCGTATTAAATAGAAAAAATATTATATTAATGCTTATTTCAATTGAAATAATGTTATTAGCTATCACATTTCTGATATTAGTAAGTTCACTTAATATGGATGATATTATAGGTCAAACTTATGCTATTTATATAATAGTTGTAGCAGGAGCAGAATCTGCAATAGGTTTAGGTATTTTAGTTGCTTTTTATAGATTAAGAGGAAGTATAGCAATAGAATATAAATAATGTATATAAGTATAATAATCTTACCTTTATTAGGATCTATAGTTTCTGGCTTTTTTGGTAGAAAAGTTGGAGTTAACGGTGCACAATTAATTACATGTTTAAGTATAATAATAACAACAATTTTAGCTGTATTAGCTTTTTTCGAGGTAGGTTTTAATAATGCGCCAATAACTTTAAATTTATTTAGATGAATAGATAGTGAATGATTTAATATAACTTGAGGTTTTCAAATTGATAGTTTAACAACATCCATGTTAATACCTGTATTAATCATAAGTTCTTTAGTTCATTTATATTCAATAAGTTATATGAGTGCAGATCCACATAATCAAAGATTTTTTAGTTATTTAAGTTTATTTACTTTTATGATGATAATTCTTGTAACAGCAAATAATTACTTATTAATGTTTGTAGGATGAGAAGGTGTAGGGGTTTGTTCATATCTTTTAGTTAGTTTTTGATTTACTAGAGTAGCTGCAAATCAAAGTTCTATGTCAGCTTTTTTAACAAATAGAGTAGGAGATTGTTTTTTAACAATAGGTATGTTTACAATATTATGATCTTTAGGTAATTTAGATTATGCTACAGTCTTTTCATTGGCTCCTTATATGAATAATAATATTATTATTATAATAGGTATATGTTTATTAATAGGTGCAATGGCTAAAAGTTCTCAAGTGGGATTACATATTTGATTACCTATGGCGATGGAAGGTCCTACCCCAGTTTCTGCATTAATACATGCAGCTACTATGGTTACTGCGGGTGTATATTTATTAATGCGTAGTTCACCATTAATTGAATATAGTAGTACTGTTTTATTACTATGTTTATGATTAGGTGCAATAACTACTGTATTTAGTTCTCTTATTGGTTTATTTCAACAAGATATTAAGAAAGTTATAGCTTATTCTACTATGTCTCAACTAGGGATGATGGTTATTGCAATAGGTTTATCTTCTTATAATATAGCTTTATTTCATTTAATAAATCATGCTTTTTATAAAGCATTATTATTTTTAGGAGCAGGTAGTGTTATACATGCTGTTGCGGATAACCAAGATTTTAGAAAATTTGGTGGGTTAATAGGTTATTTACCTTTAACTTATTCTGTTATGCTAATAGCAAGTTTAAGTTTAGTAGCCTTTCCTTTTATGACTGGTTTTTATAGTAAAGATTTTATATTAGAATCTGCTTATGGTCAATTTAGTTTTTCAGGTGTAGCTGTATATATTATTGCAACTATTGGTGCAATATTTACAACTTTATATTCAGTTAAAGTATTATATTTAACTTTTTTAACTAATCCTAATGGTCCGAAAATTTCTTATAAACATGCTCATGAAGGTAATTTATTTTTGAGTTTACCTTTAGTGATATTGGCTTTATTTTCAATATTTTTTGGTTTTATTTCAAAAGATATTTTTATAGGTTTAGGTTCTAACTTTTTTATAGATAATAGTTTATTTATTCATCCTCTTCATGAAATAATGATAGATACTGAATTTGCTGTATCTACATTCTTTAAATTATTACCTTTTGTATTTACTATCTCTTTTAGTATAGTTGCATTAATAATTTCAGAATTTTTCCCTGAATTTGTTATTTCTTTTAAATTATCTAGATTAGGTTATAATATTTTTGGTTTTTTTAATCAAAGATTTTTAATCGAATATTTTTATAATAAATATATTGTAAATATTATTTTATATTTAGGAGGACAAACAACTAAGATTTTAGATAAAGGTAGTATAGAGTTATGTGGACCTTTTGGTTTAGAAAAAGGATTAATAAGTTCAAGTAAAATGATTTCATATTTAAATACAAGTATTGTAACAAATTATGCTTTATTTATTTTAGTTTCTTTTATTATATATATATTTACTGTTTTTTTTTCTTTACCGAGTTTTGGTTTTGGTTTTAATTTATCTTTATTAATTTTATTAGTTTTTATTTTATTAATGACTGTTACTATTAGACAAGAGGAAAGTAAAATTAAAGGTTCAAATTAAAAAAATGAACCTGTTTTAAATGCTGGGTTTACAGTGAGGCAATAGCTATAAGTTAAAAACTATAGTTCAAAAAAAAAGTCATTCATTATGAGGTTTACAATAAACCAAGTGATAAAGATTTAAACCCTATTTCTAATTCTTTAATTTAAGATTTAGATAATTATATAGATTCTTCTAATATGCAAGATTCTAATTTGGATATAGGTAGTAATTCTTTATAAATTGTTATAACTATTATACTAATTTAAATTGATTATCTAATTTTAAGAATCCAAATTTAAATTCGAAACCAGGTATGCTTAATGCTGATTATTGATTATTAAAATTTAAACTTAAATTAGATAGTCGTAATATAGTTCTATCAAAATGTCCTACTTCTATTGATGAAAAAATATATTTAAATTTTAGTATTTTAAATAATTTCTTTTCAAGTTTTTCACATCAATTTAATATTTTTATTCATTCTTTCGATAGAACTAAATACTCGTTTATTAACCTTTTTTAGACGTAGTAGTTATTTTATTGATGTGATTTTAGCTAGAATCCCTATATTATGGGATGAGTATCTAGCAATCTGAAATAAAATACAATAAATTTTTAGTAGAAAATAAGTATTATATTTAAGTAGAGAATTATTAAAATTAGGATAGGGATATTGGAGACTCTTAGTCTCTTATTGACTACGGTTAAAGCAAAAAAAGCTGAATGGGTGATAAAAGTTATTAATTAATTTGGATTGTGAGTGAGTTCGACAAATTTTTATTAACATTAGTAATTAAAAAAAAATCTCTCATTAGTTCAAAGGGAGAACATGATACTTCTAATATCGCGATTTTAGTTCGAATCTAAAATGGGAATATATAAAGGGAAGTACTAATTAATACAAAAATAGGGTTTATTATTTTATATTTTAAATGTAATATTAAAAATAAGCAGATAAATTAAAGTATGTTAGTTTAAAGGTAAAACGTATGACTACGGTTCATAAGAGTATGAGTTCGATTCTTTTATATACTTATATAAAAAAAATTAACGTTTCTATAGCTCAACGGTAGAGCATAATACTGTTAATATTAGGATAAATGTTCGATTCATTTTAGAAGCTTCAATAAAAAAAATTTATATTAATAACTCTTATTTATTTAAATATATATATTTATAATTCTTAAGTTTTATTTGTATAAAAAAAATAAAAAGAGGTTAGTATAAATCTTAATTCTTTAATTTTTCATACATATAAAATAAATAAAAAGGGGAAATATTTAAATCTTAAAACCTAAATCTTAAAGAAAAAAAAATTTTAATAACTTAATAATAAAAAAAAATGACAAAATTAAAAAAAAAAAATGACAAAATTTAAAAATAAAAATTAAATGACTAATAGTCAATAAAAAAAAAAGTTATTCTATATGTTTGTTATAAATACTATGATTTTAATAGTTATCGTATTATATAATTAAAATATATTTTAATTATTGAGTACAATCCTTTCCATTTAGTTTCTCCTTGACCTTTATAGATCTAAAAGCGTTATTTTAATACTAGTATAATTAAATATTCGTATTAGACTATATTAAAATAACTAATTTAGGGGGTATAGTTTAGTTTGGTAAAACACTGACTTTGCAAGTCAGATTCCTGGGTTCGAGTCCTGGTATCTCCTTCTCCTTCTCCTTCTCCTTCTCCTTCTCCTTCTCCTTATCGTTATTCTTATTCTTCTCGTTATCCTTATTCTTATTCTTATTCTTATCCTTATCCTATTATAGTACTTTTTAGTTTCCTGTTATTCTAGGTAATTGTAGTTTAAATTTACCTAATAAATATGTAACTTATGTATTTATACTACATTTAATATATTAATATATTCTGAAGAATCTTAGTTGTTTAATTTGTGGGTTTAATTGTCTTCATTTAATTTGTTATTGAAAAAATTTTTTTATATAATTTATACTATGAGAATCTTAAAAAGTCATCCCTTATTAAAATTAGTTAATTCATATCTTATAGATGCTTCACAGCCAAGTAATATAAGTTATGCTTGAAATTTTGGTTCTTTATTGTTAATTTGTTTAATTATACAAATTGTAACAGGTGTTACTTTAGCTATGCACTATAGCCCTAATGTATTAGAATCATTTAATTCTATAGAACATATTATGCGTGATGTAAATAATGGATGATTAGTACGTTATTTACATAGTAATACAGCTTCAGCTTTCTTTTTCTTAGTATATTTACATATTGGAAGAGGAATGTACTATGGATCATATAGAGCTCCTAGAACATTAGTTTGAGCTATAGGTACAGTAATACTTATACTTATGATGGCTACAGCTTTCTTGGGTTATGTTTTACCATATGGTCAAATGAGTTTATGAGGTGCAACTGTTATTACTAACCTTATAAGTGCTATTCCATGAATTGGTCAAGATATTGTTGAATTCATTTGAGGGGGTTTTTCTGTTAACAATGCAACTTTAAACAGATTTTTTGCTTTGCATTTTGTTTTACCTTTCATATTAGTAGCTTTAGTCTTAATGCATTTAATAGCACTTCATGATACAGCAGGGTCAAGTAATCCTTTAGGTATTTCAGGTAATTATGATAGAATAACCTTTGCTCCTTATTATTTATTTAAAGATTTAATTACTATTTTCATATTTATATTTGTTTTAAGTTTATTTGTATTCTTTATGCCTAATGTATTAGGAGATAGTGAAAATTATATAATGGCTAATCCAATGCAAACTCCACCTGCTATTGTGCCTGAGTGATATTTATTACCTTTCTATGCTATATTAAGATCTATACCTAATAAATTATTAGGGGTTATTGCTATGTTTGCTGCTATATTAGCAATAATGTTATTACCTATTACAGATTTAGGTAGATCTAAAGGTTTACAATTTAGACCTATAAGTAAATTGGCTTTCTGAGTATTTGTGGCTAATTTTTTAATTTTAATGAAATTAGGAGCTTGTCATGTGGAAACTCCTTATATAGAACTAGGACAAGTATGTACAGTTTTATATTTTAGTTATTTTATAATAATTGTGCCTGTAGTTAGTTTAATTGAAAATAGTATAACAGGTGGTGGTAGTGGTAATTTCTTTTTTAAGGGAGGGGGAAATATTATTCCGTCGATTCAAGTTGAGAGTTCCCGGATTCATTTATATAATAGTTAAACATTTAACTCTTAGAAATTTAATTTTAGGTTTTATTATGGTTATACTTTCTTATTTAATAAAACATTATTTATTCCCTCTTTTTGATTTTAAGCCAGAGTTTACTTTTAATATTGGAGATACTATTTATAAGTTCTTAATACCTACAGAAATATTGGCTGGTTTAACTTCTTTATTGGCTAGCTTAAGTATAAAAGGACTCTTGGAAGAGGTATTAAATAATGGATATTTAATACCAGATACTGGTACTGGTCCAAATTATCATCGTGTAAATAATTATAATTTATATATGGATAATGGGTCAGGTTCTAGTTCAGGTTCTGGTAACAACCAAGGGTCCGGTTGAGCATCAGGGTCAGGGTCAGGTCAAGTAAATAATCCTCAAGCTGGATCAGATTCAGGCTCAGATTGACGTAGTAGATTTAGAGCTAGTGATAATGATAATCCAGATATAGTTAGATCTAAACGTATAGAAGACCTTGATTTAGAAAATAAAAAAGTTTTAAGTCACTTTTCTGTAGAGGAATTAGCGATAATTTTAGACACAGTAGAGGAGCAGAAGAGTCATTATGGTTCAAGTAGTGTTCCTGCAGCGGCATCTGAATTCGCCAAATGAACAGCTAAAGAAGAAGCTGTTATTAAAGCAATAGAGGAGAGACTTACAGAAGATAGTGATAGTAGTTCAGACCGTAAAGGTAAGGGTAAAGAGAGTTTAGTGAAGGATAATTCGGCAGAATCTAAAGGTAAAGAAGTGTTACCTGAGGATCGTTATAATTATCCTACTGAGGCTGAGGAAGACCCTAAAGATAAAGGTAAGGGTAAAGAAAAAAGAAGTTATGGGGATGATAGTTCAGATGAAAATAGTAGTTCTAAAAGAACTAAAAATTAAATAAACCTTTATTTAATTAATATTCATAACTTCTTCTTTTTTATCTAAAGTTCTTTTTTTATCTGAACTTTCTTTTATTTATGTATCTATAAGTTAATCTCTTCTCTTTTGCATTTTAAGTACTTATATACTTAAATATATTATATTTATAAATATCATATATTTTTTAATATATTTTTTTTGTCTCTTTTTATCTTTTTTTTTTTTATTGGTATTAATCTTTAATTTTGATTATAAATCTTAATCTTTATATAATTTTATATATAAATAGACATAATAATAAATATTATGATTTATGATTTATGATTTATGATTTATGATTTATGATTTATGATTTATGATTTATGATTTATGATTTATGATTTATGATTTATGATTTATATATGAAGGGAATCTGTAATTATTATAAAAATACGGTTTATTATTTTATATTTTAATATAAATGATTAAAAATAAGAATATAAATTAAAGTATATTAGTTTAATGGCAAAACGTATGGACCGGTTCATAAGAGTATGAGTTCAATTCTCATCTATGCTTAAATATGATAAAAAAAAGTTTTAAATTAATTATAAAGAATTTAATATTAATTAAAAAAATAATCCTTAATATAATTCTTCAGTATTAATATTTAATAAAAAAAGAATCCTTAATGTACTTGTGAAGAATTAATATTTAATAAAAAAAATAATCCTTAATATTATTCTTCAGAATTAAATATTAATTATATATTAACCCTTAATATAACTGTGAATAATTAAATATTAATTAAAAATTTTTTGATTTAAGATTAAATTTTTTGATTTAATCTTAAATCTGTATAAAAAATTCTAAATAGAATTTGTTGATTATCTTTTATATAAATATAAAATAGATATGCTTGATATTACTCCTACAATAATTTCAATTATATCTATACTAGAAGTAGTATTAGTCTTAGTACCAAGTTTATTGGCAGTGGCGTATGTAACAGTGGCCGAGAGAAAAACGATGGCAAGTATGCAAAGAAGGTTGGGGCCTAATATAGTAGGATACTACGGTTTACTTCAAGCTTTTGCAGATGCATTAAAACTTTTATTAAAAGAGTATGTAGCACCTACACAATCTAATATAATCTTATTTTTCTTAGGTCCAGTAATTACCTTAATTTTTGCTCTTTTAGGTTATGCAGTTATACCTTACGGCCCAGGGTTAGCCATCAATGATATGAGTTTAGGTATATTTTATATGTTAGCGGTATCTTCCTTAGCTACATATGGTATATTGTTAGCAGGTTGAAGTGCTAACAGTAAATATGCTTTTTTAGGTTCTTTAAGAAGTACTGCTCAATTGATTAGCTATGAGTTAGTATTAAGCTCAGCGATATTATTAGTTATAATGTTAACAGGTAGTTTTAATCTAACTGAAAATATTGAAGTTCAAAGAACTATTTGATTTATATTCCCATTATTAATAGTATTTATAATATTTTTTATAGGTTCTATTGCTGAAACTAATAGAGCTCCTTTTGATTTAGCTGAAGCTGAGTCTGAGCTTGTTAGTGGGTTTATGACAGAACATGCAGCCGTAGTTTTTGTTTTCTTTTTTTTAGCTGAATATGGGAGTATTGTTTTAATGTGTATACTTACTAGTATCTTATTTTTAGGGGGTTATTTATTAAAAAATAATTTAGATATTTTTAATTCTATTATTTTAGATATAAGTAGTTCTTCAATTTTTGTAGAAAAAGACATAAATGAATTTGTAAAATTTATATTTTTTATAAATCAATATACATTAATAGTATCTTTTTATGATTATATTATAGAAGGATTAAAATATGAAATATTATATTATAATAATATTTTGATTGAAGGGTTATATTATTATTATTTTGATATTTTAAAAAATAGTTCTGTTCTAGATGGATTATTATATGGATTAGTTTTAGGTTTAAAAAGTTCAATTTTAATTTTTATTTTTATATGAACAAGAGCTTCTTTCCCTAGAATACGTTTTGATCAACTTATGGGTTTTTGTTGAACAGTTTTATTACCTATATTATTTGCATTAATAATATTAATACCTTGTATATTATATACTTATAATATATTTCCTATAAATATTTATTTATTATAAAGTGTTTATAGTGGATTATTGATATCTTTATGCTGTAATTTACGTGGATTAACATTTAACTTTTAATATTATAATAATTAAATATTTTTATTAATATACCATAAAAATTAGTCGGTAATAATCTAATATATTATATATTAGATATAAGAAATTATATATAACTTTAGGGTATGTAAGCATAAATTATATAAAATAGTGATTTTATATAGTTTATTGTTGGTTCCTTTAATAGGAATATTTTTAATATCCGGTGTGCGTTCATATTATTCTGTAATATTAAAAGAGTCAATTACTTCGAATGTACCTTTATTAGGTTTTAGTTTACCTACCTATTTTAATGTTGAAAAAAATAAAATTAATTTTTACAAAAAAATAGCTTTGATTACTTCAATTTTTAATTTGATTATATCTTTAATAATATATGTCCTATTTGATTTTAGTAATAATCAATTTCAATTTATACAAGAACATTATGATTTAAGTTTTTATGATATATATTTAGGGGTAGATGGTATTTCTATATATTTTGTTTTATTAACAACAATAATAATGCCTATTGCATTAATATCTAATTGAAATTCAATTACTAATAATATTAAATCCTATCTAATAATCATGCTATTATTAGAAACATTACTATTAGGTGTATTTTTAGTATTAGATATTTTATTATTTTATATTTTTTTTGAAAGTATATTACCTCCCTTATTTATACTGATAGGATTATTTGGATCAAGTAATAAAGTAAGAGCTAGTTTTTATATCTTTTTATATACATTATGAGGATCTTTATTTTTATTATTATCCATTTTAACTATGTCTTCTATAATGGGTACTACTTATTTTGATGCCTTATTCAAAAGTAATTTTGATTATACAACTCAAATATTTTTATTTTCGGGTATATTTATAGCTTTCGCTGTAAAAACACCTACAATTTTCTTAAATAATTGATTGTTAAAGGCTCATGTTGAATCCCCTTTAGGTGGAAGTATTGTACTTGCAGGTATTGTTTTAAAATTAAGTTTATACGGTATATTTAGATTAATTCTACCTATATTACCTAAAGTTTCTTTAAATTTTACTTATATAATTTTTATGATAGGTGTTATTACTATAATATATGCAAGTTTTAGTACATTAAGAACTACAGATATTAAGGAATTAATTGCTTATAGTTCAGTGTCTCATGCAGCAGTGTATTTAATAGGAGTGTTTAGTAATACAATTCAGGGTATTGAAGGAGGAATTATTTTAGGTCTAGCACACGGGTTTGTTTCTAGTGGTTTATTCATATGTGCAGGTGGAGTATTATATGATAGATCAGGTACTAGGTTAATACATTTTTATAAAGGAATAGCTCAAGTAATGCCTTTATTTGCTCTACTTTTTTTTATACTATCCTTAGGGAATTGCGGGGTACCTTTAACTTTGAATTTTATAGGTGAATTTATGTCTCTTTATGGGGTATTTGAAAGATTACCTTTATTGGGTTTATTTGCTAGTTTTTCTATTATATTCTCAGCAGCCTATACAATATATATGTATAATAGAATATCTTTTGGTGGTTCATATAGTAAATTTTTTTTAGATAATATTAGTGATATCTCTAAAAGAGAATTCTTTTTGTTGTTTACTTTAATTTTATTTACTATATTATTTGGTATCTATCCTTCATTTATTTTAGATGGTTTACACTATTCAGTTGGTAGTTTAATTTATTATATTTAATTTATTATATTTAATTTATATTTGTCTTCAAATTAATCTTAAATATAGTAGGAACTTTAAATGTATATTTGGTTTGATTAACATGAATAGTATAGTTTAAAGGTCAAACGATAAGCTTTAATCTATTAGTTCTTAGTACTTTTTATGTGAAATATTTTTTTTCGTTATATATTATCCTTAAATAAATTCTTATAGACTAAAGTCTTTCATTTATTTTTTTTTTATATGTTATATTAATAAATCTAATATTATTAATATATTAATTGATATATAATCATCTTATATAGATAAGATTCCTTTTTTTTAGCTATATTATATATTTAATGATATGTAATATTATATTGTTTAATCGCTAAATAATTAATGTAAATACATAGTATCCTAAAGTATTATATCGTGAATATAATATAACACAATTATGCCTCAATTAGTCCCTTTTTATTTTATAAATGAAATCTTTTTTACTTTTACTATAGTACTTCTTACAGTTTATATTTTATCAAAATATATTTTACCTAGATTTGTTCGTTTATTTTTATCCAGAACATTTATTTCCAAACTATATATATAGTAAAATTAAAATTTTCTTCTTTTTTGAAAAAAGTAAAAGTGAAAGTGAAAGCCAAAGCCAAAGAAAAAACATAGTTTTTTACTGTGTAAATAAATAGAAATTAATAGAAATTTAAATAAATAAAAAATTTCTCTTTGGAACTAGGGAACTACCGAACTTATCTAAAAAGGAAAAAAAATAATTTATATGAAAAAAAGCTATTTTTCATTTTCAACCTTTACCTTGTTTAAGGGAGGGTTGTATTTATATGTTTATATTATCAAGGTTTATTTAAATATCTAAGTACTGTTGAATAATAGTACTTTAAATAATAATTTTGCTGTGGAATTCGAAAAAGAGGTTTTTAGCCCTTTAACTCAATTTGAAATAAGAGATTTATTAAGTATAGATTTACCTATATTAGGTGATTTACATATTTCTATTACAAACATAGGGTTTTATTTAAGTATAGGTGCTTTTTTTTTATTAGTTATAAACCTTTTAAGTACAAATTATAATAAAGTAGTAAGTAACAAGTGATCTATAAGTCTAGAATCTTTATATGCAACAATTCATAGTATAGTTACAAATCAAATAAACGCAGGAAAAGGTCAAATATATTTCCCATTTATTTATACTTTATTTATTTTTATATTAATAAATAATTTAATAGGTATGGTTCCTTATAGTTTTGCATCAACTAGTCATTTTGTATTGACATTTGCTCTTAGTTTTACTATAGTTTTAGGTGCAACAATCTTAGGATTTCAAAAACATGGGTTAGTATTTTTCTCTTTATTAGTTCCTGCTGGTTGTCCTTTAGCTTTATTACCTTTATTAGTCTTAATTGAATTTATTTCTTATTTAGCTAGAAATATTTCATTAGGTTTAAGATTAGCTGCTAACATATTAAGTGGTCATATGTTATTACATATTTTAGCAGGTTTTACTTACAATATAATGACATCGGGTTTTTTATTTTTTTTACTAGGTTTGATACCCTTGCTTTTTATAATAGCTTTTTCAGGACTAGAGCTTGGAATAGCTTTTATACAAGCTCAAGTTTTTGTAGTATTGACAAGTGGATATATAAAAGATGCACTAGATTTACATTAACTAGAGGACTAAAGGGAGGAGTCAGGTAGAAAGAATAGGACTAGTAATATTAATAGCTTTTTCAGGACTAGAGGTTGGTATAACTTTTATACAAGCTCAAGTTTTTGTATTGACAAGTGGATATATAAAAGATGGACTAGATTCTAGATATAAATTATAATATAATTAATAGCGGATTAGAGTCAGATTGGTTACGACGCTTCATTTGGGTTGGAGTATTTCTGTGTTCGAGTCACAGTAATCCGATTGTATTTTTATTAGAAATACAATTTAAATATATAAAAATAATAAGGTGATAATGATAAATTTATTCGGAAAGTTATGGGTAAAAAAAACTTTTTTGTTGTTAGGTATAAATATCTGGTATATTTAGAGAAAAAAGAATAGAAGGAATAAATAATTAAATATTATATAATTAACTTTAAATTACTGCTAACTTTTGAGTTAAAACCCCCTTTTTGTAAAAAAGGAATAAATAGAGTATATAATTCAATGACTATATATAGCTTATATTAATCCCTTGTTAACTATAAATAAAACTTGAAATAAAATTTTCAAGATATATTTAAATATAGTTACAAAAAAATCTTAGGAGTTTAGGATAAAAAATTTTTTATTTTATCTGATATAATCTTAAAAAAAGTAAAAAAATCTTTAATCTATAACTCGGACTAAAAATTTTCTAGAAATATAGTATAACTATATAAATATAAGCATCCTTAGTTTAATGGTAGAAGCCCTAGTTGCCTGCTAGATGATGTGAGTTCGAATCTCGCAGGGTGCAGTAAATAACTTAATTTAAATCTTAATAATTTAAATTAAAATTTAAATGTAGTTATTTAATACTTTAAAATGTGCGTAAATAACATTCATCATCTTTTTGATTTTTTAAATATGACAAAATATGTTATATGAGTATATATTTATATTACATATCTAGTAGATATGTAAAATGACTCTAAAAATTTTGTAGAGATGTAATGTGAGGTTACAGATTTATATAATGTATTATTTTTATTTACTACTAATGAGCATTATAAAAAAAAAATAGTAGAGCTTGGTGATGGCTCTGATTGAACACTGTCCATGTACTTGACACATGCTAATCGTACGTTTAATTAATAGCTGTTGTTAATATTTCTTATTAATCCTTATTATATAAAAATATAGATAGAACCTATATTTTTTTATAAATAATAGATGGATAATTAAATATAAGTAAAAGCTAGGATTATATATTAATTTAATTAAAAGTGGTGTACAGGTGAGGAAAAGATGATTTATACAACCGATCTTAAAGTGAAGCTAAATTCTTCATAAAAAAAGGGTGTAATACCTGCTTTAGGAGGAAAAGATTTATCATAGAGATAGGTAGTTGTTAAGGTAATGGCATAACAAGCCCATAATTCTCTTAGTCGAAACTGAAAATGGTTGATCGACCACATTGGGGATGAAAAAATCCCAAGACAATTGGGTACAGCAGTGGGGAATATTGGTCAATGGCCTAAGGGCTGAACTGGTAACTTGGAAGAACGGCTCGAGTACTCGGGAAGTCAGGGGTAGGAGCAAATTGATTTATCGAATAAAGTTCTGTCTACATATTTATAATGACAATATGTATAACTGTCTTGACAAATTACGTGCCAGCAGTCGCGGCAATACGTAAGAGACTAGTGTTAATCATCATGAATAGGTTTAAAGGGTACTCAGACGGAAAAATTTCCTTAACAAGGGACAATTTTCTAGAGTTTTATGTAAGAAGATCGTACTCTAGAGTGTAGAGTTTAAATTTGTTGATACCTAGGGGACTGGTGAAGGCGTAGGCAATCTTTTATGTAAAAACTGACGTCGAAGAACGAAGGCATAGGGCACGAACAGGATTTGATACCCCAGTAGTCTTTGCAGACAATTATGAATGCAGCAGATTAGAGAAATTTAGTCTAAAAAATGAAAATATAAGCATTTCACCTCAAGAGTAATGTGGCAACGCAGGAACTGAAATCACTAGACCGTTTTTGACACCAGCAGTGAAGTATGTTATTTAATTCGATGATCCTCGAAAAACCTTACCACAATTTGAATATTAATGATAATATATTTTTGGTAATTTTTATAAAAATGAAGAAAAATATTATAATAATAATATTATTTTATTATTAATACAAGTGTTGCACGGCTGTCTTCAGTTAATGTTGTGAAATATTGGTTAACTCCATAAATTAACGTAAGCCCTTACTTTATTTGTATTTATAAAAATAAAGTTGAGTAAACTTAAAACTCTTAAGTATGATAATAGGGATTAAGACAAGTCATCATGGCCTTAATGTTGTGGGCTATAGACGTGCCACATATTCCTAAACAAAAAGATGCAAAAATGAAAGTTTTAGCTAATCTTCTAAAATAGGATAAAATTGGAAAAGGATTGTAGTCTGTAATTCGGCTACATGAATAGGAAATTGCTAGTAATCGTGCATCACCATGACACGGTGAATATTTCTCAGATTGGTACTAATCACTCGTCGCATGCTGAAAGGAGTTTATGCAATAAGTTTGCCTTTCTGTTCTTAAGTAAGTAAATGTATAAGTTTTAGATTTTAAAACAGATTTCTTCGTATGCATGGCTCTGATTAGTGTTAAGTCGAAATACAGTTCGTGTAGTGGAAGTTGCACGGGATTTTCAACGATAAACATTTTATCAAATTAGGTTAAATCAGCTTATTTTATAATTTTTATTAGAAGGTTGCTTTTAAATAAATGTATTTCATTGTAAATTTATTTAGTGAAATATATGTAAATATACAGAGAATAGTATTAGGTAATTTATTGTTATATTTCAATAGAGATAAACAATAAATCAATATTATTTAATATCTTGCTATAATTATTTTACTGTTATAATTAACCACTAGATTTATCTAATTTTTCAAGTATATAAAAATATATTATTTTTATATATGAAGGAGGGTTCCGTTTGTTGGTATGACGGGTTAAGCTGTAAACTTAATGACTAATTAGTCGTCGAAGGTTCAATTCCTTTCTCTCCTATTCATAAAAATATTATAAATCTCAAAAATGTAAATTAGAATTAGAAAATTTGCTTTAAATTAATAGTTTCTGTAGCTCAACGGTAGAGGATAATACGGTTAATATTAGGATAAATGTTCGATTCAATTTAGATGCTAAAAATATTTTTTTTTATACATATAAAATAAATAAAAAGGGGAAATATTTAAATCTTAAAACCTAAACCTTAAAGAAAAAAAAAAATTAATAACTTAATAATAAATATAAAAAAAATGACAATAGAAAAAAAAATAACAAATTTAAAGCGAAGTAGTTTTCAGGACCATCCTTTCCATTTAGTTTCCCCTTCTCCTTGACCTTTATATACAAGTATTTGTTTATTAAATTTAACTACTAGTGCGGGGTTATCTATGCATAACTTTAATAATTCTTATTATTTATTTTATATTGCATTATTTTTAGTAGTATCTTCTATGTCTTTTTGATTTAGAGATATAATATCTGAAGGTACTTTTTTAGGTGATCATACTTTAGCTGTACAAAAAGGATTAAATTTAGGTATTATATTATTTATAGTATCTGAAGCTTTATTTTTTTTAGCTATATTTTGAGCATTCTTTCATAGTGCATTAACACCTACTGTTGAATTAGGAGCTCAATGACCCCCTTTAGGTATAGAACCCGTAAATCCTTTTGAGTTACCTCTTCTTAATACTGTAATACTTCTGTCTAGTGGTGCTACAGTAACATATGCCCATCATTCTTTAATTCATGGGGAAAGAAAAGGAGCTTTATATGGGTCTATTGCTACTATATTATTAGCAATAATATTTACAATATTCCAGGGTATTGAATATAGTGTATCTTCCTTTACTATTAGTGATGGTGCTTTTGGTACATGTTTCTTTTTTTCTACAGGTTTCCATGGATTACATGTTATAATTGGGACAATATTCCTAGGAGTAGCATTATGAAGAATATTTGCTTATCATTTAACTGATAATCACCATTTAGGTTTTGAAGGAGGAATATTATATTGACATTTTGTAGACGTAGTTTGATTATTTTTATATATATCTATATATTATTGAGGTTCCTAAATTAAGGTTTTACCTAAAAAAATTTTTTTAATACAAATTAATAATTATATTAAAATAAAAATTTTAGATAAATTAATAATAAAAATAAATGTAATAAAAATTAATAATAAAAATAAATGTAATAAAAATTAATAATAAAATTTCTTTTTAAAGGGTATAGTTTAATGGTAAAACGGAAAGCTTCAACCTTTAAGTTCTTAGTTCGAATCTGGGTACCCTTGTATGGCATTCCCTAGATTATTTAAAAATAATTCTTATTATTATAAATTTTAATTTTAAGCAAATTAATACCTTATCAAGTATATAATAATTATATATTTGATTTAATTGCTATAATTGTTTTAGTTGCTATAAAATAAGGGGTTTTGGTATAATGGTAATACATATGACTTTTAATCATTAAGAAATAAGTTCGAGTCTTATAAATCCTGATGAATAAATTAATTATTAAAATTTAATACCTAAATTTTAGACAGATATTATATAATCTTAAAAAAAGTAAAAAAATCTTTAATCTATAACTCAGACTAAAAATAGTAATTTTGTCCTTTTTTTATTTTTAGTTATTAAAAAATTCTATATATAGTGTAGTATACTATTTAATAAAAATATACTAGAAATATAGTAGAATATATTTTAAATATAAGCATCTTTAGTTTAATGGTAGAAGTTCTAGTTGCCTGCTAGATGATGTGAGTTCGAATCTCGCAAGGTGCAGTAAAGATATCTAAGCGTTCATAGTTTAATGGTAAAACGGTTATTTTCCAAATTACAGTAGTGAGTTCGAATCTCATTGAATGTATTTTAATAAATAAAGAATTAGTAACTTAATTGGTAAAGGGCTTCCCTGTCACGGAAGTAGATGCTGGTTCGATGCCGGTCTAATTCGTCTTTTAAGGAAAAGTTGCTATAGGTAGGGCGAGATATTTGCTAAATATTGTGTTAAACACTTGGGTGTTCGAATCATCTCTTTTCCGGTTTAAATTAATCAATAATGGGACCATTATTAAATAATAATAATAATATTTCATATATTAATAATTAAATTGTATAGTTTCCCTCAATAATCACAAGAGGTTTTTTTAATTAAAAATTTGCAAGCAAAATTATTCTTATTAAATGAAGTATATACTAATGGCTACATTTGAAATATATTAGATATAATATCCATATTAGCAGTTTTTTGTGCAATATCTGTTATTATTAATAAAAATCCTATAATATCTGTATTATTTTTAATAGGATTATTTGCAAGTATTTCTTGTTATTTAATAATGTTAGGGTTAAGTTTTATAGGTTTATCTTATTTAATTGTATATATAGGTGCAGTATCAATATTGTTTTTATTCATATTAATGTTAATTAACATTAGAATAAGTGAACTTCAAAATGATACTAATAATAGTATACCTTTAACTATAATAATAGGTATTTCTCTTAGTTATTCTTTATTTCAATTATTACCTTATGATATAGCTATATTAAGTAATTTTAATAGTAATTTAAATAATGATTTATTTGGTTTTTCTTTTAATGGCGCAAGCTCTGAAGATAATAATTCAAATTTTATATTTAATACTAATAAAGATTTATTTTTTACTACTAGTAAAATGTGAGATGGTAATTTAGCCGAAAGTAATCATATTACAACTATAGGTAATATAATGTATACTAATTATAATATATGATTAATAATAGCTAGTTTTATTTTATTACTAGCTATGGTTGGAGCTATTATTATAACTATAAAACAAAAAAATTACCAGTCTTAGTTATATGAGAGTATTATCTTTATATTAGGTAAAACCATAAAGGTTATATTATAATATATGGTATAACATGTTATGATTATGTTAAAAATAAAAAAAAAAGTTCATATTTTAATTTCTTTTATAGAGGTATATAAAAGAATTAGCCTTTATTTTATATTTAATATCAGTTATTATTAATTTTAATTTATTAAATATTTAATTATAAATATTTAATTAGTTAATAATATAATAAATAGAATTTATGATATTGTTAAAGAAATTAGCTCAACGGTAGAGCACCCGTTTTACACTCGGGATGTTAGGAGTTCAAATCTCCTATTTCTTAAAAAGAGTAAATTCCTTAACTTAATCGGTAAAGTGCATTCTTGATGAGAATGATATTTAAGTTCAATTCTTAAAAGAATTAAAGAGAATTGACCGAGTGGTTTAAGGTGGCTAATTTGAGATTAGTTATGGTTTATAGTCATCATGGGTTCGAATCCTATATTCTCTGTTAATTATGGTTTTACCTTAATAAGAAAAAAAATTAAATAAAAAAAAAATTAAGCATAAATTAAATCAAAATTAGGGTTTTACCTTTATAATAATTTATATAAAAATTAGTATTTATAAAAATGATAATCTAAGATATGTAAAAATCATACTGTAAAAAAATATATTTAATATCTTAAAAGGATTTATATATAATAATTAATAGCGGATTAGAGTCAGATTGGTTACGACGCTTCATTTGGGTTGGAGTATTTCTGTGTTCGAGTCACAGTAATCCGATTCTAAGAAATACTAGATAAATTATTATTAAAAATATCTTAGAAATATAGTGTAGATATATATTTTTTTTTATATATTTAATTGATTGAATATATAAATTTAATTGATTGAATATATATAAGTATATAAAGAGACTTTTATGGAAATCTTGCTATGTATTAAAGAGTAATATTTATGTTTTAAATACTAAAACGTATAAACTCTTAGAGAAATTATTTAATAAACGAAGTAAATTGAAATATCTTATTAACTTCAGGAAAAAAAATCAAACGAGATTCTATTATTAGTGTGAACGAAAATAGAGTAGCCTATATAAATAAGTAAAATGGTTCAAAAACTGTTTGAATATTATGGGGAACCTTCCTCAAAGGCTAAATATAATACATAAGCTATAGAGAAAAAGTACCGTGAGGGAAAGATTTTTGAAATAGTAGTTTTATAAGCAGCTCTAGCGAAAAGCAAGAGTGTACCTTTTGCATAATGGGTCACCAAGTTAACATTAGATGCGAGCTAATCTATTTCTTTTTCTAATAAGAAGAAAGTAATAAAAATAAGGCTGAATAATCTTAAATATTTATTTAATTTTTGGAAAGCAAAAAAAGAAAGTTTTACTTTGTTGAGTAAATCTTCCTTTTTATGAAGATTGTTTAAAAAAAATAAAAAAATTACGTTAAGAAGGTCAATAAATCTTTAAAAAAAAACCTTTTTTTTTATCTCTTTTTTTTTTAGAAAAAAAAGATCTGCAAAGTTAAACCAATCATTAAAATAATGAATAGTGTCTAGAGTTAGACCCGAAGCCTAGTGATCTTACTATAGTCAGGATTATAAAAGTCCGAACGGGTTATCGTAGCAAAGATATCCGAAGAACTATGGTAAGCAAGTGAAAGACAATACTGACTAGGATAGCTGGTTTTCTGCGAAACCTATAATAGTAGGCAATTTAAGTAACATCTTAGTAGGTACAGAACTTAATCTCAGACAAGATGTATCTTTTATATAAACATGAAATACATTTTATTTTGTATACATCGGGGAATTGTGAAGATTTTATCGGTGAGTATGTAGACTCGGAATGACAAAGATGAATCTTGAATTATCAGACATAGAATGATAAGGTTGTATGTCAAAAGGGAAACAGCCCAGAACAAGAGTTAAGGTTCCAAAATTATTATTAAGTGAAATAAAGAAAGTTTTTATCTAAGTCGACAAGAAGATAGGCTTGGAAGCAGCCATAATTTGAAGATCTCGTAACAGAGTCACTTGTTAAAGTTTAAAAGCATCTAAGATTTAACGGATCTAAATAATATACCGAAACCTTGTCCATATAAAACATTAATATTATAATGTTATATAATGGGGTAGCAGAACGTTGAATTAATATTGGACTTTTTTTTTTTATAGAAAAGTATATAATAATTCAAGTGAGAATGGTGACATGAGTAACAAAAAAGAAGAGACTATAAAGTCTCTCTCGCCTAAAGCTTATGGACTAAAATTAAGTAACGGCCTCTAAGTTAATAATCTTAAGATTATTGCGATGAGAAAATGATCTTGTGACTTTTAAGGACAACATTTGTAAGTGAATAATGTGCTGGAAAAATAAGTGATAATGCGAACGATAAAACAATAAACTAAAAAGATGAATTTTATCATAAGTATAAACCGTGCCTAGAAACTGCAACAAGTAAGCTAGTAGAGAATACGAAGGCGTAAATGAGATAACAATCATAAAGGAACTCGGCAAACTAACTACCGTAACTTCGGGATAAGGAGGGCTCATTAATCTCGATTAATACGAGTAAAAAG
>Ga0247766_1000027_pt1 | contig 32494 bp, 12 predicted proteins | sample UWRJL223509R6_FD_179946 | JGI IMG/M metagenome (GOLD analysis project Ga0247766, IMG submission 179946) | Plant litter microbial communities from Arlington Agricultural Research Station in Wisconsin, United States - UWRJ-L223-509R-6 | ecosystem: Environmental > Terrestrial > Plant litter >... | reverse complement strand
GTCTTCTAGGTTGGTTTGACCGGCGGAGGCGTCGCTCGGAGGCGATGACCATGAGAGATCGTCGTCGCCGCAGGCTGAAAGCGGCAGCCCCAGCGCGACAATCGAGCAGATGGCAAAACGCAAGAGTCGCATCATTCGAGTGGGCGACTTACCCACCGTTTCCCCAAAAAGCAAGCTCGGGCGGTGCCCTTCGAACGTTAGAGCTAGTGCTTCCTGGGCCTGGTCTTAGTTGGCCTGCGCGCTGGTGCCCTATTGATGTTCTCGAATTCGATGCCCAATTCGAAGAAGAATCGTTCCGCCCCCAACTCGAGAACGAGATCGCCCTCGCTATCGTAGATTGGGTAGAGTTGGGAGATATTGACGATCGTCTTTCCCAAGGCGATCCGCTGTTGCTCGGCGTTCAGAAGATTACTGGCAAAAACCAGGAACGAACTCATGGGGCACCCATCTTCGATCGTTTCCCCAAACACCAAAACAGACCCGTACTCAAAAAGGACGTCGGTCCGGTGGTTGCGGATGATCTCACCCATGCAGAGCGCCCACGATGCATCTTTCGACGCCACAGAGATCATGAGCTCTGGTCGCGAGAAGGTCCACTCCGCATGGTTCGCCGTCGAGAGTCCGTAGCTGAAGGCCGTGAGATGTCCGGGCTCCGGCATGTCCTTGTAGGTCACCACAGAGACGTGATCTTCGTCGGCCTCGGCGATTTCGTAAAGCTGCCCGGGGCCACCGGCCAAATCGGCAATTCTTGCCAGGTAGCGTTCCCTCAGTCCTTTGGTTGGCATCGCTACTTCTTCTCGTTCTTGTGGCTGCGGTTAGATGAGCGGTCCTCGAGTTGATAGAGTTTCGAATTGTTCTCGGCTTCGATCACTTCGGCGCGCGTCGAGCCCTTCTGCTCGTGCATTTTCTTGCGCCGCCGCCACTCCTGACCCTTCTTGTGACCGACGTCAATGCGGTCAGGCTTCAACTGCTTTCTTGTGTTGGGATCGACCATCTTCCCAGCTTGGTTCCTGGGCTGCGCCTTGCGGATGTCCTCCAGTGTCTGCTTGCGCAGCGGAACCCGACGGTCCGTCGGACCGCTAAGCGTCTTGTTACCGTAGGCGTTGTGGACCCAAACACCGCTGTGGCCAACTAGATATGAGTGCGCATCGTCGATCTCAAGATTGTAGACGCGATAGCTGCCGGGTTTCCGCTCGACTGCGACGACGCGAGCCGTACCGCTCTGAGTCGAGACCAACTCGTTCACTTCGAGATCGCCCGCCGTCACCCAGCCGTCGCGGTCATGTGAATAAAACGGGTGATTGTCGGTGGGCTCTAGGACTTCCGACCTCCCGTCACGCTGCTCGAAGCTGACGCGCAACAGCGAGTGAGCGATACGAGTGATGGTGCCGGTGACGACTTCGCCCGGACCGCTGGGGATTGGCGAGCATGGCTCGATCGCGACAACCCGCGCTGCGCCGCGCAGCTTAAGCTCCCCGATTTCGAGTTGAATGCTGCCGCCGCTGCGCGCCCCGACGTCCTCGATCCATTGCAGGGGTCGCAGCAGCTCAAGTTCCACCCCCAGTCCACTTCCGTTCGGCTCGAGCATCCACAACCGCACCAGCCGCCAAGTCGCGGGGTCCACCCCGGTGCGTTCCTCGGATCCACCGAGCGAGAGGACGCGGTTCCCTGGTCGAATATCTTCGATGGCAACCTCGCCGCCCGCGGTGACGATCGCTGTGCCAGCAGCGAAGCACGTCTTCGAGCCTGGTGCGCAGGCCCGACCGCAGCGGCCGGCTGCCGAAGCCGCCTCCGCTCCTTCGGCCAGCTCGGCGGCGGCTAGACCGCGTGCAGCCTTTGCCAGCGGCACCACGACCGCAGCGACCTTCAGGCCGTTGCCCACAGCGTTGGCTGTGTGTTCGCCGGCCGCAGTCATGTCGCCCTTTTGGTAGGAGTCGATAGCTCCAGCCGCGTGGTATCCGAAGTCGATCGCGGAGTTGGCGACGTCCGCGCCCGCCGCGATCGCAGTGTCGACCTGCCCCTCGACGGTGAAATGCTGCAGGACGGGCAGTAGCTTTTCACCGCCGCGGATGACGGCCGCCGGGTCATCATGGACGACGCCGTATGCGAAGTCGCCACCCGCCTCGCCGATGTCTTTGATGGCAGCGGCCACAGCGGCTGGGGCCTTTGCGATGCTCTGAGCCTTCGCCATCACCACATTGCCGACTCCGCGCCAGAAGCTGCCCTCCTGCTTTCCTTGGAGACCCAGCGGGTCGCGAACCATGATCGGATTGTTCCGGCCGTACGAGTAAAGGTTGGACTCGAGCGGACTTGCAACCATCATCGCGGGGTTCCTACCGATGAGCGGATCGGCAGAAATCCAGCGGCCGAGCGCCGCGGCATAGTAGCGAGCGCCGATCCGTTGCAGCCCTAGGTCGAGATCGACCTCAGTGTCTTTGCCGAGGTATCCACTGCGGTAGGCTCTCTGGCCAGCGGTCGTCGCGACCTTACCGTACGCGTGAAAGCGCTGAAACGACACGACGTCGCCCGCTGAGTCAGTGACCTTGCTGGCGCTGCCCAGGTGGTCGGTGGTGGTAAAGCGCCAAACCAGCTTTTCACCGCCGACTCGGGTTTCGTTCGTGAACGACTGCTGCGCCAGCGCCAGATCGGCCGCATTCATAGCAACGCCGTCGTTGTTCAAATCCATGTATTCGGCAGGCAGAGGCTTGGGCACGTCCTCGCCGTTCACGTACTTGGTGAGCTGATCCAATAAGTACGCGTCGACTTTGACGCCCTTCGAGCGGACGACCTCTGCACGGGCGAGTCCAGCACTGGCGAACCACACCTCCTCACCGTCACGGATTTCGTACTCGTCGGTAACGAAGCGATGCACCTCGACCGGCTTGCCCTGACGGTAGACGAGCGACAATCGCCGCTCGCCGTCGTCGTCGTAGTGTTGAACGATGCGGACGCCCGTCGTGATGTTGTGGGCCTCAACGAGCTGACCCTCCACGTTGAAGCGAAGATCGTAGTCGTTATAGCGAAGCATCTGCCCCGCGGCGTCGTAAGCGTAGCTCTTGCCGTCGGCCGTAGTCACCGCGTTCGGTCCGGCCCCGCCTTCGCCGTAACCAAATTCGCCCGTCGGCTCGTCGTGAATGTCCCCGATGATCTCGCGACTGACTAGGTTCTGGGTTTTGTCGTAAGAGAATACCCTCGACCCGCGCGGGTCCGTTACCTTGACCAGCTGCTGAATGGCATCGTACTCATAGTCCGCATCCAGGCGATCGACTCCGGTTGCCGGATTGCTCCGATCTTCTATCGCCGTAATCAGGCCGTCGTAGCTGCGAGTATAGCGAAGGTTGCTGAGTCCCCCGAGCACCGTAGCGGCACCCGCGCAGTCGAGTTGAGGGATCTTGGCCGTGGCCATCGCGGTCACCTCGCCGCGCTCGTTGAACGAGCTACACGTGCGGATCCCGTTCCCGAAGTCGGACGAGGCGACCGTACCGCGGTGGTTGTAGCGGGCGTCGGAGAGGATGGTTCTATTGTTGGCCCCGAGCTTGCCGTCCAGCCTCGTGAGGCTGCCACGCTCGTTGTAGCCATAGGTCAGCTCGAGCCCGCCGGGCGCGACCTTTCGCGTGGGTAGTCCGTCCGCGCGAAACGTGAACTTGCGCCGAAACACGTCGCGAGTCTGCTGCTCGAACGATGAGGTGCTCGGGTTCCAGAGGCGATGCGCTTCTTCGGCGAGGTGACCCTGGTCGTCATAGCCGTAATGTTCTTCGCCGGTGGGGAACTCGACCCAGCTCAGACGCCCGCGTAGATGCGCAGCGTTCGGGGCATCCAACGGTGAGTTCGGCGCCGCCACATCGTAGTGATAGCGATGGTCATAGGCAGCGTTACCATGTCCATCCGCGCTCACCGTGTGACTGATCAAGCGGCCCGCAGCGCCATAATTCCAAGTTTGGCTCTGGCCGAGGGCATTGGTGAATTTGACTATTCGATCCAGGTCGTCGTGCTCGTAGAGCGTCTGCCCAGCGTTCGGGTCATGCACCGCTTTTAGCCGGCCCAGCGCGTCGTAGTCGTAGTGCCGCAGGTGGCGAGTATCCGTAGCTTTGCCGTTCCAGAGCGGATCAGCGAACGTGGTAATTAGGCCGCGTGGGTCGTACCCAATCTTCCAAACGAGCTCTTGCTCTTCACCGTGGCTGACGTTCAACTTGTGGGCTTCGATCACGCGCCCCAACCCGTCGCCGAGCGAGCTCTCTTTTTCCGTGTACGCTCGGTTTTCCCAGGGATAGTACTCGCTGCGCGAGAGCGAGCCCCGCGGCAGGTCGGGCGTCGGCGGCGCGATCGCCTGAAGCGGCCGGCCGAGCGCGTCCAGCGTCAGTCGCACGACAGGCGCACTCTTGGGAGGCGCCTCGAGCCCGAGTGTCTGGCTCGAAAACGGTTCATACTTCGCCGTCGCGCCAGCGCGCGGTGACAGATCAACCCAACCGGACGCGATGTAGCCATATGGTTGCTCGGCAGACTCTTTGCGCTGACGCAGGCGCCCCGAGCCGTCCGAGTACGACCAAGCTGAATGATAGCGACCGCTGGCTTCGATCAGCTCGTCGATACGAGTGACCGAAACCGGCGCGGTGGGGGTACCAAAAGTATATTCGTAGCGGGTTGCAGGCAGCGGCTGCCCCGGCTCGAAGGTTCGAACAACGCGGCCCAGGCCGTCGAGTTCGACACGCCTCTCGAGCCCATTGGCATCAGTCTCTCGAGTGATTTCGCCGTGGGCATAGTCGTATTCGGCCTCGAAGGTGACCCAATCGTTGTCTCCGACCAAGTCTCGTTCTCGGTCCGGAAAGAAGTGTGTCGCCGTGTCATAACGCAGCTCGGTGCGATCAGCGACGGCGTTCTGAGTCGCGATTTCGTTGCCATGGGAATCGTACTCGGTAATCTCGTTATCCACCCAGCGCTTCTTGTCGGCGTCGTACTCGGCAGCACGCGTCTCGAGGCCAAACTTCGCCTTCCCGAACGCGAGGTTGTCGTAGTACGTCCGGCGCTTCCCGAAAACGGTGCCATTCCGATCTTGAAGCTGCTCCTCGGTTGGGAGCCCTATCAACCACTCGCTGACATCGTGCAGAGCCTTGTGCACGGTAACCTGCTCGTCGCCGGGAACGTCGCTGATACGCGCAGCGTCCAACGGGTCGCCTGGTTGGTAGGCGCCGGCATACGTCACTTCACCGTAGTTCGTGACGCGCGTTGCCTCGCCCCAAGCGTCGAACTCGGTCGCGACCGAGGCGAAGCGAGGCCTTGCGGTTCTCTCGAGGCTGGCCGTCAAAGAGAGTGGCGAGACCGCCAACGCCACCAACTGGTCCTTCTTGCCCGCGAGATCTCCGAGCTCCTTGCATCGCGGCAAGATATCGATCTCCCCGCCGATCGCCTCTTGGCACAACCAGCGCGGCTCCCACTGCGCTTCGGTCGACGCGAACACATTGCCGTTGCCATCGGTCTGAATGACCGACAAGGCCTTGCCCTTCAGCACCTCTTCGTCGGCGAAGGTAATCGGGTTTCGACCGACGTGGAGCTTGCTTCGCGTAACGAGCGTTTCGTGGTTCGCGTCACCCCAAGAGGTGACGGAAGAGTCCGCGAACCCACGAAATTCGTGCTCTTTGCCGTCGTAGTACCCGTCGCGATATTGAAAGCTGGTGCGTGATTCGGTCGCGGCAAAGCCAAGCGCGTCGAGCGAGTCCGTCGAACGCACTTCGGAAATCACCGCAGTTGGCACCGGGAGCGGATAGACCCACGGTTGGCCAGCCGCTTTGGCCTCGATCAGGTATTCGGTCGAAGACCGATAGGCGACGTCGGTCACCATGCCCATGCCGTTGTCGACCCGCGACAGCAACCCCGCGTGCGGCTCGCCCGACAGCTCCAGATAACGCAGCTTGAAGTCGCTCGTCACCCACACGATGTCGGTCGTACCGTTGCCGTTCATGTCGGAGAACAGCAACTTCAAGGTCTCGTTGGCGGCCGGAAGTCCCAGGAAATCACCGCGCGCGGCGCTGAAGCCCAAGCTGCCACGGTTGATGTAGACGGTGGCCCAGCTGCCAGAAATCCTGAGTAGATCGCTCTGACCGTCGCGATTCACGTCCCGCAGATGGAATTCGCTTGGGTCACCCTTTGGTGCACCAGGAATTTGGACCTCGGGCGCGAACTCCCCGTGGCCTAGGCCGAACCACACACGCACAACCGAACTGTCGAGCCCGATGTCTTTGCGCACGAAGTCGAGCAAGCTGTCGCCGTTGAAGTCGGTCAGCTCGACTCGCGGGTCCGTGAAGTCGACGTCGAGAGGCAACTCCTCGGTTAGCTGCTCCCGCAGCACGTTGTCGGCGCCATTGATGAGCCAACTGTCATTTCCCGGCTTCTGCCACAGCAGGTCGATACGGCCGTCGCGATTTTGATCGCCGAGTTTCAACTCGGCGGACGTAAACGAGAAGCCATCCGAGCGGCTCTGCAATTCGACGGCATCGCCGTAGCCGAGGAAGACACCGTTCCTGACGTTACCGCCGGGGTAGTATCGGAAGTGGTCACCCTGCGCGTGCACCAAATCGCGAAAGCCATCTCCGTTGAGATCGGCGAACACGACGCCTGCCTCGGTCAGATCATGATCCGGGCTATTGTTGACGGTGCGCGCACTGCCAAACGAACGACCGTCGATGTTTTCGTAATAGCGGTAGTCGCCTGGGCGCGAAGCGAGCAAGTCTGGCAAACCGTCCGCGTTCACGTCTTCTAGTTCACCCCAACCTTCCGCCAGAGCGTCCAGCGGTGGGGGATTCTTGACCGTGACTAGCTCCCCGCCATCCGCACCGTCCGCAAGGTAGTCGAAGGACAGCTTGGGCATCTTCAGCCCGTTCTCCCCGGTCAGCTCGACGTTGGTGAGCAAGCTGAAGAGCAGTCCCGAACGGTAGCTGAGCCGGTACGTCCGCACTAAACGCGCGCCGTGGAACATCGCCACCGACTGCAAGCGACGTGCGGTGGTGTCGGCGTCTCCGTACGTGTAATCGGTGAAAACGTCGGGGCGATCTTCGTACTCGAACGCCACCCGGTTCTGGTAGGCCGACGCCGCGTGCAGCTGATACGCGATCTCGCTCAGGTAGACGTGACCGCGTTCGGTCGAGTATCGAAACTCCGTCCAATGCCCGAAGCGGTCTGCTTGCTTGGCGACGAACCAACGCGCAGAGCGACCACGGGATACTTCACGACTCTCGCTGTCTGTGCCCAGATATGAAGTCGACCCGCTCCCTAAACGTACAGTCCAGCTGTCACCCGCTGGATCTCGGATGAAGAGTGTCGAGGTCCCGTCATTCTTCAACCGATAGTAGTGGAGTTTCTCGTTGACGCGCACCAGCTCGTCGTTGAGGCCGTCACCCGAGACCGCGAAGCGATCGTCCTCGTCGAAATTCGGCGAGCCCTTGTCCGTCTGCCGATAGATTTGCAGCGTCGACAGGTTCCAGCCCTGACCCAACACACCCTTTCCTTGTCCGCCGGAGTAGCTGAGCACGGGGGAAGGCGCGAGGAACCCAGGCGGCACCTGTAGGGGCACCGAGTAGCCCCCAGTGCCCATCGCTGCGTTCGGTTCGAAAGACTCGCCCAGGCCCTTCAATGAAGCAGGGCCCTGCGGCAAAACGAGTGTCTGCGCGGTCACGCCAGCAGGACGGTCTGCCCTGGCCTCGCGCGAGCAGAAGCAAACGAGCAGCGCGGCCAAAAACAGGAAGCGCTGTCCCGCGCCCTTTGCAGATGACATCGTTCTCAAGGATCCCGATATGGGGGCGAAGAAGCAGTTCAGTTCGCAGTAATGGGTCTGTCGTTGTAACGGAAGTAGAGCACGATATCTTCGAGGATCGGCTTTTCGTCCGCGGCCATCCCGTCACCCATCATCCAAGCCTGGTCGCGGTCGACTTGTGGAATCACGAGCTGATAATCCGGGGCACCCAAGCTACGGTCGCGAGCAAAGAACTTGAAGCACGAGCTCTGCGAGTCGACGGTCGATGGATTGCCGAGCTGCTGGTTATTCAAGCAAGCGGCGAGCTCTCCCGACTGAGTGTAGAACGAGGGCGGTGAGTCGAGTTGACCGAGGGAGCTCGTCGGCGTCCAGCCCACGATGTACGTATTGATCTTGCTCTCGTAGTCACTGACCTTCTCATTGCACGAACGGATATAGTCAGTGTTACCGCGCCAGAGCTCGTATTTGACGCCGGGCGACTTCGGAATGCGGGTGCCAATCACGTTGACAGCGACCGTACCGCCCGAGGCACCGTTTCCACGGATGATGTGATTACAGTCACCTGGGCCGACCATGTAGCGCTGCGGCGCGCCGCCATTGGCACCGCGATCGTTTAGCCAGATCGCGAACGGAATTTCGATCTGAGAGACGAGACCGTAGGGGCGAGCGCGGCGCTGAACGTACGCCGAAGACGTGATCAGGTTGTGGAACTGCTGCCCGACCGTCAACACTTTGCCGGTGTTCGGGTCGACGATGTCGCGCAGACCTGGGAACAGCTGCTTCTGCACCGAGAACTCGAAAACCTCGCCGTTGTTGACATAGTCGCAGTCGAGGCCAGCGGCGCCGCAGTAGTTCTGCTCGACGTTGTTGAGGAACGCGATGAAGTCTTCGAGGTCTTTGATGGTGACGATCTGGTAGACGCGATTGCTCCAAGCCTCGGACTGATTATCGAGGTTGAAGCGATGCACGAAGGCGCGCGTCATCTTGTACGCCTCGACCAACATCTTCTGGAATCGGGCGTTTGCGTCCTGCACCTTGCGATTGCTAACTAAGATGCTGCCGCTCTCGCGGCCGACGAGGGTGTCAACTAGCTGCGTTATGGTCTGTGCGTTGCGATCGGCTGCACGCTGCGCCTGGAACAACGCATCGTCAATCTGCACATTCAGATTGAAGAGCTGCTGCGTGATGGCCGAGTAACTGGCAACGTGGTTGTCAACCTCCGTCAACAAGTTATCCAAGGCCATGCGCATACTGCGAAGTTCACGCTGCTGAGAGTCCTCTTGCAGGTGCGTTTCCTTTGCATTCAGCGCACGTTGCTGCAACTCGTTGAGGGTGGCATTGACAGTCTCTCGAACACCAATCGCAGTTAGCTTGATGCTGATACCAGCTGCGGCGCCGATACAATCGGTGCCACCGGCCAAACCGACGATGACCATGCATTTCAAGGCGTCAGCCGTGGCAACTGCAGAGTCATACACTGCATTGGAGACGGCGAGCCCACGTTGTGTCCACAGCACGTCCTCGAACTTCTCGGCAAGGTAGCTATTTAGTGCAACGTTGCTCGATTCCGATTCAGCAATGAACTGCTGCTGCCGAGCGATTTGACGAACTAGGTTCTGCACATTGCGGGTGATCTGCCCACGTTGCAGATCGAGCGAAACCCGCTCCTGAAGCAGGGCCCCGACGCGACCACGAACGCAAAGCCGTTCGCGGCCTTCGACGTGGATCTTGTGGGTCTCGGTGTCAGCGCGGCAAGCGACGTGATCGGCGTCTGTCCCATTGTCGAACGCCTTGATAACCGAGTCGCATTCCTTGCTGTCGCACTTGTAGGTGAAAGGGCAATCCTGCCCCTGACACTCGGTCTGAATTTTCTTCTCTGCGAGCGTGACGTTGCACTCGACTGGCAGCGGAGTGTCGTCGCCGCACAGATCCGTAATCGTCGCGTCGATCTGCTGCTGCTGTGCAAGCAAACTGCCTTTGAATCTGTCCTGGTCGGCGAGCACTCCCTTGAGGTTCGAGATAGCGTCGCTCACATCGTTCTTGAGTGGCTGCATGTCCGCCACCAAGCGGTTGCGGAAATTCTGCCAGTTCATGCTGGCAAGGTCGGCGTTCTCGAAATAGATGCGATTCGGATGCAGGCCGAGGGGGTTGCGGTTGTCCTTCGTTTTGGCCAAGAGCTGATCGCCGAGCGCCATTAGTTCCTGTGAATTGCCCGCGTAATCGAAGCTCGCACGCTGCCAGTGACGCTGCAGGCCCATCAGGAACACTTGTTGTAGATATTCTTGATGGAGCACGTGCTTCGCGAACAAGAAGTCTTGCTGCCCGGCGCTCTTGAGCACACGCCGCCGGTGATCGACCAGCTCGAGCAGCGTCTCCATGCGATCCTTGATCGTGGCATGCATCTGCTTGAGCCACACTTGGCCGCGCGTGGCGAAGTAGTTCATCGGCCAATTGAACAGCATGTGTGCTGACGTGCCGTTGAACACCAGGCGCTGAATCGCGTCGTAGTTCGCCACCGCACCTTGCAACGCGACCAACTTTTGCTGATACGCGGAAGATTCATCGAGCGCATCACCATTCGCCGCGTGATACATCGCAAAGAAGGCGTCGCGTGAGCGGGCACCGGCTTGGTAGGCGTTTGTCTGGACTAACTCGCGGTAGAACCGGTTGTGATCCTGAAGCGCGATCAAGGCGGGTTGCTGCGCGGCAGTGATGGCGCAATCGTTCAAGCCGTTCTGCAGCGGTCGACCGGGGATATCTTTGCAGAACAGGTTCGCATCCGAGGATGCGATGCAGACGTACTGACCCGCTAGTTCTTCGCAGTTCGCGTCTGGGCCGCATTTCGCCGCATCCGGGGCCGCCGGTGTCACACCCGCGGCGGCGCAACTGGGACGGCACTGCCCGCCTGCGCAAACTTCGGCGATAGCGCAATCACTCGTCGCGTTGCAGCTCTTCTGCGCGCTCTCCCCGCCCATGGAGCCGGTGTCGATCCAGCCGTTCAGCCAAGCCTTGCGGTACAGCGCGAGACCGCAGTCCAAGTCCTCTTTCTTGATGCAGTTGCTGGAGCCTGACTCGCAGAACTTGATTGAGCCCTTCAAGTAGTCGTCGAGAGTGAGCGCGCCGTTGCCACCTTGCATGGTGCTGAGCGCGGTCGAGATCATGTCTTCGAAGCGCGTGAGTTGCTCGAAGATCGGGCCGCCCTGCTGATCGAAGCCGCTCAAGTAGTTCTTGAAGGCAATCGCCTGCGAGCCGGAAGCCGGGAGTGAGCCTAAAAACTTCTGCTTGATGGCGGCGGGACAGCTTGCGGCTATCGTCTGATCTTCGGCGGTCGCCAGCGTGGGATTGGTCGGGAAGCTGACTGGCGTGTCGGCGGCAAGCAGAGGAGCGAGCGAGAGAGCCGTCTCGTCCTGTCCTTGTTGGTCAAGGATGAAGCCGCCGTCGAGCGTGAAGTTACTCGGCGCAAGACCCGCGTAGGTTTCGCGGTAAACGCCCGAGAAACGATTCACGTCGGCGTTGAAGGGGCCGATGAACTCGATCGTGCGCCGAATCTTGCGACCGAAGGAGTTATAAACCTTCTGCTCCGTGGGATCTTTCGGGTTGCACTTTCCGTTTTCGCTGCGGCAAAAATCCTTCTCATAGTCGACGACGCCAATCAGCCGCAGGCGGCCGGATTGCGGCACGTAGATCCCTTTGAGCGGGATTTCATTCTCAGCGTCGTTCGTGGCAGCGGGCCAGTTGAACATCATGCTCGCGGAGCCGTGGAGCTTGCCGGTCACGCGGTAGCCGATCGTCCGATCCTCGAACTCGCGATCGATAGCGATCTTGTTCTCGGCGAGCAGATCGTCCCAGGCGACCACTTTGGTCGCGTCGCGATCCATGTACAAGCGCATGGCCAGGTTGGTGGTTCCGAGCAGGTTCTTGGGACCTTCTGCGTAAACGCTCACCCGGCCGCTGTACTCGCCGCTCGGGGACGGATGCCGATAGCGAATGATGGTCGAGCTGCGACTGCCGTTGCTGAAGATGGCGGACAGCGTGGCCTGGTACATGCCGGCGGTCAGCTTGTTGGCGATGCCGCTGTTGATGCTGACCGAAACGGTCGGGTCGCCCGTGCCGTAAACCGTGCCGAAGGGACTGGCTAGCGTGATGAACTCTTCGTCCGGACCGATCGTACAATCTTGCTCGATGGCCTCGCGTGCGGCACTGCTGAGCTTCGACAAATCCTGCCGGCACTTGTCGTCGAGCTTGCGGTAGTCGGTCAACTCCAAGCGATAGCCGAACACGGCGTTCGGCTGATTGAACACCTGAGCCTTGGTCACCAGGTTCATGACCAACAGCGGAATGTCGTAGGCATTCTGAATTGGATCCAGAGCCAGCTCGCTGCGCGCCAGCTGCACCGAGTAGTCCTTCGGGTTGAACGCTTTGCTGGCAGAGTTGTCCTTGGGGCGCGGCAAACACTCGTTTTGTGCGCCGCAGTACCAGTCGCTACCAGGGCAGTCGAGCGAGCGGTAGCAGCGAGGTTGGCAGCTACCGACGAAGCAGTAGGCACCCGCGGGGCAATCCTGATTGACCTGACAGCGAGCTTTCGTGAGATCGGTGTCGGCGCAGGTGCCCGTATCGTAGTCACAGGTCTTGAGGCTGCCAGCACACTTGCGATCCAGCGTGTTGGTCAGGCTCTGCGCTTCTCGATCGACGATGATGCCGCACTCACGCGTGCACTTGTGGAGGTCGGTGTCGCAGTGAAGGCCTGCACCGCAATCCGCGTTCGCAGCGCAGTACGTCTGGCCATCAGAACAAGACGCGTTGACGGTGTTGCACGCCGGCTCGTCGAGGAAGGCGCGAATGCACAGGTCGACGTCGTAGATATTGAAGGCGCGGTTGCCATCCTGATCCAACATTTGGCTCAGGCGGTTGGCGAGCGAGCACTGGTTGGTTCCGCTCAAGTCAGGCGCCAACCCCTCGATGAAGTGGAAAACACAGGCATCGAGCAAGTTCAGGTCCATGCTGAACTTCGACGCCTTGCAGTAGAACTTGTCACCGCCCCCCAGACCGGGCTCGACGCCAGCCACACAGGTCTCACCCATCGAGCAGACCGAGGAGTCGGACTTACCTTTGACGCCGCAGGGGATCTGGCAAACCGGATCTTGATTCACGTCACCGGCGCAGAGGGTGGCAGCGGTGTTCCCCTTGCAATCAGCCGAGCTGGCACAACTCGCGCCTTGGCCGAATTCGCACGCGGGCGCCGCGCCCGCCACGCTCACTCGCCCCTGCGGCCCCAACACCAGCGCCAAGCCAGCGCTGATCAGTAGCAGTAGCGCTCGCAAACTCCGCTCACCTAGTCCAAGTTTCATTGGGCAATCCTCGAAAGTAGCCAGCACGCGCGCAGTCCCTCAAAGCGAGACTGGTTCCCCGATGTGAAGCCCCTGCTCCGTGTCCGCTGGCGCCAGCATTGGCGGTACGGGCACGATTTCGACCGACCCTTTGCCGCTTCCAGAAAACTTCAATTGCGCGAGCACGCCATCCGCCAAGCGCTGCGTGTTCGAGCTGCTGAACACGATCACGCGCGCCTCGGTCTCGCTCACCGGCTTCACATAGAGTGATTTCTCCGAGGCATTGGCAGCGTTACCTGCTTGTTGCGCGTCGAGCGACCACCCCTTCGACCAGCGCACGCGCGCATCGACCATGCGCGGACGGCGCTCGTCAGGGGCGCGGAGCGTCACGGTCACTTGCCCCTCAGCTACCCGCTGCAGCGAGAGCTCCGGCGTGGAGACCGGAGAAAGCGAGCTCGTGCCACCACTGGCTTCCGGAGCGTTGCCTTTGGAACTCGGGCCTCCGCAAGCCAACAGCGTGCTCGAAAGCGCGAGAGCCAACAGCCGCAGCGCGCTCACGGCAGATCCTTACGGCGGCGGCTCGAGGCGGCCAGAATCCACCCGAGCGCCGCAAAGCCGAGCCCGCCGAGCATGCCGGTTGACGGCAAGGTGCTACTAAGTCCGCTGCGACTCTCGAGCTTGCTGAGCCGTTCTTCGAGAGTCTGATTCTCGCGACGCAGTTTGACGATCTCTTGGTTGAGCGAGTCAATCTTGGCGGATTGCTGCTTGGTGATCGCGTGCACGCCCTTGACCGCAGCCAGCGCGACCCCGTCAGCATCCACGGTGACGATGTGCTTGTCGTCTTCACCGAGACCGAATGCCGCATAGAAGTCTTGAGCCATCGGCCCCATGTGCATGGCCTGCGTTTCTTCCGTCTTGTAGCGCCAAGTCGCGACCGGCACCGTCTCGAGCTTGTTCAACACCGCTTGCGGATCGATCTCGCGGATCTCGTGCTTCTGGTTGCGATCGCTGACCGACGCCCACGCACCGCCGCCGGCCGCGACGGTCACACCAACCGTGGACGCGCTGTTGGTGTAGAACCAAACACCGCCGCTCGCCCGAACCTTGAATCCATTTATTGCAGTGTTCCAAAGGTCAGCCTCGCTGCTGTCACCCCAAGTAAAAGCCCCTAGGGCGTTGCTCTTGGCTCGATAGCCGGCGGCAAATGCATAGTCCGCACCGGTATAATTGCTCCTGCCGCCTGGGATGGTCGAAAACACCCCGGTCGCACTGTTGCTGGTGCCGCCGCCAACGGTCGCGTAATTTGCGGCGGAGTTGCTACTGCCGCCGGCGATAGTGGCTATCCCGGCGGTGGTCTGATTGTAAGCGCCACCACCAATGACTGAGTAATCACCAGCGCCAAGGGTATTTTGCCCGCCGCCACCGAGGACCGAATACGAACCAGCTACCGAGTTCCAGGTCCCAGCTCCAACAATGGAGTAACTACCGTTGATCGAATTGTTTGTTCCACCGGCGATCGTCGAGCCGGTGGCACTCGCCCCAAAGGGGACGGTGATTTGGGTCGTCAGCGGACCGAATCGGACGTTGTCCATCGTGCCCATCCTGAGCCCACCGAACGGGAGCGTCAGGCTCGTGATAGAAGCATTGTTCAGCGTTGCCGTGCCGCTGACATTCAGACTCGAGGCACTCACGCCGGCAGCGGGTAGGTTGACGGGGCCATTGAAGTTGACGGTGCCGTCGAACGTCGCCGACCCTGAGCTCGGCACCCTCAGCGTCGTTAGGGTGCTCTGGCCACTAACGTCTAGTGTGCTCGACAGGACCGCCCCGTTGGAGACCTGCAGAGTGTTGTTGATCTGCGTGGCGCCCGAAACCGCCAAAGTCCCGCCAAGAGCGGTCGGATTGGAACCGGTCACCGACAGCGATCCTGCAAAGGTACTCGGCCCGGTGACTCCGAGGCCAGCGCCGAGCGTCGTCGCCCCTGTGACCCCGAGTGTACTTTGAACCGTCGTGGGGCCCTTGGCGAGCAGTGTCGAGTTCAATGTCGTGGCACCGGTGACTCCCACCGTGTTGGCGAAGGTCGCAGCACCGGTAACACCTAGGGTGCTGGCCATCGTGGCGGCACCAGCAACAGAAAGCGTATTCGAAAGAGTCGTGGCACCCGTGACGCCGAGGGTGCTTTGCAGCGTCGTCGCACCCACGGTGAGCAACGTGCTGTTCAGCGCGGTCGCGCCCGTCACGTCCAGCGTCGAAAACAGCTTCGTCGTATCGCTCACCTCGAGCTTGCCGAGATCGCGCGTCAAGATCGCGTGGACCTTGAGTTCGTCGAGTCGCTGAAGGGATGCCGGGTTCGAACCGTTCGCTTCGACCTTCACCGCGAGGTTGAGTTTTCTCTCCGCGCTGGCCACGGGCGTCCACTGCATGACGCCTTCTTTGTTGCTGACCGGAGTGTTGAGCCCGGGAACTATCGTCGAGGTCAGCGGGCTGTGAAAGTCGTAGTAGCCGGTGCCAATGGTCGGCGCTTGGAGCAGGTCGAGATCGGCCGCGATGCGGTGCGCGTAGTGCGCTTGTGCCGCCACGTCGGCCTCGAACGATTGCTGGGCTCGGCGAGCGTACTCCGCCTTGACCGCGTACGGCGTGGAGCTCAGCGCAACCGGCTTGAGGCAGTTTTCTTCGTTGTTGATGCAGATTTGAAAGCCGAGCCCGTTCTTGCCAGCGATCACGTCCTCGAGCGGCGTCGAGCAGGTCATCCCGGTGTCGGGTCCGACCTCGAGGTTGAGTACGCTGTCGCGCACTTTCACGTTGCTCAGGGTCTGACTGCACCAAGTGTTGGTACCGTCACGCAGCTTGACGATTACCTTCGCAAACTGAACATCGTCGACCGGCAGCTTGGCTTGCGAAATGCGCGCCTGAAACTTGAACGAGGTCTTCGTGCTCTGAATTTGCGGCGAGACCAGCGTGATGAAGTCGGTCGGGCAATTCGTATCGGTGCAGGTCGAGGCGGCTTCCGAGCTGCTCGGCAGGCCCCAGATGACCACCCCGCCCGCGATGATCGCAAGCGGCCAGGCTCGGCGTCGTGACAAGGTGCGTTGGGCTTTGATTTGCTGCATGGGAATTTACTCTCTGTCGAAAATCACTGGCACAGCCGAGCTCAAGGGCTGTTCGTGGCGTAACCAAAGCTCGTAAAGTCTTGGAGCTCGAGGGTTTTGAAAATCTGCTGGTCTTGCGTCATGAAGTCGATGCGCGCATCGCCCACCGCTTCGAAGCAACGTTCGGGGATCGGGCCGCTGCCCTGCACGGTGCAACCGTTGGCGTTCTCGGTGATGCCCCCCGACTGGTGAGTCTCGTAAAGAACTCCCAAGTCGTTGAACTCGATGCCTGCGATGTTGCCGGGAAAGCCGGTGCCCGTAGGGTCAGGCAGTGAGAAGCCGCAGTTGAGCAACAGCTCGCCGCCCGGCAGCGGCGTCGTAAACAAGTTGAGTAGCTCCGTCGCGCTGGTTGCGGTCGGGTAGAAAGCGACCTTCTGATTCGAGGTTTCGGTCGCCGGGTTACCGAACCACATCGCTCGCGCCGTGCCGTCGCCCGCGCGCGGCTGCGAAGTGCCGGAGTAGCTGCACGCCTTGTGGTTCTTGACTCGGCCAATGATCGAGGTGCCCTGCACCGTGGCGTCCGTGACGATGACCGCATGCCGACCACCCAGCAGATAGGGCGAACGAGTACCGATCATTGTCGCGTAGTTGCAGGCGGCGTCGGTCGTGAGTCCCCCCGCAGCACGGCACTTGACCGCAAAGTCGACCTCGTATTGCGGGATGCCAACCTGATAGCCCAACGTAGGCAAGCTACCGGGTGCACGGCGGTCGCAACCGCGAGTGGTACCGCAGAACGCTTGATCGCGGCCCAAGTGTGCGAGCCCCGTATTGGCCCCGTTTTGGTTGTCGATTGGCTGCGTAACGAGCTTCACCCGCAGGTCGGTGATCGGATAGCTGGTGAGCAGCGTGTAGGGCTTTTGCGTAGCCTCGGTCGCCGTGCGGTTGTAAACGGTGATCTTCCCGACGTCGAACCACTGTCCCAAGAAGCCGGGCGCGTCTTTGACCCTGCCTTGCACCAAGATCTGCGGTGAGTGACCGTAGTCTTCGACACCGTAGGCCGCGATCTTTACCGGGTACATCTGCGGAATGGCGATGGTAGGCGTGAACCCCGCCACGTGCATCTCGCTCAAGCCGCTGAACGTGGCGGGTGCCATGTCGGTCCAGCTCCAATCGAAAGTGGCGCAGCGGCCTTGCTTGCAATACTCCGTCGCCGGGTCGCACAAGTACTTCGATTGATCTTTGGTGAACGAGTAGCACTCGGTGACGCAGCTTCCGGCCTTGCACGCAAAGCTGTTGCGGTCCGGGCAGCCCTCGACTTTGGTCGTCGTGACGCCGAGCGCGTCGGTCGTGGTGTTCTCGCGGCACTCGACGCAAGCGCTACTGGTGCTGTCACAGAAGCGGCACGGACCATTGCGGCACTGCTGGCTGAAGCAAGCACTGTTGGCAACTTCACCCGAGCCAGCGCATTCCGCCGCGCAAACGAACTCACTGCTGGTGCCGCCGGGCATCTCCACGGCGGATGCCAAAACGCACTTGCCTTTGCCACCGCAGGAGTACGCATCGTTCGGGTCGCAAACTTTGACCTCGCACTTTCCGCCAGCGCCGCACACCTGATAAGCGGGACACTCTAGGGAGCTCAAGCAGCTGATCGCCTTGGATGGCGGACCGCCGGGCTGGTTCTTGGCCAAACGCTCGAGCCCACGCTCGGCTTCGGACTGGATTACACCGGGGCTGCGTACATAACTATGCAGCTTCAGCTCGTCGATGCCGCCGCGGAAGGCGTTGGTGTAGACCTTCGTGCCTGGGTTGCGGTACGCACCAAACCAGTTACACGGCATCGAGCGCTCGACCGCGACCCACTGCAAGCCCGCCACCGCAACCGGCGCGTCCGAGATCTTTCGCATCTTCAGCTCGCCGTTGACCGTCCCGACCAGGTCGGGCGTGGTCACAATCACCGGCCGAGCACGCTCGATCGCAGCCAGCACCAAACGCTCAGCGTTGGGCGAGAACGCAGCGGACAGCACCTCTTCCAAACCGGTTTGCACGAAGGTCGTCAGCTGCTGGCTGAGGCCCTTACCAGGATGGTTGACGTAGAGCTGCTGGTTGACGGTGCGGCTCTTCAGCAGGAAGCCCGTGCTCGAGCCGGTGCCGGTGAAGTCGATGGTAGCCAGCGTGGTTCCGCTCGGGATCGGCGCGCGGTCGATGTCCGAGCGCACCTCGATGCGCACGTAGTTGGCGGTCGACGTCGTGACGTCGGTCAATCGCAGCGCCTTCTTGCTGTCTAGCGCGACCGGCGAAGTTTGGTCGGCGATCGTGCCGAGCGCTGTCTTCTGCGGAACGAAGGGCACCGGGTAGAGCAAGAATAGGTTGTCGACTTTTGGTGCCGAGCAATCCAGAACGGTGCAAGAGTTGTCGGCGTTCGTGTCTTCGTCCGCCAGATCGCAGATGTCGTTGACGTTCTTGTCCCAGCACTTAGCCGATTGGGTCGGTGGCGAGTAGGTGACCTTGGCGCGCAGCGTGCCCGCGACTGGCGTGGTGAACGTGACCGTGTAGCCGGTGGCGGGGTCGTACGACACCCACTTGCGTTCCAGCAATTTGACCGGCTCGGTGCTGGCATCAGCACCGGTGGTGTCGATCGCCGCGGCGAGCAGCCGCACGTCGGTCTCGGGATCAGTGAACGGTTGAGCGAGACCTGCCGACGAATTACTGGCTTGGACCTTGTCCACCAGCAACTTAGACACGCGCGGGTTGTCACCCAATGCGTCGGTGACGGTGTACCAAAGCTCGGCGTCGTTCGCCCAGAACGCGTTCGATGCGTTGATGCCGGTGGCCGTGAGTCGGTAGCGATCGAGGATGCGCGCTTCGCCTTCGGGACTCACCTTGGGGACGATCGTCGTGTACTCCAACGTCGTCAGCTTTTGACCGTCGCCGAACGGAATGGCGAACTCATTCAAGCTCGAGTCGTACGCGAGATAAAACAGGCGAGAGCCGCGCGCCTCGGTGTTGTCACCATTGGGGATGCTGAACACGTTCGACTCGAAGACGACCGCGCTGCCGTCCGGAGCAAATCGCGGACGGCGAGCACCGATGCCCCGCGCCGAGTCGCCGAATCCAAACGTGACTTGGCGCGCGTTGGAGCCGTCACCGTTCGCAATCCAAATCTCGTAGCTTCCGCTCTTCGACGATGCGAACACGATCTTGTCGAGGATCGGGCTGTAGTCGACGTCGGCCGCCTGACTGTCCGGCTCGCGCAGCAGGCGCTTTTGCGCCATGCCGGTCGTGTCCATACGTTCGAGACCGAACAAACCGCTCTCCTCGGAGGCGAAGTAGATCAGCTGCGGCGTTTTAGTCCCCGTTCCTGCGCCCTCTTCTCCGATCTTGAAGCTCGGGGAAAATTGTGGGCATTGGAGTACCGGGGCAGTGACCTCGGGTGGCGCGCTAGGACCGTTGACCATGACGGGCGCACCGTCGAGATAGAACAGTGCCTTGAGCGTGCTCGCGTCGTAAGCGATCGCCAGGTGCGCCCACTTGTGGTTCGGCAAGCCAGACTTGATCACCTTGGTGGCGGCGCCCGTCAGCGTGCCAGACATCCATTCGAGGTCGAACGTGCCATCGGCCTTGGGTGCCAGAGTGACGGCAAGTAAGGCGTTCTCACTCAGCGGGTGGTTATGGCTCCACAACACCTGGCGGGTCGCGCCCTGATCGCCTTCGGCGTAGAACCAGAACGACGCCGTAAAGTTCTGGTTGCTCGACGAAAGCGGCCGGTTGAGCGTCACTGGCAACTCGAGGTGATCGCTGATGCCGTCGAGGAACACGCCGTTGCCGCTGACACCCTTCACCGCGTCATCCGTTTGAACGACGCCGCGCTGCAAGGCGCCATAGCGGGCCACCGCTTTGATGCGCGCGGGCGGAGCTTGCCCCTGCGCGTTGAGCGCAGGGCAGTTGCCCGAGCTCACCTGCAGGTCGCAAAGCGACTCACCCGTTTCGACCTTGGCCAGGTCGAGCGGCTTCTGAGCGTTGTCGAAGGCGTAGTGCAAGAGCAGTCGATTGCCGTTGGGGTCGGCGCCGTGCACATTCAGCACGCGGGCCCTCTGCGGATCGGTCAACCCGCCCCACAGCGAGTCTTTGATGAGCTCTTCCTTCGCCTTGCCCTGATTGGGAGCGAGGCTCCAGGTTCGGTCCGAAGGGGACACGCTGAAAGACAGCGTACTTTGAGCCGCGCTCGTGCGAATGAAGACGAGCTCGATGATTGGGCCGGTGCCAATCGGCGCGGACGATTCTGCGCCAAGAACGGTCAAGCGCAAGCGATCTGGCCCCATTTGCCGCGCTTGCAGATCTTTGCCGCGATTGGTCAACGCAGCCAGCGGCCGCGTGTCGCCCAGCAGCAACTTGTCGCCCTCGTAGCTGAGGTACAGATCCAGCACCGTCGCGGGGACTGGTGAGTAGTCGTAGTGAACCCGGACCACGACTTCATCGTTGTCTTGCGCGACCTCCTCGAGGTGGAAGGCGGTACACCCAGCAAGGCTCGAGGCGCAATCGCGTGGAGCGCACAGCTTTCGGTTCGCGTCCGGAATGTAGCGGCACTCCTGATCGAAGCTCGGGCAAGGATTGTCCGCGTCGCAAGCCTTGAGCCCATTGCCCTCCTTGGCCTGGCAGAAGACCGCGTCATGTGTCGCAGCGCAGTTCCGGCAAGCCTTTGCCGGGACGACCGCGCCATCTTCATAGCAAATGCTTAGCCCGGAACCCGCGTCCAGAGTTTCGAGCATCGCCAACTGCCGGTCGATGTCGTCGACTTTACCGTCGCGGTTTTTATCCCAGCGTTGCTGTTTGGCCGGGCAAGTCGCCAAACATTGGTCGAGCAGAGCCGCTTTTCCGTAGGTACAGCGCGTCGAACAATCGAGGTACTGCTCGAGCACGCCCAAATCGGATCCGGTAAGCGGCCCGCAATCAGTGCACGTATCGGGTTTGCATTGGAACTGACCATCGCAGATGGCGGTCGAGCCAGAGCAATCACCGCAGTCGAGCTGACCGCCGCAACCGTCGTCCGGGTGACCGCACACCGCGGCCTGATCGCCGCAGGTCTGGGGCACGCATGGGCAGAAGTTGTTCTCGCAAACGCCGGTAGCGCACATGCCGCAGTCGACCTGACCGCAACCGCCACCATCAACCACGCCGCAGCTCGGACCCGAGTCCGCGTCTTCGCGTGCCTTGCAGACGGCGGCCGGCGCACAGTGCTCCAAGCACGCGCCCTCGACGCACGTCAGCTGACTGCCGCAACTTCCGCAGCTGATTTGGCCGCAGCCCGGCACCGTCACTTCACCGCAGCTGCGGCTGCCGCACTGCGCTGCTGGCGAGCAGTCGACCACGCACTGCCGCTCCTCGCACTTTTTGCCCGCCCCGCAAGCGCCGCACGAGAAGTCGCCGCACGTGGAGGTCGTCATCACGCCGCAGCTAGTGACCGCGGCCGCGCAAAGTTGCGTAAAATCACAGCCCGCGGGGGCAAGCCCGGTGACGCGCAAGTTGTCGATGTCGGCAGTCTCCACGCCGGAATTGCCGTTGGCGTTACTCTTCAAGCGCACGTAGAGCGTCGAAAGGCCTTCGGCCGCGACAGGCAGAGGCGTATTGATTGTAGTCCACGCGGGCGTGGAGCCGTGGACCGCGCCGGGCTGCCAGGCTTTGCCGTCCTTCGACCACTCGATAGTCAGTGTCTCGCCCGGATCGTAGTCGTGCGTGCGGTAGTCGTAGCGGATTTGGATACTCGTGTAGCCGAGCGTGCTGATTTCCAGAGCGTTTTGAATCGAACACGCTTCACGCAGCTGAACACCGAACGACGACGCATTGGCGGCGGAAGTCGTCACCGTGGCGCAGTCGCCCGTGCGCTGAATGGCCGTGGGCCACATGCCGCTCTCGAAGTTCTCGTTGAGCAGAGTGTCAGAGGTCGCGCTCGCCGCCTCTCCTGACTTCTTCTCGCAGGAAAACAGCGCGAAAACGGCGAAGAATATCAGGCAGCTCCCCAAGACCCGACGCACACGCGCAGAAACCGCAACAACTAATGAAAGTGGCGAAACGACTGAAGGTGTCGACATTCGAACATTTACCTCGTCACGATCACTTCAGTATCGTAAGAGCTGGACTGCAGCGCAGAATCCGATTCTGGTGGCGCGAATATTTGCTGTCTGCGTTGGAGCGAAAATCTGATTGGTCCCCACTCATCGAGCGACAAAGTGAGCGCGACGACCCGTCCGTCAGCGACGAACCCGTTGTTGGTCGGCTTATAGACGACCAACTGATAGGATCCGTCGCCTCTACGCCGCCAGGGTTGGCCCCAGGGTTCGAAGAGCAGCAAGCTCTTGTCGGCCTGGGTGAGTGCAGGTCCGGCGACCGCTGCACGCACCACTGCCGGCCGGCTCGCGCGCAACCTGAAGTCGGCCATTCGCGGCCGGGGCTCGAGCTCGGTGGGGGCATAGTCTACGGCGAGGGTGACTTCGTGAAGCTTACCGGCCGCGAGCTTCTTGCTGACCAGCCGTAGCGAAAGCGCACAGTTTTCACAGGAAATTGCCTCAATGCAGCTACCTTGGACGCAAGATTGGCTGTCGCTGCAAGCACCGCACGCGTGCCCGCACATCTCCCCGCATTTGAGCTTCTGGCTCTCACAGGTGTCCTCGCAGTCTTCCGGCGCAACGCATTGCGAGGCTGCGTTACAGACGCTGCCCACAGCGCACGGGCAGTAGCCGCCGCAGCCGTCATCACAGCGACTACCGTCGCAAGACGGCTTGCATTCGCAGTGACCGTCGACGCAAGAGTCACCGTCGTCGCAGGAACCGCAGTCGGATCCGCAAACGGATCCACAACGGAAGCTCGCGCTGTCGCAGCTGTCGTGGCACTCTTCTGGTTTTACGAAAACACCAGTTGGAGATTGCACGAGTCCATCTGGACACGGACAGGTGCCCCCACACTCGTCAGCTTGGCAAGCAGTGTCCTCTGAACAGCGTGGTTGGCACAGACACTGGCCAGCCACGCATGCCTGCCAAGATTCGCAGTCTTGCGTGCAAGCAGGAGCTGCTTGATCGTTAGTAGAGGGGGTAGCGTTGGTGGTTGCGTTGGGGTCATTGCAACCGAGCAAAACCCCGCAAAAGGCCGCTAAAAATAGCGCTAAACGCAGCTTTCTGGCCGAGAGCGCAGCGCCCGGACGCACGCGAACAGAGCGCAGCGCGCCCGCCAACACCGTCCTTGTCCACACCATCGTCCGCGCCGGCTATATCAGTCCCGAGCCCGAACGAGCAATAGATTTATTCCCGACGTTCTTATTTCTTTCGATCTGTTCTGGAAGCGCGCACTCGTAGCTCGACTTTCACTCATGCGACACAAGTGGAGGGTTATTAGATGCAACTTGGACCGCCAAACCGGTTGTCGGATTTCGCTAAGGAGCTTTCACGCTGCCAAGCCACAAGCAACGCATGGTGCGCGCGTCGAGTGATCGCGTGCGTCACTCAAACCATTCCCCCCCGCGTTGCCGAGCTGTCGTCGGTGTGTGCGCCGACTTCACTCCGAAGAGTGAGAGCCACCAAAACGATGACGCGCCCCTAGGGTCGTGCGCCCCCGCACTGGTACTCGCAGGACGTCGTTCGATGTTCGCTCCGAGGACGAGCGGAGTGGCGATATCCGCCAGGGTGGAGCCTAGGGCCAACCACAGTGCATTGATGCCGGGCGGATGAAGGCGTTCGATTCAGCTCAGCAGGGACGTTCGTCGTGCTGACTCTCACTTCAAGCGCTGCGCCGCCGCCCGAATCTGTTCTTCCGTTGGCGCCTGCGCGGTACCCCGCGGATCGCGCGAATTCTGAAATTGCACCATCCAACCCGGATACTCGGCGGGCAGAGCGCTCGCCGCGTCGAGCACGGCGAGCTGCTCCGTCGACAGCTTCAACTCCGTAGCCGCCAGGTTGTCTTCGAGCTGATCGGGGCGCTTGGCGCCGATGATGATGCTGGTCACGAAGGGTTTGCTGAGTTGCCAGGCGAGGGCAACGCGGGCCACCGAGGTGCCGGTTTGTTCGGCGACTTGGCGCAGCGCGCCGAGCACGCCAGGGAGCCGCTGCATGTCGACGGGCGGAAAGTCGAACGACGCTCGGCGTGCGTCGGCAGGGCCCTTCTTTTCGGGATCGAACTTGCCAGAGAGCAACCCGCCGGCGAGTGGGCTCCAGGGCAAGATCGCAAGCCCGCGCGCTTGGCACAGCGGCGCGATCTCGCGTTCGATGTCGCGACCGGCAATGGAATAGTAGACCTGCGCGCTCTGGAAGCGAGTAAGGCCATTCTGTTCGGCGAAAGTGACGGCGTGCGATGCGAGCCACGCGGGCAAGTTGCTGAAACCCACGTAGCGCGCCTTGCCCGAGCGCACGACATCGTCGAGAGCACGGATCGTTTCTTCGATCGGCGTCACCGGATCGAAGCCGTGAATTTGGTACAGATCGACATAGTCGAGACCAAGACGCTCGAGGCTGCCGTCGATGCTGGCCAAGATGTGCGCGCGGGAAAGTCCGACTTGATTGACGCCGGGTCCTACGCGGCCACGCACCTTGGTCGCGATCACGAACTGTTCACGCGGACGACCCAGTGACTTCAAGGCCCCGCCGACCAGCCGCTCGCTTTGGCCCTCGGCGTAGACGTCTGCGGTGTCGATGAAGTTGACCCCCGCATCGAACGCCTTGCTCACGAGTGCTCGCGCGTCGTCTTGACCGAGCTTGCCAATGGTTTGCCACATGCCGCTCGAGCCGCCAAACGTCATCGCCCCGAGGCACAGCTCCGAAACGTACACCCCGGTGTTGCCGAGTAGGTTGTATCGCATGCCGAAGGCCTAGGGCCGTGACATCCGCGCGCCAAGTGCTGCGCTTCGCCCCGCCGGCGCTCAGCGCGCGGGTAGCGCCGTTTCACCGCCCGCGCCGCCCGCTTTTCAACGACTACTTCACGCTCACGAGCTTCCAACGTTGCTCGTCGCCGCTGCTCGCGGCGCGCTGTTCGATGGCTGCGCCGTCAGCAGTGGCGCCGTCGACGACAGCTACGAACTTGTTGCTGTGCTTGTTGCGAATTTGGAACACACCTGCGCCGAGGTCGATCAGCAGCCAGGCCTGATTGTCACCGCCGGTACTCTTCCACTGCTTGAGCTTCACGCCGTCGGCGGTGGATTCGTCGGGCACATCCAGGACTTTGCTGCTGCCGACGTTGCTGAGGTTGAAATAGCCCGCGCCATCGTATTTCAGTCCCCACTGCTGATTCGTCGCGCTACTGGGGGGGCTTTGGATGATCGACGCGCCGTCGGCGCTGGACGCGTCCTGAACTTCTAGTGCTTTGCCGCTCTTGGCGTTGACGAACTGGAAGTTGCGCGTGGCACCAGTAATCGTGCCGGCCGAGCTGTCGAGGCCGATGGTGTTGTTCCAGCTCATGCTCATGGAGGTTGCCGAGGGGAACGTGATCGGTTGCCAGATGTACGTCGAGTCGTTCACGCGACCGCCCCAGGCTCCAGCCCAACGATCGCCCAGGTACAAAAAGGCCGTGCTCGTGCCACTGCCCTGGATCGGCAACACGTAGGTGGACTGGGAGTAGAAGGTATTGCCGTCGCCGACGTTCTTGAGCGCGCTCCAGCCGCTGGTGAGCGAGCTGGATGTGGCGTAGCTGGCTTGATTCGGATCCCAACCCGTAGCGCCCGAGGTGAGCAGAAAATAGCTGCCGCTGCGCTTGAAAATGACGGGTGCCTCTCGGTGCCCGCCCTTGAAGAGTAGCGCTGCGAGTTTATCGACCTTGAGGTAGTCCGCCGTGAGCAGGTACAGGTTCAGGTCGTAGTTCTCGTTGGTCGCGGAGATGAAGTAGGCCTTTTGATCGTCATCGACGAACAAGCCGCAGTCGCGCGACATGTAGCCGGGCTTACCGTGATCCATGACGCCGCTGTCGACGAGCGGACGGAAGCTGCCCTGATACGTATAGTCACCATCGACCGTGTTGCCGACGGCGACTGCAGCGCGCGCTTCGCCGTAGTCGGAGCCGTTTTCCCAATGCATCCACATCACGTACTTGCCGGTGGATGCGTTGTAGACGACCTTGGGTCGTTCGATGTTCGCGGGGCTGAGCTCGGCGTGCGAGCTCGAACGGAGTACGTGATTGCGAAACTCCCAGTTTCGCAGATCGCGTGAGCGGTAGGCCGACACGGCGTAGAAGCTGCCGTTCGCGTTGCGATTCTCGCCGAACCAGTAGTAGTAATCAGCGACCTTGATCATGCCGCCCCCGTGAGCCTGAATCGGCTTGCCGCTGGTGTCGGCCCACTGGATGCCGTTCACCAGCGGTTCGCTGGAACCGCTGGGGTTTGGCGCGCCACCCGCGCTAGGGGCACCACCGGTGCCGATGACGCCAGTACCGGCGTTGCCCAACGAGCCACCAGCGGCAGCGTTCGTTCCGCCGCCAGCGTCGTTGCTGCTGCCCGCGACGCCGGATTTGCCGCCCGCGGCGTTCGAGCCGGGTTGCCCTGCGCTTGCGTTACTCGCAGAATTGCCGCCATTCGCGCCACCCGTGGCGATGGAGTTCGCGCCGCTGCTGCCTGCAACGCCAACGCCGCTCGCACCGCCATGGTTCGGCGGTGCGGCATCGCTCGCGCCACTACTCCCGCAAGCAATCAGGGCAAGCGCGCCCAAGGACCAACACAGAATCGAGCCGCGCCGGACACCGGGGATCATGGTAGCGTGACCATGGCCGAACCGGAGGTTTCGAGCCAGGTTTTCTGGTCGTGGACGGCCGAGAATCCAGGCCGATCCGCGAGTCGGGATGGCTGTTGGTCGAAAATTATAGTGCGGGCGGGGCCGCACCCCTTCGCCGCACCCTTCGGGGTCACGAGCCGTGTCGAGTCCCGCCCGTTCGCGGCCAACCAGGGCCGAAATCCGCGTGGTCACGCGCGAGGAACCGATGACGGACTTTGGTCTCGCGCGATGCGCCTGGTAGATGAGCAAGGTCTTCCAATGGCGCCGAGTCACGTGACAGAACGAGCTGATTCTCTGGACTTTCGCCTGCTGTTCGAGGGTTCGCCGGACATCCTGCTCGTGTTGCTGCCGGATGCGCCGCGCTTCACCATGGTGGCTGCAACGGACGCGCGGCTAGCTGCCACGCACACGACGCGCGAGACGCTCGGTCAGGGCTTGTTCGAGGTCTTCCCGGACAACCCGGATGACCAGGCAGCAACGGGCACGAACAATCTTCGCGCTTCGCTGGAGCGCGCGCTGGCCACGCGCGCAGCCGACACGATGGCCGTGCAGAAGTACGACATTCGCGGCCCGGATGGCACCTTCCAAACGAAGTACTGGAGCCCCAAGAACATTCCGTTGCTCTCCGAAAGCGGCGAAGTCGTCTACATTTTGCATCGCGTGGAAGACGTGACCGACCTGGTTCAAGCCAGTGAAGTCGGACAAGAGCTGCGCGATCGAACGCATCAAATGGAGCGTGAAGTAATCACGCGCAGTCGCGAACTGGCCGACGCCAACCGCAGCCTGCGTGAAGTCAACGACAAGCTGGGCGAGCTCGATGCCACCAAGACCGCGTTCTTCAGCAACGTGAGCCACGAATTCCGCACGCCATTGACGCTGATCCTCGGTCCAACGGAGCGAGCCGTCGCGAGTCCCGAGGCGACGCTCGCGGGTCCAGATCTCACCGCGGTTCACCGCAACGCATTGCGGCTGTTGCGTTTGGTGAACAGCTTGCTCGACTTTTCGCGCATCGAAGCGGGCAGTTTGGTCGCATCCTATGCTGCGACCGATCTCGGAGCGTTCACGGCAGGCCTCGTGGGCGCCTTCCAATCGTTGTTCGAGGAGGCTGGCCTGGAGCTCGTCATCGAGTGTCCCCCGCTGCCCGAACCCGTGTACGTCGACCGGGCGCATTGGGAAAAAGTGGTCATGAACTTGGTGCAGAATGCCTTCAAGTTCACCTTCGAGGGGACGGTCACCGTTCGTCAACGTTGGCTGGGTGATCGCGTCGAGCTCAGTGTGAGCGATACCGGCACTGGCATCCCCGAGGCGGAACTGCCGCGCGTATTCGAGCGCTTTCACCGAGTGACGGGTGCGCGCGGACGCAGCTTCGAGGGCAGCGGTATCGGCCTCGCGCTGGTCCACGAATTGGCGCGACTGCACGGCGGTGACGTTCGCGTAGAGAGCGAGGTCGGGCGCGGCACGACGTTCTTCGTGGTGATCCCCGCAGGAACGGCGCATTTGCCGGCGGACCGCCTCACGACCGAATCGGCGTTCGCTGCCGAGGTCCTGGATGTCGCATCGGGCCACGTGCTCGAGGCCAAGCAGTGGACGCGCTCGATCGAGCCCAGTATCTCCGGGCCCACGCCAAGCGAGGCAACGACTGTCGAGTCGGTCGAGCAGCGCTCACCCTCGACGAGTCGCGCGCGAGAGCGAGTACTCGTGGCCGATGACAATGCGGACATGCGTGAATACTTGCAGCGGTTGCTCGCACCGCACTGGGAGACCCAAACCGTAGCCGATGGTCGCGCTGCGCTGGATGCGGCCCTCGCCGCCCCGCCCGACCTCGTGCTGAGCGACGTGATGATGCCGGAGCTCGACGGCGTGTCGTTGCTCGCCGCGCTGCGCGCGGATCCACGCACCAAGACCGTGCCCGTGATTCTGATCTCGGCGCGCGCTGGCGAGGAAGCTCGGCTAGCGGGGCTCGAGACCGGCGTGGATGACTACCTGGTGAAGCCGTTTGCCGCACGCGAGGTCGTGACTCGGGTTCGCACTCACTTGGAAATGGCTCGAGTGCGCCGAGAGGCCTATCGAGAGTTGCAGCAAACACAGGCGCAGTTGATACAAGCAGCGAAGATGGCGTCACTCGGCGAGCTGGTCGCGGGGGTCTCGCACGAGATCAACAACCCGCTCGCGTTTACGCTCGCGCACATGACGACGGTGGAGCGCACGCTTGCGACTCTAGAGTCCAATGGGCAGCCAGAGCCGGCTCTGGCCCCGCTTTGGCAACGCGCCCACGCGCGTCTGCAAGAGATGCAGCTCGGTCTTTCGCGCATTCAAGAATTGGTGCTCAAGCTGCGCACCTTTTCGCGTCTCGACGAGGGGGAACGCAAGCGTATCAGCGTGCGCGAGAGTGTGGAGTCTGCGCTCACCATCCTGCAACACCGCATGGGCGCGCGCTTAGCGGTAGTCACCCAATTCGGCGAGCCGGACGGAATCGATTGCTACGCGAGCCTGTTGAATCAAGCAGTAGTGAACCTGATCAGCAACGCGATAGACGCGATTGATGGACCCGGCACGATCGCGATTACCAGCGGCACTCGCGAAGGCCTATTTCAGCTGGTGGTCGAAGACACCGGCTGCGGCATCCCGCAGGCCGTGCGTGATCGCGTATTCGAACCGTTCTTCACCACCAAGGCGGTCGGCGCGGGCACCGGACTCGGGCTATCCATTACCTACTCGATTGCCAAGAAGCACGGCGGCAACGTCGAGTTGATACCTCGAGAGGGGGGCGGCACACGCGCCGTTCTCCAATTCCCGATCAATGCGTCGTAGAGTTAGACACGCTTCGAACTCGGCGATCGTGAGATAACTCCATTGGTGATCAGTCGAAGGCAAGCGTAAGCTCGGCGCGGTCCAAGGAGCAACCATGGCAACTGAAACGAAATGTCCTTTCAATCACTCTGCCGGTGCCGGAACCTCGAACCGTGATTGGTGGCCAAACCAATTGCGCATCGATTTGCTTCATCAGCATTCGTCGAAGTCCGATCCGATGGGAACCGGGTTCGACTACGCCGAGGCCTTCAAGAGCCTGGACTACGCTGCCTTGAAGCAAGATCTGGCGAGGTTGATGACCGACTCGCAAGACTTCTGGCCCGCGGATTTCGGCCATTATGGCGGACTCTTCGTGCGCATGGCTTGGCACAGCGCCGGCACCTACCGCACGGGTGATGGCCGCGGTGGCGGCGGTCGTGGGCAGCAGCGCTTTGCACCACTCAACAGCTGGCCGGACAACGTGAGCCTCGACAAGGCGCGGCGTCTGCTGTGGCCGATCAAGCAAAAGTACGGCAGCAAAATCTCTTGGGCAGATTTGCTGATCCTCACCGGTAACGTCGCGCTCGAGACCATGGGCTTCAAAACCTTCGGCTTCGGCGGCGGTCGCCCCGACGTCTGGGAACCAGATCAAGACGTCTACTGGGGCACCGAAACCGCGTGGCTGGCCGACAAGCGCTACTCGGGTGATCGCGAGCTCGAAAATCCGCTGGCCGCGGTGCAAATGGGTTTGATCTACGTCAATCCGGAGGGACCCAACGGCAATCCCGATCCAGTAGCGGCCGCCCGGGATATTCGCGAAACGTTCGCGCGCATGGCGATGAACGACGAGGAAACGGTGGCCTTGATCGCTGGCGGTCACAGCTTTGGCAAGACCCACGGCGCGGGCGACGCGAAGCACGTCGGCTCGCACCCCGAACAGGCGGACATCAGCGAGCTCGGACTGGGCTGGAGGAGCGCCTACGGCACCGGCAAAGGCGCAGACACGATCACGAGCGGCCTCGAGGTGACGTGGACTCAAACTCCCACCCGCTGGAGCAATTATTTCTTCGAGAACTTGTTCAAGTACGAGTGGGAGCTGAGCAAGAGCCCAGCCGGCGCGCACCAGTGGCTCGCCAAAGGCGCCGAACCCAGCATCCCCGACGCCTACGACCCATCGAAAAAGCACCTGCCGACGATGCTCACCACTGATTTGTCGCTACGCTTCGACCCGGCGTACGAGCGGATCTCACGCCGATTCTTGGCACATCCCGAACAGTTCGCGGATGTGTTCGCGCGCGCTTGGTTCAAGCTCACGCATCGCGACATGGGCCCGCGCGCACGCTACCTCGGTCCGGAAGTGCCAGCAGAAGAGCTCATTTGGCAAGATCCGCTGCCGGGTGTGGATCACCCGCTGATTGGCTCCGCAGAAATTGCGACGCTCAAGACGCAATTGCTCGGTTCGGGCCTCACGGTCGCTGAGTTGATTTCGACCGCCTGGGCGTCGGCCTCGACCTTCCGCGGTTCCGACAAGCGCGGCGGCGCGAACGGGGCCCGCATTCGCCTCACGCCGCAAAAGGATTGGGACGTGAATCAGCCCGCGCAATTGGCGAAGGTGCTGGGAACGCTGGAAGGCATTCAAGCTAAGTTCAACCAGGCGCAATCAGGCGGCCGCAAGGTGTCGCTGGCTGATTTGATCGTGCTCGGTGGCTGCGCGGGCGTCGAACTGGCCGCGAAGACAGCCGGGCACAGCGTGAGCGTGCCTTTCAAACCCGGACGCACTGACGCTTCCCAAGCGCAAACCGACGCCGCATCGTTCGCCGTGCTCGAGCCGCTCGCGGACGGCTTCCGCAACTACACCCAGGGCAAATATAGCGTCCCCGCAGAGGTACTGCTGCTCGACAAGGCACAGCTACTCACGCTCAGCGCCCCCGAGCTGACCGTGTTGATCGGCGGGCTTCGGGTGCTCGGTGCCAACGTCAACTCCAAGCATGGGGTACTCACGACCAGGCCCGGCGCGCTGAGCAATGACTTCTTCGTGAACTTGCTGGACATGGGTACGGAATGGAAGGCAACCAGTGGCGACGCCGCCCTGTTCGAAGCGCGCGATCGGAAGTCCGGCGAGCTGAAGTGGACCGGCACGCGGGTCGACCTCGTTTTCGGCTCGAACTCGCAATTGCGAGCGCTCGCGGAAGTGTACGGCAGCGCCGACGCCGAAGCGAAGTTCGTACACGACTTCGTGGCCGCCTGGACCAAGGTGATGAACCTCGACCGCTTCGACTTGACCTGACCCTCCCGCGGGACTGAGCGGCACTGTGCCGCTGAGGCACGAGAACTTCTCTTCACACTCGAGCGCGTGCTGCGCGAAGTTCGAACACTTCGCCGCGGTACGCGCTTTGCTCTAATGGGGCGGGCAAGAGCCGCCATCTCGGCGACCCCGAGGAGAGAGAATCGATGGCCAAACTCGCGCTATTCGCGTTTGTGCTCGCCTGCCAAGCCTCGCTCTCGAGCGCCTGCGGCCCGGGAGGCGGCACGTATTGTCAGAGCGGACCCAAGTACGGCACACAGTGCTACTCGAAGATGGACCTGCAACCACCCGGGAGTCCGCCGACGGACCCCAATGGTCGCCCCGCCAAATAGTCAGCCCGCCGCCCGCCCGAGCCGCGGATTCGGTGTGCGAGCCGCAGCTCTTCTGATTGACGGCGAGGGAACGAGCCTGTTTCACTCCCGCGAGAGCCCGAGGAGCCCGGCCGCCAATCGGCTGGCGCGCCTGGCGGGACCATGGGCGCCGAGCGCCTGCACGCTCGCGTAAAC
>Ga0247766_1000025_pt1 | contig 35698 bp, 28 predicted proteins | sample UWRJL223509R6_FD_179946 | JGI IMG/M metagenome (GOLD analysis project Ga0247766, IMG submission 179946) | Plant litter microbial communities from Arlington Agricultural Research Station in Wisconsin, United States - UWRJ-L223-509R-6 | ecosystem: Environmental > Terrestrial > Plant litter >... | reverse complement strand
CGCGAATTGCACGCCCGCCAGCGCGGCACCGGCGCCCGATTCGTAGAACGCGATATGTGCACCCTCGCCGATCACTACCTCGTCGCCGGGTCGCGTTTGTACGAGCAGCGCTAGCTGATTGCCCATGGTGCCCGAGGGCACGAACAAGGCGCTTTCTTTTCCGAGCAGCTCGGCGGTGCGCCGCTCGAGCGCGCTCACCGTCGGATCTTCGCCGTATACGTCGTCGCCCACGATCGCGCCCGCCATCGCCTCGCGCATGGCTCGCCCCGGCCGCGTCACCGTGTCGGACCGCAAATCGATAAGAGGCTCGCTACTCATGGCTCGAGCCGAGCCTACACTAGGTTTTTGATGGTCACGAAAGCTCGCGCGTTTCGGCCCAGCCTTCGGCGTCGCAGTCCGACCCCAGCGTAAATCGCCTGAACCGCCTCGCTGCCCAAATAGCTCGATAGCCGCGGGACCCTCGGCGCCTTCCAGTCCCCCGATTTCTCAACTACGGTCGGGCCCTCGTAGTCGTCGTGGGTCGTCGCCAACGGCACTCGCCGCTTGGTCTGCTTTTTATAAACCTAAAGGGTTACTATGAGTTGGTTGCGAAAGTTTGGCCCGCAGGTTTCGAGCTCGCTTGCCCTCGCCACGGTGCTCGTGAGCGGCCGCGCACATGCCGGCGGTCCGATCGGCACGGACGGCAAGGCCATCACCACCAGCGAGTACTCGATTGACCTGTTTCAAGGGCCGCTGTTCGCAGGCTCTCGTGTCACTAGCCTCGGCGGCGCCTACGTCGCCATCGCCGAAGACGTCGACGGCGACTTGCAAAATCCAGCTGCACCCGCGGTGCGTCCCTTCTTCTCGTACACGCATTTCGACTACTGGCTCGGTTTCGGTGTCACGTTCCCGGCGGATCTCGCCAATATGGACTTCTTCAATAGCGGCAGTAAGACGCACGTGCCGAATCCGCCGAATTCGCTCGTCTTCTTCACGCCCGCGGTCAACCTGCAGTGGGGGGAGTTTGCGATTGGCCTGAATCTGGCGATTCAGAATTACGCCCTGTCGGATCCGGTAATGGGCGAAAGGCGCGGTGTCACCGCCACGATCCCGACGACTCATTTGCAGATCGCCCGCGGCTTCGAACACAACCAATTGGTGTTCGGTGTCGGCATTCGCTACGTGTCGATGACGGTGAACGCGCCGGACCAAGGCGGCTTCCTGTTTCGCTCCTCGGGGCCGGGTTTCGAGTTCGGCGGCGTGTTCAAGCCCGAGGCGCTGCCGCTCAGGCTCGGCATTGCGTATCGCACGCCGATCATCACGCAAGCGTCGTACAGCGACAAACTCTTGCCGAACGAAAACGGCGACCTGGTACTCAAGCGCGACGATGGCTCGAGCATCTATTTACCAAAATCGGTCTCGTCTCCCTGGGATCTGAACTTTGGCTTCGCCGTGCAATTTGGAGCGCGCCCGCTCAATCCTCGCTGGCGGACGGACGAGGAGCTGATCAAACGCCAGTTGCTCGAACGCGATCTGCGTGAGCTCGACTACCAGCAGGATTTACAGCGTGCGCTTGCGCTCTCGCGTTCGCCAGCCGAGCGCTCAGCCGCGAAAAAGAAGTACGACAAGAGAATCGCAACCGAGGAGCGCGTCACGGAGATCGCGCTGTTGAAGGTAAAGACGGGCATCGAAAAGAAGCTGACCGCCATGAATCGCTTCTACGTGCAGGTCGCCGCCTCGATGCTCCTGTCCGGCGCCGTTCAAAACTCGGTGGGCGTGGAGAGCCTGGTGACTCAAACGGTGCAACGCTCCGGGCAACACACGGTGCTCTCTCCACGCCTGGGCGTCGAAGTAGGCGCTTTCCCCAATTTTCTGAAGCTGCGCGCGGGCACCTACCTAGAGCCGACCCGCTTCGACGAGGCCAAACCGCGCATGCACGGGACCGCTGGTCTCGATCTCAAACTGCTGGTTTGGAACGTGTTCGGGCTATGGCCCGACAACTACATGTGGCGGTTGGGCCTGGGCGTAGACGGCGCGCGTGACTACTACACCTGGGGCTTGACCATCGCCGGCTGGTACCCGCGCCACAAAGATCCCGAATCGGTGCCGGACTTCACCGCGGCCGTGAAGTCGCCGCTCGAACCGTAGACGCGGCTCAGCTGGGGCCTTCCCATCAATCGTCGTCGAAGCTGTCGAGGGCGATTGGCGTCCCTTGGCGGGTGCGTTCGGCGAGCGCCTCGACGAACAGCTCGTAGGCCATGATTTGCGTGGCTTGAGCGAGGTTCACCGAGGGCTGATCGGCGGCCATTGGGATGCGCACGTGCAACGTGGCCCAAGCGTGATCGGCTTCGGATAGACCGGTTTTCTCGTTGCCGAACAAGAAGGCCACTTTGCCGCCGCTTTCGGCATGCTGAACCGCGCGAGCGGCCGCCTCACGCGGTGGGAGGATGCCGGAGAAACCGCGGCGGGCGGTGGTCGCGAGCACCAAGCTGACGTCCGAAAGGGCACTGCCGATGTCGTCGACGCGGCGTGCGTCATTCAGCACATCCCAGGACTTGACCGCCATTTTGAAGGCCATTTCGTGCTCTGGCACGGCGAGGCGCCCGGGCTTGACCAAAGTCAACCGAGTGAAGCCCATGGTCTTGATCGCCCGTGCGATGGCGCCCACGTTCTCGGGATAGTGCGGCCGCACCAGCACGAACTGGGTGGCGTCGTGAATCGGCAGGCGCAGCTTCGGTTTGGGGATATCGAGGGGTTTATCGAAGCTCATGAGTTTGGACGTCACTTGCGTGTGCCGCTTGCTGCGAGCGAGCACAGCGAAAGCCAATCGAGGGGCGCCGTTCATTCGGCAAGTACGCACCACGAGCAGCGCCACGCAGCCATGCCATGGGCGAGTCGTAGCTGCCACCGCGCACGACTCGCGCAGCGGTGGCTTGAGCAGCATCGGGCCCCTGCGGGTCGACCTGGGCTGCATCGGGGTACTGCGTCGCATACCGATCCAGCACCCACTCGGCGGCGTTGCCCGCCAGGTCTAGGAAGCCGTCCGGGGTGCGACCCGCGTTGAACGACCCAACCGGCGCGAGTTCCGCGAAGCCATCGGCATCGTCGGTCAGGTCGATACCGAGACGGCCATGGTTGGCGAGGCGCGTATTCGGCAGCTGACCCCAGGGAAAAAGACGGCCCGTGGCGCCACGCGCGGCGCGCTCGAACTCGGCTTCGGTGGGTAGGCGCGCGCCGCGGAAGGCGCAAAACGCCTGCGCATCCTGCCAAGTCACGAGGGTGACCGGAAAATTGGGCTGGTTGAAGCGACGCGCGCCGCGCTCGAAGGGCGGCGCTTTGCAGCGGCCAACGCGCACGCAGGCGTCGAATTCACTCACCGTGACTTCACGTCGATCCAAGAAATAGCCGGACAAGCGCACGCGATGCGCCAGCGATTCATCGCCGAAGCTGCGCTCGTCGCAACTCGAGGCCAGTGGTTCGCGTTCGCACAGCACGGTGGCATCGACGATTTCGGCGGAGGTCGAGCCCATCACGAACTCGGACGTTGGCACGCGGATCATCTGCGAACCGCGCGCGCGCAGCAGTTTCAGCCCGCCGCTCAGGGCACTCTCGATTGGGCTCTGTCCAAGCGGACCAGGCACGAGTACCTCGCTCGCCGTGCTGCCGGCACGCGTCTCGGGAGGCGCGGTCAAGGACAAGAGCAAGGCCAAGGCGACGCTGAGCACGAGGCGTTCGCCGAGTGCGAGCCGTGCGCCGCGCTTCACGGCGGGTTCACCTGCTCGGTGCCCGCATCGCCCGTGACCGGCGCACCCGCGTCCGCGGCCGCTGGGCGCACGTTTCGCGTGGCGCCAGCCTCACGTGCCGGCTCCTTTCGGACGGGCTTCGGCTTTTTCGGTGCGGGTTCGACCGGTGGCGGGCTGCTGGCCTTGCTCGGCTGCGTCACCTGCACCTGCTCGGTGCGCGACTCTGGCGGATGCTCCGGGTCACGCAGCCCAATACTGAGCTGAAAACCGGCGATTCCGAGCAGCGCACCGACCGCTGCGCCACCCAGGACCAAGCGCGTGGTCCGCGTCTCCTGGGGAGAGGGAGCGCTGTTGCGATGGCGCAGGTCGGGGATCGTCGGCAACTGCACGCGCGGGCTCTGCCACAACGCTTCGGCGAGCGCCTTGCCGAAGGCGCGCGAGTCTTCGAAGCGTGCGTTCGGAACCTTCGACAGGCCGCGCGAGAGCACGTCGTCCACGTGCGGATCGACGCCGGCGTAGGCCGCGATCGCCGGCGGATCGTCGGTGGTGATGCGGGTGGCCACGGCAATCGCGTCTTCACCCGGAAACGCGCGTTGTCCGCTGACGGCTTCGTACAAGGTCGCGGCCAGTGAAAACTGGTCACTGAGCGGAGAAAATTTGCCGGAAGCGATGCACTCGGGCGCGCTGTACGCAGGGGTACCGAGCAGTCCACCGTCCTTCGTCAGGGTCGAATCTGGCACGCGCGCGATGCCGAAATCGGCCACCTTCGCGCCAGTGGGCGTCAGAATGATGTTCTCCGGCTTGATGTCGCGATGCAGCACGCCGGCTGCGTGCGCCGTGGTCAGCGCGTCGCCCACTTCACGCGCGAGCTTGGCTGCTGCTTCGGGGCCGAGCGGTCCCCGCTGGAGCCGCTCCTTGAGCGTCAGCCCTTCTGCGTACTCGAAGACCAGGCACAGCCCAAGCTCCGGATCTTCACCCATGTCGTGCAGCGCGACGATATTCGGGTGGCTGACCCGCGCGGAGGCGCGCGCCTCCTGCCGCATGCGATGCAAGAGCGCATCGTGCTGCTCGGGAGGAATGTTCAGGTCGTCGCGCAGCAACTTGATCGCAACGCTGCGGTCCAACACTGGATCGTGCGCCAGGAGTACGCGACCCATCGCACCGCGACCCAGCAAGCGCTCGATCCGGTAGCGGCCGATCTGAGCCGGTAGCGCTTTCTCTGAAGACTCCATGGCCTTTCGGCTCGATCTATCCCCCGGCCCACCTCGGGCTTCAATCGCTCAATCAGTGCCGGCGTCGCCTTCGGGCTTTTTCTGCGGTGGCGGCGGGGGGGCGGGTTTACGAGGCGGAACGCCATACTCGTCGTGGAGCTTCCGAACCAGCCCGTCGCGCAAGACGCGCTCGTGGTACTCGGGCATAGACGGGATTTGGACGAATAATTTGACGTGGCCATCCGTGTCGACGATTTCGACCGTGCCGGTGGCATTGCTCTTGTTTTGCCCGGGCGGCTGATAGCGGAAAATCAGGTAAGCGGCGTCGGGGTCGCGCTCGACCACCTCGTAGCCCAGGTCGACTCGCAGGTAGCGCAACGCGCCGCTGTAGATCTGCGCTTTGTTGTACTCGGAATCGCCGCCGACGCGCGCGCGCGCGCTTTGAGCGAAGAGTAGCGCGGCCGCTAACAAGACGCCGGCTACACCGAATGCGCTACGCGTGGGGCTCCGCATCGTTGCTGGCCTAGCAGTCCTCGCCCGGCGCGGCCAAGTTTCTCGCTGAGAACGCTATTGCGGGACCTGACCGGCGAGCAGCTGGGTGGGTCCCTCACGCAGCATGAACGTCACTTCCTCGGGCCCATACAGCTGACTCAAGCGTTCGATGCCACGTGCCACTTCGGCCACGTCCGATGGTCGATGCGCGTCGCTGCACGCGGCATGGTACAGCCCGCGCTCGAGCAGCTCTTCCGCACACGCCTGGGTTTTTCTGCCGTATTTACCGACCAGGGAGGCCACATCGAGCAGTGCCGCGGAGCCCGAGTCGACCAAGGTTTCCAGAATTTCCGGCGAGCGCCACAGGCATTGGTAGCGCTCGGGGTGCGCGATCACCGGCAGCAGGCCCCGCGTTCGCAAATCGAACAGCCGATGGCGAATCATCGGTGGAAAATCGATCTGATAAAACTCGAGCAACACCGCCTTGCCACCGGGGTAGGGCAGACCTTGTCCACTCAGAAGCCGTTGAAACACTACTTCGTCGAAGTAGTGCTCGCTACTGAGCGAGAGCTCCGGCAGTGGTTCGCCCGGTGGCACTTGGCTCTTGAATCGCTCGAAGGCGAGGCTGATCGTCGCGGCCGTGTTGTCGAACATGCCCGGCCGCGTGTGCGGAGTGGCCAGCACTCGTGCGAAGCCGAGACTCTGGAGGCCACGCAGCATGGCAAGCCCGTCTTGCGCCGAATTCGCGCCATCATCAATCCCGGGCACGTAGTGACAGTGCAGGTCGATGAAGCCGCTCATGTGCGGGCGATCATAGTCCGGTGCGGCTGGGGTGCACGCAAGTGAGCGTCAGTCAGTGCGAAAGTCTCGACTTTTTCTCGACCAGGATGCGAAGGCAGCCGCTTTCGACGCCACCTAGGGCTCGCTCGAGGCCTGCTCCCCGCCCGGAAATGAACATCTCGCAGCCGTCGACGGCCAAGCGCCGCACCTCGGTGCCTCGCCCGAGCACGTCCAAGTGCCTCGGTAGGGTAGTGTTCGGTGACCCGAACAGCGGAGCAACGGCCGCCAATTCATCGCACAATTCTGCTGCGCCAGCACCGGCAACCAACAAGCCGAGCTCATCGCCCAGTGCCAGCGCCTCCAGCGCCGAGGCGCGCCGGGCGGCCTCCAGCAAGCGGGTGAGGGCGACTTGGGTGTTTTCGCTACGTGCCTGACGACGATCCAGCTTGGGGTCGAACATGTTCCGCCCATTTTTGCCGCTGGCCAGGCCGGGGCCAAGTTTTGGTAGGACGCCGGGCGCGGCCTTCTCATGCTACACGCGAGGCTCGACATGGCCGACTCGCTTCGCCCGCTCTTGGAAAGCAAACAGATCGTGGTTTGCGTGGGAGCGGGCGGCGTCGGAAAGACGACGGTTGCTGCCACGATCGCCCTCGGCTTCGCTCAGCGGGGCGAGCGCGTGCTGTGCATCACCATCGATCCGGCCAAGCGCCTGGCCGACAGTTTGGGGCTCGGCGCCATGAGCGCGGAGGAACAACGTGTGAGCCCCGAGCTATTCGAGCGCGCGGGGCTAACGGTCGCAGGCGAACTCACGGTGCTGATGCTCGACACGAAGCGCACCTTCGACGAACTGGTGCGGCGTCACGCGTCGAGCCCTGCCGTACGCGATCGCATCCTGCAAAATCGCATCTACAGCTACGTCTCGACCAGTTTGGCCGGCACCCAATCATACATGGCGATGGAAAAGGTGTTGCTGGTCCGGCAAGACCCACGCTTCGATCGCATCGTGCTCGATACGCCGCCAACCAGCAACGCGTTGGATTTCCTGGACGCGCCCGAGCGCTTGATCGAGGCCATCGACAGCGCAGCCATGCGCTGGCTCGTGCAGACCGTCGAAAAGTCCGGTCGCTTCAGCTTGAATTTCTTGGCGCGTGGCGTGGCCTTGGTCCTGCGAGGCATCGGGCGACTCACGGGCAAAGGCTTTCTCGAGCATTTGGCTGAGTTCGTGGTCGAGCTCAACGAGCTGTTCGGCGGCTTTCGCGAACGCGCGGCCGTGGTCGCCAAAGCGTTTCGCGCGCCAGACCTGGCCTACGTGCTGGTCACCTCACCAGCCCCAGCGGCCATCGATGAAGTGAGCTACTTCGCGGCTCGCCTACGCGAGCAGGGCATGCATCCCGATGCGGTCGTGGTCAATCGCCTGCAGCCCAATCCGGCATTGTCGGATGCGACCGAGATTGCCAAGGCCGCGCGAGAACTGGGGCTCGAATTGTCGGGACAGACGATCGAGAGCGTGCAGCGCGCCGCGCAGGACGAGCGCACGCGCGCCGCCTTCGAAGCCGAGCAACTGCGCGTGCTCGATCGCTCACTGGGCGGCGAACCCCCGCCGATCCTACGCGTCCCGGTCCAGGCCGCGGACGTGCACGACGTGCGCACGCTCTCGCACGTCGCCGCGTTACTTTTTCCGGGCTCGTGACTGCCGAACGTTGGCGCTCACGTTCTCGTTGCGCTTGCGCGCGCGATACTCGACCGTGACCGGCACCGCGCGGAAGTCGAACGCCTTGCGGATCTGATTGGCGACGAAGCGCTTGTAGGCTTCGGTGATGTACTCGGGCGCGTTGCACATCGCGACGAAGCGCGGTGGGTGCGCCTCGGCTTGGGTCACGTAGAAAATGCGCGGCGCCCGGCCCTTGCTGGTGGGCGGTGGGTGACGGGTGAGCACTTCCTCGAAGAAGCGGTTCAACTCGCCGGTGGGGATGCGGCGTTTGAATTCCTTGCCGGCGCGGGCAGCCAAGTCGAGCAGCTCTTTCACGCCGCGGCCTGTCTTGGCGCTGAGATGCACGATCGGCACCCAGCCGGCGAAGCGCAGCTCGTCGCGCGCCTTTTCTTCGGACTCGGCTTGCTCCTTCTTATTTTGCAGATCGGCCTTGTTCAAGCCGACGATCACCGCGCGGCGTCGCTCGAGGCACATGCCGAGCAAGCGCGAGTCCTGCTCTTGCACCCCGAGCACCGCGTCGCACATCAAGATCACGACCTGCGCACGCTCGATCGAGCGAATCGCTTGCAACACGCTGACTAGCTCGATCCCACGCTCGACGCGGGATTTCTTGCGGATGCCCGCGGTGTCCACGATCAAGAACGTGCGGCCGTCGGCCTCGACGCGCGCATCGACCGGATCGCGCGTGGTGCCGGGGCGCTCATCGACCAACGCGCGTTCACTGCCGGTCAGGCGATTGAACATCGAGGATTTGCCGGCGTTGGGCCGGCCGATCAAGGCCAACCGCGGGATGATCTCGTCGGGGTCGTCCGACGCTGGTTCACCGCGCGACGCCTTGGGCAAATGCTTGGCCACGGCTTGTGCGAGATCGGCCGTGCCTCGGCCGTGCAGCGCAGAGACCGCGATGATTTGCGGGATGCCCAGCTCGTACAGCTCGTTCGCCGCCGGGATCTTTTCGGCCGTATCCACCTTGTTGGCCACGTACACGACCGGCTTCTTCGATCGCCGCAAGAGCTTGACGGCTTCGCGATCGGGGCCGGTCACGCTCATCGAGCCGTCGAGCACGCACACGATCACGTCGGCTTCGTCGATCGCCGCGTTGACGTGGCGCGCGATGCCTTGCTGCATGGGGTCGTCACTGCTCGGGTCGAAGCCGCCCGTGTCGACCAAAGTCACGTTGTGCCCGTGGATGTGAGCGGGAGCATAGTGACGGTCGCGAGTGACACCGGGCTGGTCGTCGACGATCGCCAATTTTTTGCCGGCGAGGCGGTTGAACAGCGTGCTCTTCCCGACGTTCGGCCTGCCCACGACTGCGACGATCGCGCTCATTTCTTCCTCGGCGCCGAGCGCTTCTTGTTCGCCTTACGAACCGGTTTCTTGGCGGCGGCGACCTTGGACAGGCCCGCGGGAGGCTCGTAGCCGAGCTCTGCCAACTGGCGCGGCATGCTCTTCCATTGTGGCGTCACGCGCACGAACAGCTCGAGGTGCACTTTGTGACCGAGCAGCTCGCGAATGCGCGCTTGAGCGCCGACGCGGATCTGCTTGATCTGTAGGCCACCGGTGCCGATCAAGATCTTGCGCTGACCGACCTTTTCCACGTGAATCGTGGCTTTGATCGAGGACGCCGTGGCCCCCTCCAAGAATTCGTCGATAGAAACCGCAACCGCGTGCGGGATCTCACTGCGCATCGAAAGCAGCACCTGCTCGCGAATGTATTCGCGCACGAAGAAACTCGTCGGTCGGTCGGTGAGCGTGTCCTCGTCGAAACCGAGCCCGCCTTCCGGCAGCGCTTCACCGAGCGCAGCCAGCACGCGCTCGACGCCGTCGTCCGCCTTCACGCTGATCGGGATCAGCGCCGCGAAATTGCGCAGCTCTTGAAAGGCGACCAGCGCGGGCAAGAGCTTGCTCTTGTCGCGCAGCGCGTCGACCTTGTTCACGACCAAGACCACCACCGCATCTTTGGGCAGTGTCGCGAGCAGCTCTTGGTCGACCTCCTGTACGCTCTTCTCCTTGGCCGCCTTCTTGGGCGGAGTGAGCGTGGAGATGTCGGTCATGAACAGCACCGCGTCGGCCGTGCGCGCCGCGTCGAGCGCCGAGGCGTTCATGCGTCGGCCGAGTTCCGAGCGCGGCGTGTGCACGCCGGGTGTATCGAGAAACGCCAGCTGGACTCCGTCACGGTGAACGACCCCGAGCACGTTGTCGCGGGTGGTTTGCGGAAGCGGCGAGACGATGGCGAGCGGCTCACCCAGGACGGCATTCAAAAACGTCGACTTTCCGACGTTCGAGCGCCCCACGATGGCAATGGTTCCAAAACGCATGTGTTTGTTCGAGTCCGATGGTGCGCGGGCTCAATGGGGCGCGGCGCCGCGCACACCTCCCACCGTTTCTCCGCGGTTGCAACGACAAGAAACACCGGCTACTACCCGGCGCAGGCTGCGATGAGCGAGGAAAACGCCGGCGCTTCCGGAGCAAGCGCGGCCGGTGATCCGCAAAACACCGCACAAGTGTCGAGCTTTGACGGGCCTCTTGTAAGTAAGTACGGCTTTTTGGCTTGGTTCGCCGTATTGGTGCTCGCCTTAAGCCTATTTGCGCCGCTTTCTTCGAGTGGAGTCTGGGACCCGCCGGAGCGCGAGGTGGCAGAGTTCGCTCGGCGCATTGCGCTCAATTTGCTCGGCGGCCATGGCCTTTCGTTGGATGGCGCGGACAATGAGGTGCCCACGCGCAGCGAGCTCGGTCGGGGCGAGCTTCCCTTTACCTCCATCGCGCTGGGCTTTCGCCTCTTTGGTCTGCATGAGTGGGCAGGTCGGCTGCCACTGGCGCTATGGGCTCTGGCAGGCCTCGCTGCCACGTACCTGCTCACGTGTCGGCTCGCCGACCGTCGCAGCGCTTGGTTTGCGGTTTTGGTGCTCGCCACGATGCCGCTCTACTTCCTGCACGCGCGCACCATGCTCGGCGACATCGTCACCATGTCGGCGCTGGCGCTCGCCGTGTCGGGTCTCGCTCTCGCCGTCTTCGATCGCCGCGGTTCGGCGGGACGTGCGCGCTGGCTCGCGCTCGGAGTCGGGCTTTTGGGCGTGTCGTGCGCGCTACTCTCGCGCGGCGTCCTGATCGGCATCGCCGTTCCGGCGTGCAGCGTGGGAGTGACCTGGCTCGTGCTGCGCGCCACGCGCATCAGCTCTGGCGAGCGATTCGGAGACGCCGTCGGCGCGCTCGCGCTCGCGCTCGGTGTGCTGTGCGGCGCTGGGGCGTTTCGGGCGCTCCTGCAGGCGCCGGAGAGTGGCGGCAAATTCTCGCTCTGGCTGGGCACCATGGTCAACCGACCCCACGTGCTTCCGACCTTCGACAGTGTGTTGCTGCAACTCGGTCACGCGCTGTTTCCTTGGAGCGCGCTGCTGCCCGTCGCGTTGGGCTCCCTGTTGCGCGAACCGCCTGCGCCGGTCCAAGGTCCCGCGCGCGAACGCGAAGCTGCGCTGCGCCTCTTGTGTCTGACGGTGCCGGTCTTGGCGTGGGCTGCGTACGGCATTTCAGCGCCCATTCTGGGGACGATGCCGTTCGGCGCCGTGTTCGCGCTGGCGGTCGCGGTCGCGTTGTTCGTGCGCGACTTCGAACGTGGGGCAGGAGGCTCGCGCGCCTTACCCATGGTCGCTTGCGCGTTCGCCATCTTGCTCTTGGTTGATTTCAGGAATTTCCCTGAAAAAGGCCTGAGCGCATTTTGTGTCGCCGACGCACATTTCCCGGACAGCTTCCGCGTCGCTGCCTCGCGTTGGTTAGGCGCCGGCACGTTGATCTCTTGTGGCGCGTTCTTCTTCTTGTTGCAGGAGCGCTCGAGCCATCGAGATGCCCGTTTTCGATTGGACGAGTACCGAGTTTGGCCGCGCGTGTTGCGACAATTGTGGGCGAGCAACCTGCTGTTTGCGGTCGTGGTCGTCGAGGCCGCGCTGGTCGGGTTGTGTCTGCTCGGCCTGCTCAGTCAGCGCGTGTTGCTGCTGCGCAAGCTGGAAATGTTGGGCGCGGTGCAGCGCTCGTGGGCATCGACAGCGGCCGTCGCATTGCCGGTGCTAGTGGTATCTCCGCTGCTGCTGATGCTCGTCCGCGATGCGTTTCGCACGCTCTTCGACCCTGAACTCGGCCATTCAGTGGCCCCGGGACCGCTTGCGCGTGCGTTGTCCGGTGGGCTCTCGCGCGCCCAGGCCGCGCTGATCGTGTGCGTCGGTTTCGGGCTTTGCCTGAGCCTCGGCTACTACCCGATGTTAGCTGCGCAAATCTCGCCGAAACAGGTGTTCGACGCCTATCGAAAGCAAGCCAAGCCCGGCGAACCGCTGGCCATGCTGGGCGCTGGCACAGCGAGCGCGACCTACTATGCGGGGCGCAGCGTACCGACCTTCGACACGCCGGCGCGCGCCTTCGATTGGTTGACCGCGAGCCCAGAGCGGCGCTGGCTGGCCATTCGCGAAGCAGATCTCGGGGCGCTGAACGCGCTCTATCGCGCGCAGGTCGCACCAGCGCGCAACTTGCCGGTGCTCGACGACAGCTCGAGTGAGGTCGTGCTCGTCTCCAATCAACTGGGCGCCGCGACCAACAAGAACCCGCTTGCGCGCTACGTGTTGGAGCAGCCTCCCGCGCCCAGGCACTCGCTCAGCGCGAATTTGGGCGACAAGCTCGACGTGCTGGGTTGGGACACGCTCGACCTCGATGGCCATCCCGTGGAAATGGTCGAGGCCGGTCGTCGCTACGTGTTCGTGATCTACTTTCGGGTCGTCCAGCCGATCAGCGGCTCATGGGAGACCTTCATTCACGTCGACGGGTTTCAACGACGCTTCAACGGAGACCACCCGACCTTGGCCGGGAAATACCCGTTCAACCTGTGGCACGTGGGCGATTTCATCGCCGATCGAAGTGAGTTTGCACTCGAGCCCAATTTCGGCGCCGGCAGGTATCGGGTGTACTTTGGCCTCTATAGCGGAAACCGAAGGCTCGAAGTGCGACGGGGGCAAGCCGTGGAAAATCGCCTCGAAGCGGGCTTTCTGGATGTGCGCTGAGTGCGCCATGCATTGCTCCGTGACACCTGCTCACAATGGGGTTAAGCGAAAGTGGTGAACGACGAGCATGGTAAGCCGTCCGAGCCGCCGATTTCGGAACTTCCCCCTGTTTCGGAGCGGAGGATCCACGAGCGCATCGACGTGGAGTGGTCGGTCGACTGCGAAACCGAGCAGACGTTCCTCTACGCGAGCATCACGAACATCTCCGAAATGGGGATCTTCGTGGCCACGCGCGATCCGCTGGAAGTCGGCACGCGCTTGACGCTGCGCTTCGCGATGCCCGGTGATGAGGCCCCGTTCATTCTGCTCGGCCAAGTGCAATGGGTGAATCCGATCCGGATGTTGTCGGACAACCCCAATCCGGGCATGGGCATTCGCTTCGTCGATCTGTCGAGTGAGAGCCGCGAACGCATCATCAACTCGGTGCGCACCATCGCGTACGTGCGCGACAACGCGAACTGAGCCCGCGGCTCGGCTGCACCCCGCGACAAACTCGCTTTTTCCGGGCAGCGCGAAAGCCTTTACGCGCTGCCGCGTGAAAGTTTTCGCAAAAATCAGCGAAAAACCGGCCCGCGATGACGAAACCGTGACCCCGAGCCGGGATCTGGCTGCTACAGTCCCGCGACTCATGCGTCCCCGTATTGCCGCCGACTACCGCACGCTGCTCTGGGTGATGATCGCTCCCGCACTGGTTGCGTTGCAGTTCGCGCGCCCGGCTCTGGTGCCCTACCTGTGGTGGGTGAGCGCTTACTTCGCGCTCGCCTGTGGCGTGATTGCGCACAACCACAATCATTGCCCAACCTTCAAGGGCAAGCTCCAGAACCAGATTTTCGGCAATTGGATTTCTATCTTCTACGGCTATCCGACGTTCGCTTGGATCCCGACGCACAATCTGAACCATCACAAGTACGTGAACCGAGCGGGCGACGCGACCATCACTTGGCGCTACACCAACCGTCACAACTTGCTGGTCGCGGTCACCTACTTCTTCGTCTCGAGCTACTGGCAGAGCGATCCGATCAAGTTCTTCATTCGCAAGGCGAAGAAAGAGAACCCGTCCCTGTACCGGCGCATCCTGCTTCAGTACACGATCTGGGGCGGCGCGCACTTGTCGCTGCTGGCACTGTCGATCGCTCTACACGGTTTGAAGACCGGCCTGTACGTCTACGTGTTGACCTTGCTCGTGCCCGCGTTCTTCGCGCTGTGGACGATCATGCTCTTCAACTACGACCAGCACGTACACACCGACCCGTGGTCGAAGCACAATCACTCGCGCAGCTGGGACGGAAAGCTGCTCAATTTCCTGCTCTTCAACAACGGCTACCACAGCGCCCACCACGAAAATCCGGCGGTGCACTGGAGCAAGCTGCCTGAGGTTCACGCTTCGGTCGCCCCGCTGATCGACCCCTCGCTGATTGAGCACAGCCTGTTCTGGTACTGGACGCGCGAGTACTTCGTTGCGCCGTTCATTCCGAGCATGGGCTCGAAGCAGATTGGTCGCGCGCCGTTCGACGCGCCGGATGGGAATGTCGTGAACGTAGCTTCGGCTGACGTGGACGTGGGCGAAGCCGGAACGAACGCCCAAATGGTCGGTTCCTGATCGCGGAGTCGACGCGCGTTGCGTCTCTGGACGATCCCAGAGGGGATTAACCGCCAAGTCGCAGAGGCCGCCGAGCGCCCAGCGCGTCTCTGCGAACCGAAGGGCACCGCGCAACTCAGAGTTATTTGGGGGTCGCGATTCGAGCGCAGTCCGGATCTATTTTTGACTCGCCGTCTGCTGACATTTACGGAGCGAAGATCCGCCGCCTAGGCGACCCCAAAATCTCCCTCTGATCTTGGCGGCCTCCGCGGCTTGGCGGTTAATCCCTCCGGGAGCCGTCATGGGAGAGGAATTGCCCCGAGGTTCGAGGTGCGCTGCTGGAGCGCGAACGCCCCCCTCTTTCCTCTCGCAGCGTCTCCGAGGCGTTACTTGCTGCTCGCGGCGGGCTTTGATGGAGCGGCGGGGGCGCTGGGCTTGGCTTTGGCGGCGGCGGCCGGAGCGGTGGCTGCTGCTGCTGCTGCGGCTCGTTTGGCGGCGATCTCTTGGTCGGCGACGCGTTGGTCGAGTTCGGCGATCGCTTCTTTGGCGCGGGCCTTGTAGCTGGGGTCGCTCGCGAGTTGGTCGTAGGTTTGGCGCGCTCGCGAAAGGTCGCCGAGGGAGCGGTAGCAGTCGGCGGCTTGCCAGGCGGCGTCGCTGCCGACCGAGCCAGGATAGCGCGTGTGCACCTCTTCGAAGCGCGGAGCCGCTGTCGGGCAACCCGAGACGCGACGCAGGGCTTGCGCGCCGTACAGCGCGGCGTTGGCTGCGTGAGGCCCGCCCAAACTCGCAATTTCGTCGAAGCGATGTTGGGCCTCGCTGTAGCGTCCGTCGCGGTAGGCGGCCATCGCCGCATCGTAGCTCGCGTCACTATCGGTGTTCGGCTCGGCGCTGCCTTCGGTGGCCTTGTCGTCGCTGCTGGCACCGAGCGCGGAGCCGCCGCGCGAGGCTTCGAATCGCGGCGCTGCAGCGTACTGCTCGGCGGCTGGAGCTGGCGCCGCAGCCGGCGGCGCATCGCCCTTGGCTTCCGACGCGGTCGCGCGACGCGCGGCCAGGTCGGAGCGAGGACTCGGCGCCGGAAGAGTCGCGACCGGAGACGCGCGCGCGGGCTCTGGGGCTTCTGCTTTCTTGGGTAGGATGGTGACTGTCTCGTTGTCGGTCTCGGGCACGCCGCGTTCGGTGACCAGCACGTGTTCGCGATCACCCGGTTGCGCGCGCAGGAAGAACAGACTCGAGCCAATCATCAACATCAAGAGCGCGGCCATCGACACCTGGGGTCGCATCGCGTAGCTCGCGAGCAACGACAGCCCTCGCCCGAGTCGCTTGCCGATGGGCAGCAGCTGGGTTGCTCGCTCCTCGGCTTGCAAGATGCGAAGCTCGAGTCCTTCTGGCGCTTCGACCAAGGGTAGCGCGCCGACCTCACGCGTTGCGCGCAGCCCCGAACCGATTGCGCGGCAGCGCGCGCAATGCTCCATGTGGCGCTTGGCAGCGGCGGTCGTGAGCTCGTCCAGCTCGTCGTAGAGCAGGTCGAGTACGATTCGGTCGAACTTCTCGCAATCCACGGTAAAACCTACCAAAAAACGCCTAGCGCAGTGCGCGGGCGTACTCCTCGAAATCGCACAACGCCTCTTTCAACCGGTCGAGCGCGTAGCGCATTCGGCTCTTCACCGTATTCTCACCCACACCAGTGATTTCGGCGATCTCGCGAAACGGCAAATTGGCGACCTCGCGCAGCAGGAAGACCTCGCGCTGATCGTCCGGTAACGAGTCGACCGCCTTCACGATCGACGAACGCACTTGGGCCGACAGCGCGCCGCGCTCGGCGCTGGCTTGCGGGTTCGGATCGGCGACCGTGTCACCGAGCAACGGTGCATCACTCTGCTCGGCCTGAGGCTGGTCGAGCGAAGCGTGACGTCGATGCGACAGTTTGCGCAGCTGATCGATGCATAGGTTTCGAGCGATTGTGTAGAGCCAGGTCAAGAAGCGCGCTTCGTGTTTGAACTCGGCGGCGTTTTGTACCAAGCGCATGAACACGTCTTGGGTCACATCCTCGGCGACCGATGGCACGCGAAGTTGACGCAGCACGAAGTTGTAGATGGGTCGGTTGTGACGACGCACGAGTTCCACGAACGCTTTGCGTTCGCCTCTCTGGTAGCGCACCATGAGGATCTCGTCCGTTGCATCGTCCTGCACGGCCGCCATTCGGGAATTCACTCTCGCCGGCCGGCGGCAGGGCGCTCGTTGCTTGGGATGAGACCTCCGTCTGAGGTCAGGGCCGTTGCCCAATTAATACGTCCCATGGCGGCGTTCGATCTGCGGTCCGATCCGGTCTTCCAACCGTAGCGCTCGGCCTGTGTTTCCCGCAAGACACTGCATTTCCCGAGCGATTCAGCGGGCCACGACCTGGCACCCGGCCGGCACTCGGTCGCGGGCGGCGGGCCGGCGCGCTGTCGGAATCCGCCCACGCTGGCGGCTGCAGTAGGAGCGTGTGTGGCTGATTTGTGGGTGCTATAGCGGGCCGGGGGCAATACACCCCGACTCGCGCAACCTCGCGAAGAAGTGTGAAAATCCGACTTGGCGGGAAGGCTCGCGCAGTGGAAGATGCCGGGCGGAGCTTGGGGCTCCATTCGACGCTCGAGTCTTGGTGCCGGGGACTGAAGCTGCCCCCGGTGTCGATCCTCAATCTCTGTGGAGAGGGTAGTGATGCGCCTTAGCAAAGCCTTTTGGTTGTCCGCGATAGCGGGAATTATTTCGTTGGCGTCGGCCGCCCACGCACAGACACCGGCGAGCAGCGCCAAGGCGGCGCCCGCTGCGGCGGCTCCCGCCGCCAGCGCGAGTGCCAAACCGACTGGCGCGGCGCCTGCCACACCGAGTGCGAGCGCCGCGGCGCCCACTTCCGCGGCTCCTGTGACCACACCGGCGACGGCGACGCCTGCAGCTCCGACGACGGCACCAAGCGCCGCGAGCGCACCCACGGCCGCGACGTCCTCGAGCGCCTCCACGCTCGACGGTTCGACATACGTCGTACGCCTACGCGACCTCGAGCAGCACATCGACGAGCTCAAAGAGCAAATTCGACGCAGCCACACTCGCTTGAGCTTGCTGAGCGACACGATCCTCTCGGGCGGAGCCGGTGGTGCCCGTGCCGAAATCAACTTTCGAAACGACCTGAGCAGCGCCTTCCGTTTGACCGGCGCGTTGTTCGTGCTCGACGGCGCCGTTCAATACAACAAGCAGGACGAGGCCGACGACAGCCCGTTGGCCAATCAGAAAGACATTCCGATCTTCATCGGCTCGATCCCCCCCGGCGATCACACGGTGCAAATCGTGATTCAACTGCGCGGCAACGGCTACGGCGTGTTCTCCTACCTCAAGGGTTACAAATTCAAAGTGCCGTCGAGTCACTCCTTCACGATTACCGAAGGCAAGACACTCAAGCTGGACGTGATCGCTTGGGAAAAGGGTGACGTGACCACAGACCTCACCGACCGACCGGCGATCCGCTTCACCGAGAACGTTCGTTCGGGCACCACCACGACCGAGAGCGCCGCTCCGGGGCCCGCTTCGGCGGCACCGGCTTCGGCCAACGTCGGAGTTTCCGTGGGTGCAGGAGCCAAGTGATGCGCAAGCGACCGCTCAGGAGCCGTGAACTCGCCGCGGTCGGCTTGGCTTTGTTCTTCGCGCGGCCGAGCCTGGCCCTCAACGCGTCGGAGGCCCAAGGCCGCGCGACCACCGCCATTCAAGGGGTCGAAGCCGAAATCGGCAAGCCGCCGCCGCCGTCCAAGTTCCGCGAACCGCCCGCCACGCCGGCCGTGCGCATCGCCAACGCGGACATGTTGCTGCACGCCAAGAACTACGACGCTGCGGTCGATGTGCTCAGCAAGGTGCTCGAACTCAATCGTCAAGGCAAAGCCTCGGAAGCCGACTACGCCGACGCGTCGTTTCTGATCGGTGAAGCTTATTTCCGGTCGCGGCAGTATCTGTCCGCGCGGCGTCACTATCGTGAGGTGCTCGAGCGCGTGACACGGCCCGCGTACGGCGAATACGTCGGTCGCTCGCTCAGCCGACTCGTCGACATCGCCCTGCGCACCGACGACCTGGCGAGCCTCGACTTCGTATTTGCGCGGCTCGACGCTTTGCCTCAGGCAGACAAATCTGGCTCCTTGGCATACGCGCGGGCGAAAGCGTTGTACGCGCGCAAGGATTACAACGCGGCGAAATCTGCGGTGAACTCCGTGCCCGTCGGCTCGGAGTACACGCTCCAGGCTCAGTACCTACTGGGCGTGGTGCTGATGAAAGAAACCCTCGGCGCGGCCCCGGCGGCCCCGGCGGCCGCGCCCGGCGCGCCCGCCGCTGGGAAACCCGCGGCCGCTCCCGACGCGCGCTTCACACAGGCCATCGAACAGTTTCGAAAAGTCACGCGCATGCCCGCCAGTACTCCGGCCATGCGCCATGTGGTGGACCTGGCATGGATGGCCATCGGGCGCTTGTTCCACGAGACCGACGACTACGTCGAAGCGGCCGAAGCGTACAGTCACGTCGACCGTGGCTCGCCCGAGTTTTCGACGATGCTCTACGAGCTCGCTTGGGTGTACGTGCGCTTGGGTGACTTCGAGCGCGCGCAGCGCGCGCTGGAAGTGTTGACCATCACCGATCCGAACAACCTGGAACTGGCTGACGGCTCGCTGCTCCGCGCGGACTTGATGTTGCGCGCCGGGGCGTTTCAGAACGCGCTCGGGTTGTACAAGGACGTGTCCGCTCACTTCGAGCCGATCCGCCAGCAGTTGGACAACTTCCTCAAGTCGACCAACGATCCGGCGGTCTACTACGACAAGCTGACGACGGACGACTTCGGCGCCGCTTCCGACGACAAGCTGCCCAAGGTGGTGCTCGACTGGGCTCGTGACCAAGCCGAAGATCAGCACGTGTTCGGCGTGATCGACGACGTTTCACGCTCCCGTTCGCTGATCAAGAATTCACGCAAACTGGCCTCCAAACTGACTGCCGTGCTGTCCGTCTCCTCGCGCGTCAAGGCGTTCCCGGAGATTCAGATCCAGCTGCAGCAGGTGCTCAGCCTGTCGAACAAACTGGCGCGCGCGCGCGGCACCCTGGCCGAGGGGATCGACGACGTCGCCAACAGCAACGTGAGCGGTGAGCTTGCTAGCGTACGAAGCGAGCGGCGTGCGCTGATGAAACGGCTCGGCTGGATGCCGGTGACCGAGGGTGAATTCATTCGCCGTGAGGAGTCTGGGGACACGCAATGGTCCAAAGCCTCACAGGCGCTGCAAGAGCTGACGGTGGAGGCGGACAAGCTGAACGCGATCGTAAACGGCCTACACCGAGTGATGAACGAAGCCGACAAGCACGGCGTGACTTCCGACGCTCAGAGTCGAGCGCGCTTCCAGCTCGAAATCGAGGCCAACGAGCGTGATTTGGTCACGTATCACAAGAAGATCGAAGAGTTTCGCAATGCGATCGAGATCGGCAAGGCCCAGATTGGCTTTGGTGATCAGCGCTACATCGACGATCAAGACGTGCGCAAGCGCTTCCGCGAGCTCTTGGCACGCGAGGTGGCTTTGCTAATCGCAGGGCAAGATTCGTCGGACGCGGCCGCATACGCGAAATCGATTCAGCCGCTCCTCTCACGAGCGGACAATGACGACGCAGCGCTCGATACCCAACGCGCGAAGTACGAGCAGCAAGCCGTCGAGCAAGCAAATGGACTACGCGACAAGATCTCGCAGGAGATCGCCTTGGTCGAAGGCTATGCGCAGAACCTCGACGGGCTCGACCAACAAGCGCGACTACTGGTCGGCGAAATCGCGATGAAAAATTTCGGTTTGGTGCGCGATCGCTTGAAGAGCATCGTGCTGCGCGCCGACGTGGGCATCGCGCAAGAAGCGTGGGAGGTTCGCGAAGAGCAGGCGCTGCGCGTGCGCAATCTTCAGCGCGAGCGCGCGCGCGAAGAGCAGACTTTGAACGACGAGCTGCGCGAAGTGCTCGACGACGCGGAGGAACAGCAATGAATCGCAGTCTCGCCACGGGACTTCTGACGGCGGTCGCACTGATCGCCGCATCCGTCACTTCGTCCCAAGTGGCACGCAGTCAAACGACTGGCCTGGGCGCGAGCGCCTCGGCCGGCACTGCTGCTGCGCCGACCGCCAACGCTGCCGCGAGTGCCGTGCCCGCAGCGAGCGCCGCGCCCGCAGCGAGCGCCGCGCCCGCCGTGAGTGCCGCGCCCGCCGCGAGTGCCGCCCCCCCGTCGATTGGGGCGCCCAAGTTGCGTAAGCAAGCGCCGCCTCCGCCGGCGCCCACGCCGGGACAAATCAAGGCGTTTGGCATCCTGCAGCAAGAGGCGCGCGACTACGAGGCGGGTTCCAAGGCATTCCGGCGCAACCTGACGATGATCGTGCGCCATCACTACGAGCAACGGCGGCAGCGCGTGCTGACGGCGCTCGACCGCGAGATCACCGAAGAGAAGCACAGCCTAGACGAGGCACGCCAAGAAGCGATCGCGCGTCTCGAGCACTTCGTCGAACGCTACAGCGGTGAGAACGCCGATCCGCGTTCGACGCCGGACGCGATGTTTCGCTTGGGCGCTCTATACGAAGAACGAGCGCGTTCCAACAACGACGCGGATCTGACGACGGCGCTCGACCCGGCGCTTTCGATGTACCGTCGCCTGATCAAGGAGTTCCCGCACTACGAGGAAATCGCCGCGGTCCACTATTACTTGGGTCACGGTTACACCGACGCCGGGCGGATCGAAGAGGGACAGCAAGCTTGGCGCTCGCTAGTCTGCTCGAACCGCTACACCGTCAAAGACGATCCGAAGGACGCCGGCAAGATTGCGCTCGACCCGCTCCCGCAGGACCACGACGATAAGTTCTGGCAAGAGTGGTACAACAAGAATCCGGTGCCGCTCGATCAGGTCGGCGGCAAGGGGAAAACCGCGGCGAAGGGCGGGGCAGCCAAGACCGCCGCGCCGAAAGGCGTGGCCGACGGCGAAGAGCGCGTCTTCAACGACCCCTATGACGGTTGCAAGCCGCTGCCACAGAAGGTCGAAACCACCGACGACCCGCGCTACCTGGCCGAAATCTGGTGGCAGCTCGGGAACTTTCATTTCGATCAAATCGACCCGCACGGTGGGCCGTACAACTTGAATCGAGCGGTCAGCGCCTACGACCGTTCGATGGAGTTCAAGAAGCCGCCGATCTTCGGCGTCGCCATGTACAAGCAGGCGTGGACTTATTACAAGCAGCAGCGCTATCGGACGGCGGTCGACTGGTTCGTCAAGCTGCTGCACTACGCCGACGAGCAAGAGGCGAAGACCGGTGACCCGGGCGCGGATTTCCGATCCGAGGCGTATACGTACATCGCTGGCTCGCTGACCTACGTCGACTTCGACGGACCGCCGCCGGAGCTGCCGTACATCCCGCGCAATGACGTGCTGGACACGGAGACCGATCCAGTCGCGGCCGAGAACAAGATGGCGATTGCCATTACGCGTGTCCAAGATCCGGCGCTAATCCCGCAAGATCAGAAGTGGACCGTCGAGATTTACAAGGCCCTCGCGCAAGAATACATCGAGATCACGCAGAACCGGAACGCGGTGGCGATGTTGGAGCTGACGCTGCGCAGGTTCCCGATGAATCGCGACGCGCCGGTGATGCAAAACAAGGTTGCCGAGCTGTACGACCAGCTTGCTCGCTTGGCGCCAGATGGTTCGGCGGCGCGCGCCGAGTACGCTGGCAAGGCGCTCGAAGCACGCACTCGGCTCGCGGCCTACGTGGGAACCACCCCCTGGGTCGACGCCAACAAGGACGATCCGGAAGCCCTGCAGACTGCAGAGCAGCTGGTGAAGGGCGGCTTGAAGCGAGCCGCGGCCGACCACACCAATTTCGCGCGCGGCTACTATGAAAAGGCGCTGGAGCTGAACGACGCAGGCGAACAACGCGCCCTGCTCGAAAAGTCGATCGCCGAGTATCGTCTGGCCGAGACCGGTTGGAACGCTTACCTCGAGCAAGATCCAACGGCCATGGACTCTTACGAGAGTCGCTATTGGCTAGCGGACGCCCGCTATTGGGTCGTGATCTTGCAGATCGCGATTGGCAAATCACCCACGCCGGAAGAGATCAAGACCGCGCACGACAGCGCTGTCGCCGTGCGTGACTCGAACGAAGACGACAAGTACTTGCAGCCCGCCGCTTATGACGTGGTGACGTTGGCCGAAAAAGTGCTGGAAGACGAATATCGAAAATTCGAGGACAGCAAGGGCGCGCAAGGTCTCGAGAAACGCACCGAGGTTCATTTCGACGGTGAAGGGGACTCACGCAAGGTCGTGAAGGATCCGATGCCTGCACGAGTGCTCGACGCGATCAAGGCGCGCGACGAGTACAACGACCGCATCCCGCTCGATCGGGACCCGCAAAAGAACGGCCTTCTGTACTCGTTCCAGTCCGCGGATTTGTACTTCGTGTACGGCAACTTCGATGACGCGCGCAAGCGCTTCCGCCCGCTGTACGAGCAGTACTGCGGCGTGAACGAGTGGGGCTACAAGTCCTGGGAGAAGCTTATCAGCATGAGCAACTTCGAGGGCAACGCGGACGAGAGCCGCAAGCTCGCCGAAGGCAAGAGCTGCGCGTTCAACGAAGAGACCAAGAAGGCCGAAGACAGCATCCGAAAGCCGGTCAAGCAAGGCGTGGCCTATTTGGACGCGCGAAAGCTGTACGAAGAAGCTCAGGCCATGCCGGACGGTCCAGAGCGCGCGAAGAAGTGGCGCGAGGCAGCCGCCGCCTACAAGGTGGCGCTGGACGCAGCGCCGGATCGTGACGAAGCGCCGGAAGCCGCAATGAACGGCGCGTTCGCCTACAAGCAGGTCGGCGAGTACGACAAGGCGATCGGCATGTACGAGCTGTTCATCTCTCGCTACGGCAACGAGCAGACTCTGAACAAGCTGCAAAACGGCGACGCGAAAGCCAAGCCGCCCACACCGGCGCAGCCGAAAAAGTACGAAGAGCGCGTCAAGTACCTGCAAGGCGCACACGACGCACTGGCGGGCGCCTATGTGTTGTTCTTCAACTATCCGCGCGCCGCGGAGACCTACGACAAGATCAGCAACAACACGCACTTCGCTCAGGCGGACCGCCGCAACGCGGCGCGCCAGGCTCTGTCCTTGTACGCCAGCCTCGGTGATCGCGGTGGCATGACGCGTGCGCGCGAGCGTTTCCAGGCTCTCGGCGCTTCCCCGAAGGAAATCGCCGAGGTCGACTTCATCGTCGCCAGCGCGGAGCTCAAGCGCTGGGATCAATACAGCGCGGACGAGGGCGCGAACGCCAACGCGCGCCGCGGCGCCCAACGCGCGATGGACGACTACTACACCGCCAACAAGGGCAAGGACGCCGCCGCGCAGTACGTGGTGCAAGCCGCGTATTTCAGCGCAAAAACGCGCAAGGCCGTCGCTGCTGGCGATACGAACAAGTGGTGGGACAACACGATCGCCGCGTTCGACAAGTGGAAGCGGCTCGCGCCCACCGAGGGCGGCAAAAACACCGCTCTCGGTTCGCGCGAGGCCGGCATGGCTGCGGAAGCCGAGTTCACCGAGATCGACCAAGATCTGGCCCGCACATTCGACTACGAAGCGGGCTTCCATCACTACAAGGGCACCTCCGTAGAGGTGGTCGCCGAGTACCAAAAGGACGCCGGCGAGGCCAAGAAGCGCTACGACAAGCTGCAGCACGTGATTGATACCTACGTGTCGCCCGAATGGACGACCGCGGCCATCGCTCGCCAGGGCTCGCTGTACGACTCGTTGCGCACCGGGCTCTACAACACCCGCGCGCCACAGCTGAAGATCTTCGACGCCAAGACCGAGGCGATCTTGAAGAAGGCAGAAAACAGCGACAATCCGGACTTGCAAGAGAAGGCGGACGCGCTCCGAGTCAAGGTCCAGAACGCCTGGCGTGACCGCCGCGATCAGGAGCTCAACAGCGCCGATCAGATCATGGTCGATCGCTACGGCAACGCGGTCGTGCTCGCCAAGCGCTACAGCGTTTCCAACCCGGAAGTGACACGCGCCATCCGCCGCTTGGCGTTTTTCACGGACGTCATCGGTGAGGCGAAGATGCAGCAGTACGCCGGTCCCATCAAAGACTTGAACTACTCCGCGGGGATGTTCCCACGGATGCGCCCGGGGCAGGCCTCGGCCGCGCCTCCGCAGGCGTTGCCTTCGCCGTTGCCGGCATTCGTGCAATGAGGAAGGTGAGGACCATGAAGTGCTTCACGATCACGCATTGCATGCACGGCTTCGTTTCTGCCGTCGCGCTCAGCGCGAGTCTGGCTACGGTCGCTTGTGGCGGTGGTGCCGCGAGCGGCAAAGGCGCGACCACTGCCGGAGAGCAGGCAGCGACGCCGCCTCCGTCCAGCACGGACCCAGCTCCCGCAGGCGCTCAATTCGGCATTGGTGATGCGCCGACCAACGGCGAGTCTGCCAATCGACCAAAGATGAACGCCGCCGCGCAGGCGGCCTACAACGCTGGCATGGAGGCCTTCAAGAAAGGCGACCTGACCGGTGCGAAGAATCAATTCACGCAGGCAACGCAGGCCGATCCGAAGGCCTATCAGGCTCTGTATTCGCTGGGCGTGGTGCGTGAGCGCAGCAACGAAACCGCCGCCGCGCTCACCGCCTATCGCCAAGCCATCACGGTCGTCGCCGACTACGAGCCTGCGATTGCGGCTTACGCGGTGCTCTTGGCGCGCACCGGCAAAGCCGAAGACGCCGCGGAATTTCTGAAGCAGCGACAGTCGCAAATGCCGAAGAGCGCCGCCGTCTCTGCAGCCTTGGCAGAGGTGAAGTCGATTCAGGGCAACTCCGGAGACGCGCAGCGCTTGGCTCAAGAAGCGCTCAAGCTCAATCCCGACTACCGCCCGGCGATGGTCACGCTCGCACGAGACCACTACCGCTCACGACGTTTGGATTTGGCGCTGTACGCTCTGAAGGGGATCCTCGACGGCTACGGCGAGGAGAACCCGCCGCGCGACAAGAACAACGCCGAAGCACGCCTGATTCGCGGCCTGATCTACAAGGAGCAAGGCCTGCGCGGCCCGGCGATTCAAGAGCTGCAGAAGGCTCTCGAACTACGTCCCGATCTGGTCGAGGCGCGCGTGCAATTGTCGTCCTACTACTTGGAGTCGGGCAACGCGGCGGACGCACAGCAAATGCTCGAGCCAGCGTTGAAGTACGACGCAGACAACGTGATCGCGCATCTGAATCTGGGTGACGCCTATCGCCTACTCGGGCGTCCCGCAGACGCGAAGCGTGAGTTCGACTGGGTGAAGAAGCGCGATCCGAGCATCGCTCAGGTGCATTACAACCTCGGGCTTTTGTATTTGTTCACCGAGAATTTTCCGGGAGTCTCGCCCGGGCAAGCTGCCGACACCGCGATCGACGAGCTGAACCAATACAAGAAGATGAAGCCGCGCGTTGCGGGCGGCACTCCGGACGACACGGACGAGCTGATCACCCGCGCCAAGACCAAGAAGGCACTGCTCGACGCCAAAGCGGCGGAAGCCGCAGATGCGGCAGCCGCACCGCCAGCGGACGCAGCGCCGGCTGCCGCTCCGCCCGCCGCAGCCGCGCCAACCGGAGCTGGGGCCGCAGCCGCGCCGGCGGCCAAGGCGACCACCCCACCGTCCGCCACGTTTGCGCCTGATTCAGGAGCCAAGAAATGACCAAATTTTTCGTGCTTGCGCTGCGCTGGGGCGCGTTCGCTTCGGCGTTGGTCGTCTCGTCCAGCGCGTTTGCTCAAAAGAAGGGCCGCGTCGTCACGATCAGCGAAGTTACCATCGTGGGGCGCGTGCAAAAGCCGATCGCCGCCGTCGATGTGAGCCGCATCCAACCCAAGCTGACGCTCGCCGAACTGCGTCAGCCGTTCTTGGATCGCATCGAAAAAGCGATCTATAACGACCCGTTCTGAGCTTGGGCTGGGAACTCGTCCTCGCGTGGTCGGTGGCGGCGCTGTGCTCGCTGCTTGCTCTGCGGCTACGGCTTGGGCTGCGACGCTCGAATGCGCCGGGGTCGCCCGCACTACTTAGTGAATTGCTTGCCGAAGTGGGCGCTGACTCCGTCGAGGCTGATTGGGTTCGACGGGCCGCAATTGCCGAGTTGAATCGACGGTTGTCCGATGTCTCGTTCGAGCTGGGTTCGCTGCCCGCTCGCTTTACGGCCCTGACGCGGATCGCTCTGGCGAGCGGGACCGCGTTGGCGCTCACTGGCTACATTGGCGCCAGCGGCGATCTAGCCCCTGAAAGTGTGAATGCACCTACACCGCTCGGGCGGGTGGTCCAACTCGTGGCGTGCGCAGCTAGTGGCCTGGTCGGTGCAGCGTGCGTCGTCACCCTCGGCCGAATGGCCAAGCGACGGAGTGCGGAAATTCGCGACGAATGGGATCGCTCGTCGCGTGAGATCGGAAAGGCGCTCGGCACTTCGCTTGAAGCAAGCCGGACCTGAAGAATTCCGCGCAATCGACTTTCGCGGCGAGACCGATGCGGGCTACTCTTTCGTAGATCGTGGGAACGACTCTCGCTTGCCGGTGTCCGAAGGAAGCGCGGAGGCAGCTCGCCAATGTTCGGCCGTGACGTAAAGAGGAAGCTTCAATGACCCAAGGGTTCCAGCAGCAACCAGGCGCAGGCGGTTCGCAACGCCCCGGACAGATGACCGCCGTGATGCGCGCCGTGGCCGCCACCGGTCCGAAAGTCTTGCGCATCGGTGTGGTTCAAGCCGGGCGAGTTTCGGAAGAGCGCATCATCAAGCAGCGCACTCACGTCACCGTCGGTCCGAGCGAAAAGAACATGTTCGTGATCGCGACCTCGAACGTGCCGGCGACCTTTCGGCTGTTCGAGCTGATGGGCAATGACTACCACTTGAACTTTCTCGACGGCATGACTGGGCGCATCGCGTTGCCCACGGGCATTTCGGATCTCTCGCTGCTGAAAGGCCAAGCGCGACGCACGTCGCAGGGCGCCTATCAGATCCGTCTGACCGAGGATTCTCGCGGCAAGGTCGTGATCGGCGATACGACGTTCCTATTCCAGTTCGTCGCGCCACCACCGATCCAACCCAAGCCGCAGCTGCCGGTCGCAGTCCTACGCGGTGCCAGCGCGATCGATTGGAACACGACGATCATCGCCGCCGTGTCGTTCCTCTTTCACTTCCTATTGCTCGGTTCGATCTATTCGGATTGGCTCGATCCAATCGTCGATGACGAGTTGAGCGTCGCAGGCGTGATCGACTCGTTGAAGAGCCTGCCACCTCCGCCGCCCGTCGAGGACAAACCCGAAGAGAAGCCCGACGAAAGCAAGCAAGCCGACAAGGCGCCGGACAAGGCGCCGGCTCCAGTTGCCCAAACCGCGCCCGGCCCCAAAGCTCCGGCAGGCCACCTGAACGAGAAGCAGGCCGCCGCCCTACACAACGATCTGGATCAACTCGAGATGCAGACGCTCGGTGCATTGGCGAGCAGCGGTCCAGCGACTGCCGGCGTTTTGAAGGGCAGCGAAGTGGCGACCAGCGCGCTCGATCAAGCCGCCGCGAGCAGCGCAGGCGTCGGCGTCGGAACGGGTGACTTGAAACTGGGCTCGGGCGGTGGTGCGATTCGCCCCGGTATGGGTGGCACTCTGGCTGGAATCGGTTCCAGCGGCCGTACAACTGGCACCGAGGGCACTGGCGCAGGTACCAAAGTTGCGGGTCCAAAGGGCAACGCGAACGTTGGTGGAGCTGCGGTCAGTGGCGGCACCGTTGGCAACGCGTCGCGCGTCGTGGCGGGTATGCGCGCCGGATTCCGTGCCTGCTATCAGCGCGCTTTGGCTGAAAATCCCGACGCTGCAGGCAACATTACGCTGACCATTCGCGTTGGCGCGGGCGGCGAAGTGACGGGCGTCAGTGGATCATCCGGCAGCTTGCCCGCCTCAGTGGTGGCCTGCGTGAAGGCCCGTGCTCAGGCCGCGCAGTTCGATGCTCCGGATGGCGGTAGCGCCGTGATCTCCGTCCCGGTTACTTTCGTTAAACAATAAGGCAGCTCGTTTGCTCCTTGCACTGAACTTCGCAGTGCATCGAAGCATCTGATTCCAGACGCCACTCTTCTTCATCCAAGGGAGTGGCGTTTTTGCTCCGGCCGAATGGCTGAAGCTCTGGAAATCGAAGCTGTTTTTGTCAGACGCAGTGCGTTGACACAGAAAATGTAGGTTCATATACTGACCCGGGCTCAGTGCATGAGTCCTTTGAGGGAGGCTTGGTTTTAAAATGCGAGCGACAACAAAAGCATGGGCTCTTTCGGCAGCTGGTTCAGTGCTGTGTTGCTTCGGAGTCGCGCTGGCGCAAAACGGCGAAGCGCCGCCTGCCACCGCGGTCGGAGTCGACTCGCAGCAAGACGTGAACCTCACTCCCGCGCAAATGTTGCAGCGTGCCCGCTCCTTCAAGCCAATGATGGATAGCGACGCTGCGCTAGTTCAACGCCAAGCGAGCGAGGCGAAGCAGAAGCATGACGTCGTGAAGACGCTGTGCTTGAGCGACAAGCTCAGCCAGATTCACGTGGCGGTCAGCACCGCGACTGGCCGTATCGAGACGCTCGAAGCGGCGGTCAATCACAACGAGGCGGATCGCGCAAAGCACGAGTTCACGATCGTGCAGGTGCTGAAGGATCGCTCATCCGCGCTGGTGTCCGAGGCGAACCAGTGCATTGGCGAAGAGACAGGCTTCATCGGTGAATCGACGGTGACGGTGACGATCGATCCGAACATCCCGGATACCGATCCATCGAACTTCCCGCCCGACCCGTTGGTCTCTCAGCCGCCCACGCTCAGCAGCCCGACCAAATAACGCCGACCGGCCTTCTCCCCGTTCCCAACTCCCCCGAAGAACCCGATCGGTCCCATGAAGTTCTGCCTTACCCTTGCGGCGACAGTGCTCCTCGGCGCGATATCGCTCCAGGCGCACGCTCAGGCCCAGCAACCTTGGCTCGCCGATCGTAGATACGGCGAGGGCATCGGCGTGCGCGTCGGCAATCTGGAATTGCATCCAGGCATATCCGGAGAGGTTGGCTACGACTCCAACTATTTCCTACGCGCGCCGTCGGAAACGCCACTCTCGGCTTATCGGTTGCGCGTCACTCCCTCGATCACCCTTTCCACGCTGTCCGAGCAACGCATTCGGGCCGGTGGTGCGACGCCGGCTCGACCGAGCGTCATGTTTCGCGGCGGTGCGTACGTCTCGTATAACGAGCTGATCGCCACGGATTCGAAGTACTCGAGTGAGTTTTCCGATCAGCGCCACCTCGATGTCGGGTCGGACATCCTGCTCAATTTCTTTCCGCAGAGTCGTGTCGGCGCGGATACGTATGTGAACTTCATTCGTCAGGGACAACCGTCGAACGACCCGAATACTCAGAATGCGTTCGATCGCGATAGCGTGCGCGCGGGCGCCGGATTGAGTTGGCGTCCAGGCGGAGGCCTGTTCGACTGGCGGGTCGGTTACGAGTTCATGTACAACTACTTCGAGAAGTCGAATTTCTCGAATCTGAATAACTTGCAACACACCATCAATATGCGCGGTCGGTGGCGCTTCTTGCCGCGCACCGCGCTGCTCTATGATGGTGGCTACACGTGGGTCAATTATCCCAACCCGACGGTGCAAAACGACGGCACGATCGCTCGCTCGAGCATCGGCTTGAATGGCCTCATCACCCAGCGCTTTTCGTTGCTGGCGATGGTCGGTTGGGCAGGTACCTTTTATGACCAGTCGGCGGCTCAGGCGCCGCAGCAGTTCGACTCGCTGACTGCGCAAGCCGAGCTCAAGTGGTACATCAGCGGTAACGGCGACGTGCTGAATGCCAGCTCGGCCCCGGTGGGCCTCTCATATGCCTCAATTGGTTATCTGAGGGATGTCTCCAACAGTTACTTGGGTAACTTTTTTCAGCGAGATCGAGGATACGTCGGCCTGTCTTATCTGCTGGGAGGCGTGTTCGTTACGAGCCTGACCGCCGGCATCGCGAACCTGGCATATCCGGATTCGTATTTCGCTGCGGGCACTCCGGGCTGCCCAATGACGGGGGAGCCCTGTATTCAGCACACTGCCTTTTCACAGCAACGCGTCGACGCGAGCTTGTTCGCCGAGTATCGCTTCAGCAATACCTTCGGTTTGAACAGTACCGTGAACTACGACCAGAACTTCACGGGCGTAGAAATCCCGACGAGCGCAGACGGCAGCACGCCGGCCGACGCCTTGAAGTATTCACGCTGGCAAGCCTTCGTCGGCGTACGTTGGTTCCTATAATCCGAGCTACATGAAGCGAGCGACGCATCTTTGGATGCACCATCTCATCCGCGGTTGGTTGTGTTTGTTCCTGATGTGCGCCTGCGCATCGAACCGCGGGGGGCATCCGAGCAGTCTGCCGCCGCCGACGGAGCGCTCCGTGCTCGGTCCGGGCGACACCTTTACGCTCGAGATCGTGGGTGAGAAGGACCTCCCGGAACAGTATCAAGTTGCGTCCGACGGCACCGTGGACTTTCCGTATGTCCACACATTGAAGGTCGCGGATCTGGAAGCGCAACAGGTGGCGCGCTTGGTGCGGGAGCGTCTCGTTGCCGAAAAGGTCCTGTCTGACCCGAGCGTCGTGGTGCAGGTCAAAGAGTATGCAAGTCGGCACGTGACGATCTTGGGCCAGGTCTCGAAACCGGGCAGTTACCCGTTGCTTCCGGGCATGTCGTTGATTCAAGCCATGTCCCAGGCGGGCGGCTTGACCGCGGTCGCTAGTGGCACCCATGTGACCTTGACTCGCAAAACCACCAAAGGCCAGCAGACGGTCCAGGTGGACGTCGAGGCGATCAGCGAGGGCCGAGCGTCGGATTTTCCGCTGCAAGCAGGCGACCAGATCTACGTGCCCGAGCGAATCTTCTGAGTACACACGGCGTGGGCTTCAGCGAAGGCTCGACGGCGCTTCGGCCGGCGTGAAGCGCACGCTGAGCAGCGCCCGAAAGTCGGGCGTGGTCATGCCCAAGAAGTAGCTGGTCTCGGGGCCGCTCGAGCTCTCACGGGTCTCGTTCGAAAGTGGAATGCCGCTGCCGCCCGCGATGCTCAGCGTCCACGGCCCGCCTTGGCCGAACGCCGAGTGCATACCCGCTAGCCACTCGGCTGGAAGAAGCCGCGCGCTCGAAACACGCGGACTCGCCGCACTGCCGCGATTGTCGGACAGCGACGGCAGACCGAAAATCTCTGCGCTCAGGGTAAGCCACCGCGGAAGTACGGTGGCCGCGACACCAAGCGCCACGAAGCCCTGATTGCCCAGCGTAACGCCGCCGAAGTCGACCGCTTGCCGCAAGCGAGCGCCGAACTCCGCGCTGAGCTGCAGCGCACCGTGGTGGTAGCCGAGCGTCGCGTTCGGCATGACCACGAACGAGCGCTCATTGGCGAATGGATCGCGCACACCCAGGGGCAAGGTCGCGTCCACGGCAAGCCGTAACCCGAATCCAGGCACTGCCAAAGTCTCGTCGAGTGAGTAGGCAATGCCGAGCCGCGGATCGCGCACCGCGTTGTGCGGGAGCGCCGCCGCCGATTGCGATGCAACGCTGCCCGCGCCGGCACCGGATTGATGGACGCGTGTCGACGCCAGCACGGACGCCTCGAAGTTTCGCGCCAGGCCGACCGCGAGGAAGTAGGAAAAATCGAGCGCAGATTCGAGCACTTGGATCTCGCGCCCGTCTGCGTCGGGTGAGGCTGCGCGGAGCACGACCGGCTGATGCAGGAGCTCTGCAGCCGCGCCAAACCCGAACTGGCCGCGCGCAATGACCCGCGTGTCGGGCATGCTGAAAAACGAAGCGCGACCCGCGGGGAGCCAGAGCGCATTGGCATCGAAGCAGGGGGAGAAATGCGGACTGCCGCAGTCCGAAGCTTCGACCCTTCGCGTCGAGAGCACGGTCGTGCTCAGCACGGCCGCCAGAGCGACGCGCGTCCCGAACCGCGACGGGCGGAGTCGCTGCGGCGTCCTCGAAGGCGTCGATCCAAGCACGGCCGGCACTTTACACGGGGGACGTGCTAAGAGCTCTGGCCGCGATGATCAGCGCAGAAACACCATTGTTGTTGGGCTCCGCCTCGCCACGCCGCAGGGATATTTTGTCCGGTCTCGGCTTACCGATTCGAATCGAACCGGCCGATATTCCGGAGGAGGTGGCGCTCGGCGAGCAACCCCTCGACTACGTGTCGCGAATCGTGTCCGAGAAACTGAGCGCCGTCGCCGCGCGTGCGTCGGCTGCTTTTTCGGCCATCCTCGTCGCGGACACGGTGGTCGTGATCGATGGTCGAGTCCTCGGCAAACCCCAGGACACCGCTGACGCTGCACGCTTGCTTCGCCTGATCGTGGGTCGTACGCACATCGTGTACACCCGGTACGCGATCAGCTTGGTCGGTGCGCCGGCGGTGATTCGCGCTGCGCACACCGTGGCTACTGAAGTCAGCTTACGCGCGGCCTCCGAGGACGAAATCATCCGTTACGCCGCGAGCGGGGAGGGGCTCGACAAGGCGGGGGCCTACGCCGCACAAGGCTTGGGCGCGTTCCTGATCGAGCGCATCGTCGGTTCCTACAGCAATGTCGTCGGACTTCCGGCATGTGAGGTCGTGGTCGATCTGCGAAGCCTGGGCTTGCTCGAGCATTTCCCCTGAGTCCATGACAGGCGCAGCAGACGTAGTCGGCGCACAGGGCAAGACTCCGAATTCGAACGGGTTTTTGCGAGATGCCTGCTGGCTTTCCGCGCTCGCGCTCGTGCTGCGACTGCTGGTCGTGCTGTGGGCGAAGGATCGCTTCCCGCCTGCCGACGACGGCTCGTTTTACCATGTCGTTGCGGGGCGTATCGCGCACGGCCAGGGTTACACCTGGCTTTGGCCAGACGGCGCGGTGACGCACGCGGCCCACTATCCGGTGGGCTACCCGGCGCTGCTCGGGCTTGCCTACGCGGTCTTCGGGCCTCGACCGGTGGTGGCCATGTGGGTCAACGCGGTGCTCGGATCGCTCGCGGTGTTCGCGGCGCAGCGTTCGGTGATTCGCTACGGCTCGCGCCGTCGAGCCTCGATCGCCGCCTTGCTCTTGGCGCTCCACCCAGGCTTGGTCTTCTATACGCCGGCCTTGATGACCGAAGGCGTGAGCGCGGAGATGCTGGTGGTCGCGACTTGGCTCAGCTTGCTCGCTGGTTCGAGCCGAGCTTCGCGCGGCTGGCTGGTGGCGCTCGGAGTCTGTCTAGGCGGTCTCTGTCTGGTGCGCCCTCAGCTGTTGCTAATGGCGCCGATCTTCGGTTTCTTTTCGCTTTCGGCGAGCGAGCCGCGCTACGGAGTGCGCCTCGTTCGTGCGTCGATCGTTACCGGCATCGCGCTTGCGGTGTGCTTGCCCTGGACGCTGAGAAACTGCGCGCGGATGGATCGCTGCGTCTTCGTCAGCGCCAATGGAGGTTGGAACTTGCTGATCGGCTCGGCGCCCGAAGCCAACGGCGCCTGGATCCCGATCGAAGGCGCGAGCGTCCCCGTGCCGTGTCGGAACGTGTTCGGGGAGGCCGAGAAAGATCGCTGCTTTGGGCAAGCCGGCCTCGCGAACATTCGTCGAAGCCCGCTCTCGTTCGTGCAGCTCATTCCGCGTAAGCTGTCGGTGACGTTCGACTACTTTGGCGCGCCCGGCCACTATCTGCACACCTCGAACTTTCGCGAATTCGACGAGGCCAAGAAGCTCTGGTTGGGGATCGTCGAGACCGGTTGGGAGCGCTTGCTGCTGCTGTCGAGCATCGTGCAGGCCGCTTGGGCCGGCCGTACTCGACGCGAGCTGCGCTGGGCCGTCGCCGTGCCGTCCGGCCTATTTGCGGTGTTGCGTGCAGGCTGGCTGGGTTACCTGGGCTTCGTGGCCACGGTCCTGCTCTCCGGTAAGGAGTTATTGAAGCAGCCGTCCGGGCGAGCGAACGTCAACGCGCTGACTGCCGGCTTGGTGTTCAGCACTGCAGTCACCCACGCGATCTTCTTCGGGGCGGGACGATATGGGTTCGTGTGTGCAGCTCTGCTCTGCCTCACGGCCGTCGGCGACGGGTCGCGGCGTGAGGCGGCGTGAGGCGGGCGTGAGGGGCGTGACGGGGCGTGACGGGGAGGAGAAATGTGCCGCCCGGCCGGGTGAGTCTTTTGACAGTGGAGGTAAGAAACAGCGATACTCGGAGGAAGGAGTTTCTGCCGGATGCCGCTGATTGAGACCGAAGAAGCCGCTCGTCGCCTCGCGCGCGCCATTGCGAGTGATCTGTCCCTCTACAACGAGGAAAAGATCATTCGCGGCATCGAAGGGGATTCCCTATTCGACCAGCTCGGTGAAGAAATCGAGGAGGGACGCGCGCTGTTCAAGAGCCGCGTTTCGCCCGACCTCTATCATCGAAACTTTTACGATCGCGCGCTGGTCGATATCTTGGTCAAATCCAAGGGCCACATCAAAAGCAAGATCTGGTAGCGCCGCGTCCGAGCGCCACCCCTTGGCCAGACCGTCGTGAGCGCGCAAAGATTCGTGCTCGGTGCAGAGCAGCGCCGTGAGCGCGTGGACAAGGTGCTGGCTCGGCTGCTGCCCGAGGTGTCTCGTGCCACGGTCCAGCGTTGGATCGAAGAGGGGCGCGTGCTCGTCGATGGCAAGCCGTGTCGTGCGCGCGATTCCGTGAGAGCAGGCTCGGCCGTCGAGGTCGAGGCAGGGCCGCCACCCGCGAGTGAAGCGGATCCCGATCCCAGCGTGGTGCTCGAGGTCTGCTACGAGGACGCCCAGCTTTTGGTCGTGAACAAGCCTGCGGGCCTCGTCGTCCATCCGGCGCGCGGTCATCGCACCGGCACGCTGGTGAATGGGCTCTTGGCGCGTCCTGGGTTCACGCAACCGAGCGCCGATCCCGAAGACGAGCAGGGCTCGCTGCGCCCGGGGATCGTGCATCGGATCGACAAGGATACCAGCGGCCTTTTGGTGGTCGCGAAGGAAGAGCGCGCGAGGGAGGGGTTGAAGGCTCAGCTCGCACAGCACACGGTCGAACGTGTGTACCTCGCGCTGACCGTGGGTATTCCAACAGCGGGGACGATCAAGACGCTGCACGCCCGCGATCCAAAGTCACGGCTGCGCTTCACTTCG
>Ga0247766_1000024_pt1 | contig 35737 bp, 31 predicted proteins | sample UWRJL223509R6_FD_179946 | JGI IMG/M metagenome (GOLD analysis project Ga0247766, IMG submission 179946) | Plant litter microbial communities from Arlington Agricultural Research Station in Wisconsin, United States - UWRJ-L223-509R-6 | ecosystem: Environmental > Terrestrial > Plant litter >... | reverse complement strand
GCCGCAGCCGCCTTGGTCGGGCCGATCGATTTGTTGATCCACAATGCGAGCGAGCTCGGCCCCACCCCTCTGCAGCTGCTGCTGGACACGGAATGCGAGGATTTCGAGCGCGTGTTCGCCGTCAACTTGTTCGGCCCATTTCGGTTGAGTCGAGTGATTGCAGGCTCGATGGCGCTACGCGAGCGCGGCACGATCGTGCACGTGAGCTCGGACGCCAGCGTCAACGCTTACTCGCATTGGGGCGCCTATTCGGTTTCGAAGGCGGCGCTCGATCACTTGTCACGGCTGTGGGCGGCCGAGTTGGGCGAGCGCGGAGTTCGCTCTTTCAGCGTCGATCCAGGCGAGATGGACACCGAGATGCACCGAGCGGCGCTCCCGGACGCAAATCCCGCGACGCTTTCCCTACCAAGCGTCGTCGCCGCGCGGATTGCGACGATGATCCGCGGGAACACGGTCGCAAACGGCGCGCGCATCGAGCTCGATTCAGCCGGAGCTCAGTCATGAAGCCCGCCTGCCGACCGCGGGCGCGCGGCGAACGAGAGCGACTACTCGTGATCGATCCCGCGGGTAACGCCTTCGCGGACTACGGGATCGACGCGCTTCCGCAATTTTTCAGGCAGGGAGATGCCCTCGTCCTGAATGACGCCGCGACGTTGCCAGCCTCCCTTCGCGCTGGTCCGGATCTGGAGCTGCGCTTGATGTCCGAGCTCGAGGACGGAACTTGGCTGGCATTGTGCTTGGGGCGCGGGGACTATCGCATTCCCACGGAAGGGCGTGGCGCTCCGCCGCAACTTGCGCTCGGAGCAAAGCTCTCTTTTGGCCAGGGTTTGAGCGCGCGGGTGCGTTGGCTGGACCCGAACTCGTCGCGCCTATTGCGGATCGAGTTCGATCAACGAGGCGGACCGTTGTGGCAGGCGCTGTATCGCGCGGCCGTGCCGATTCAGTACGCCTACGTGTCAGCGCCGCTGGCGCTGTGGGACGTGCAGAATGCCTACGCCGCGCGCCCCTGGGCCGTCGAGTTGCCTTCTGCCGGCAAGCCCCTTCGCTTCGAGACACTCTTTCGAATCGCCGCGCTCGGCGTCACCCTCGCCTCACTGACACACGCAGCTGGCATATCCTCGACCGGTGATCCGATGCTCGACGCGCGCTTGCCGGTCGCGGAACGCTACGAGCTCAGCCACGAAACTGCTACTCGACTGCGAACGGCCCAAGCCGACGGAGGGCGCATCATCGCGGTCGGCACGAGCGTGACACGGGCGCTCGAGGCAGCTTCGACCTCGGGTGTGTTGCGCGGCGGCAGGCGACGCACGGAGTTGTTGCTCGGCGCCGGGTCGCCCCTGCGCACCTGTGCGGGGCTGCTCACCGGGCTGCACGAGCCAGGGACGAGCCATTTTGCGCTGCTGGAGGCCTACGCCCCCCGTCCGTTGCTCGAACGAGCGTTTCGTCACGCGCAGCACCAAGGCTACCTACAACATGAGTTTGGCGACTCGTGCTTGATCTTGAAAGGCTCGCTGAACGTTGGCGATACGAAACGAGCGGCTGAATGGCGGCAAGCTGGCTAGTCAGTGGTATGATTCCATGATTCCGGCCGTTTCTCGCTTATCGAGTTCCACGAATGAAATCCCGCTTCTCCCTCACTCAGACTACACTCTGCGCATTCGCCTTGGCGTCGCTGTCGGTGGCCGCTTGTGGTGGCCGCTATCAGACCGGTCGCGAGGTCTTTGACGACGCCGCGGGCAGCGGGGGCAGCGCGCCGAGCGCTGGGCGTGGCGGCTCGGTGTCGTCGAGCGCCGGTTCGAGCATGGGCGGCGCGGGCATCGCCGGCTCTAGCAGCGGAGGTACGAGCAGTGCTGGTGCGGCCAGCGCTGGCGGCGGCGGTGGCGGCAACTGCATCTTCGGCAAGTGTACGAACCCCGTCAAATGTCTGGGCGGGCAAGACGTGGTGGTGGAGCCGGGACAATGCTGTCCAACGAGGTGCGGGGCCTGCCCGCACTGTCCGATGCTTACTTGCCCCGCGGGCTATCACCTCGAAACGGCAGCGAGCGATTGTTGCCCACACTGCTCGCCGGACGGGAACGTGGGCTTTTGTGAGAAGGGCAAGCAGGAATACGCCGTTCTTCGTAAGGAATTTCTGAACAAGTACAGCTACGGCTGCGCGAGCAGTAGTGAGTGCGCGGTCATCGCACCCGTGAATTCGTGCGAGCAAGGCTGTTCGTACGCGGTGGTCTGGTACGGCGTCGCGGACTCATTCGAGGCGAATCTTTCGAACGCAGCGGCCGCCAACTGCTCGAGTTGCATGCAGGGGCCGATCCCGCCCTGCGTACCGCCCCCGATGCCAAGGTGCGTCAACGGGCAGTGCTCCTTGTAGCGTTGTCGAAGCGCGCGGCGTCAGGCAGACATACGCTCGCACACAGCGGCGCACAGCCGACAACCACTACGCACCTCTCGTGAGTGCTGCGCTTCATTTCGTCACCACTCAGACGTTAGCTCGGAACAGACAAGCGTGGCGACAATGCTACCTTGTCGGGTTACACGTTGCTCACGCCCGCACTGCTGCCTCGTTGTGTCTTGCTGCTCGTCGCATCGGGCTGTGCGGTTGCGCCACGTGAAGCGGGTTGGCCCAAACCAGCGTCAGCCGAGCAGCGTTCGGGTGATGATGCTCGAGTCGAGGACCAACCCGTATGCGTGGGCGCTCGCTCGTGGTCTGCGGGTGCGCTTGGCGACACGGTGCTCTATCGAACGCGCCGCAGCGGCAACCGACTGACCGTTGGCTACTTCGTGTATTGGTCCGAAGAGCGCCCTTGGGGGAACAACTCGCTGTCGTACACGGTCTTGCCGGCGCTCGCGGTGGACGCCGTGTACAGCCATTTTTTGTACGTTTTCCCAGGAATCAAGGACGCGGTGTACGGGGCAGGAGACATCGAGGGGGTGCAGGTGTCGTACGAGCAGCGCGCGGACGGCTCGCTCGAGGTGGTCGAGGGTCGTGCCGATGATGGCAATCACGGCCGCGTCGACTTGTCACGCGCCGACCTGCTCGATGCCAAGGGTCGTGTGATTTTACTGACCGACGTTTGGAGTCATCAGCTCGGCGCCCATGGCGGAGCGACGCTCGCCGATCGAGCCCAGCTCGAGCTGAAGTGTTACGAAAAGTCAGCGCTGCGGCCGATGACCGAGATCGTGGCGCGCCAGTTTCGGCTGGGAAACGAACGCGAGCCGCGGCGTGGCAACCCCGCTTGGCTCGGGCCCGGCGTCCCCGAAGTGGCGCCCGCCGCGGAGCAATTGGCAGACGTCAAGGCGCGCTCGCGCTTACATTGATCCGCGGCACGGACGGCGCTTGCTCTAGGAGCGCGTGCAGTCTAAACGCGAATCATGTTCAGCCCGGAAGTGTTCGCCACCGTTTTCGGGGTGATCTTCATTGCGGAGCTGCCGGACAAGACGGCAGTCGCTGCGTTGGTATTGGCAACCCGCCATCGAGCGTTGCCCGTGTTCGCTGGTACCGCGTCGGCCTTGATCGTGCAGAGCCTGATCGCCGTGGCCGCTGGCGGCGTCTTGGCTTTGCTGCCGCCTCGCCCAGTGCACATCGGAGCCGGGCTCCTATTTCTGGTCTCGGCAGTGTCGATGTGGCGGAGCAAAGACGAGGAGCCTCCCGCCACCGATCCTTCGGCTGAGGACGACGCGGCGGCCAGTTCGACCGAACCTAGCTTCGTGGCGGCTTTTTTGAGGGCTTTCGCGGTCGTGTTCCTCGCTGAGCTGGGCGATCTGACGCAGCTCGGCACTGCGGCATTGGCCGCACGCTTCCGTTCGCCCGTGACGGTTTTCGCCGCTTCCGCTTCGGCGCTGTGCGCTGTGGCCGCGTTAGCCGTCTTTTTGGGCAATCGCTTGAGCCGCATGATCAATCCGCGCCACGTGCAGCGCGTCGCCGCCGTGGTGTTCGGTGTGCTCGGCCTTGGTTTCGTGAGCGGCCTGATCTGAGCGGCAAAAGGCGCCCCATGGGCTCAGCCGAGAGCGTCGGACACGGGAAACTGCGCGGTCCGTACGGCTCGGGTTCGCCGAACTTAAGCGCTCGGCCGAGCGCGTCGCGAGGCCTGAAATAACTGCTAACGTGGGGCCAAAGTATCGCGCGCGTTGGCCGTTCATCGCCCATAGGGAGCACCATGCAGAACCAGGCACAGCCGTGAATCGCCGCGATTCAGCGCGGCCGCCTCAGCGAGCGACTGCGCTGTCGGAACTCGAACGCTTGGTCCGGCAGCTGGGTCAGCCAGATCAGGGCCTGCTCGACGCGGCGAGCGAAACGATGCACGCCACATTCCCGGCGCTCGATTTAGCGGCGATTCCCAAGTTTCTGGAGGAGGCCGCCGAGATCTGCGTGGGCGCGCACCAGCGTTGGCGCGAGACGACGCCCGAGCAACGCGCGCTGCTGCGCGGCTGCTCGCTGGATTTGATCGGTTTGGCGGCAGATCAATGCCTACGCCTGGACCGCAGCTTCGCCGAATACCGGCAGAGCGAAGCCAACGTCGTCGGCGCGGGTGAACTGCTGGCTTCGGCGCTCGAACGCGCAGAGGCCTTGGCGGAGCAAGCGCGGTCGGTGGTCGAGACCGTGTCGGGAGTGCCGCAGCAGGGCGTTCCCGCTGAAGTCGAAGACCCCGCGGCTGCCTTCACGAGCGCGCTGTCGAATCTGCGCGACACCGCTCGCGAGTTGCTGGAGCGCGGTTCTCCCAGCGTGCGCAAGCGCTGTAGCTTGTACGCTCTGGATCAAGCCTACATTCAAATATTGGAAGCGGCGCTCGTGGAGCTGGCCGATCTGTCACGGCGGGCTTCGGACGCTGCCGCGGTGGCGCGAAAGAAGGCACAGCTCGAGCGAACGCTGGCCTGTGCTCGCCCGCTGGTCGACCAAGTGGCGCAGGCCTTCGCGCACGCGAGCCGCCTCGATCGGAAAATCACGCCGCTTCGCAATAGCCCGGAGCCCGCACAAGCCAAGCGTACCGCAGAGCAGAAGGCTCGCGGGACCGTGGTCATGCAGCAGAAGACCGCGGTCATCCGGCAAGCTCCGCCGGTCAGCCCGAAGCACGTGGAGAAGCTCGTGATCGGCGGCAGCTCCGGTGATCGCTACAAGCGCTGACGCTTTTACGATACCCGGGTGGGCGCGTTCGGGCCTTGACTCACATATTGAACGCGACCGGTTGCCCCGTCGATTCGATCACACTCGTCCACAGATCGCCCGCGGTGTCGACTTGCTTGCGGTAACGCGTGGCGAGAGGCATCGGCACGTGCACGAAGCGGCCGTGCCAGCGCCCAATCAACATCTCCGTGTTGCCGGCGAGTGCGGCGTGTACGGCGTTGCGAGCCATGTTCCAGCAATACACGCTGTCCGCGGGTGACGCGGGCACGCTCCGAATATGGTAGCTCGGGTCCAAGTACTTCAACGTAATCTCGAGGCCGCGAGACTTGCAGTGCGCGATGATCTTGTCCCTTAGCACGACGCCGATGTCGTTCAGCTTGGCGTTGCCGCTGGCGTCGGTGGAGGCGGGGCCACTGGTTTCACACAGGTCTTGCCCCGCGCCTTCGGCGACGACGATTACCGCGTGCGCATCACGAACCAGACGCCGTTCGAGCAGGCGGAGCAAGCCGGTCTCGCCTTCCAGCGCCACGGGCAACTCGGGGATCAGGACGAAGTCCACGTCCGTGGACGCGAGCGCAGCGTGGCAGGCAATGAAGCCGGAGTGTCGGCCCATGCACTTGACCAGACCGACGCCGTTTTTGGCCCCCTTGGCTTCGACGTGAGCGCTCTTGATCACGTCGACCGCGGCGGAAAACGAAGTCTCGAAGCCGAAGCTGCGGTCGATGAAGTGGATGTCGTTGTCGATCGTCTTGGGGATCCCGATCACACCGATCGACAAGCCGCGACGCTTGATCTCGGCGACCACGGTCATGGCCCCGCGACACGTGCCGTCGCCGCCCACGACGAACAACACGCCGATGCCGAGTTCGACCAAGCGGTCGACCATCTCTTTCGGATCTTGGTTGCCGCGCGAGGTGCCGAGCACGGTGCCACCCTCGTGATGGATCTCGGCGACTGACTCTGGGGTCAGGTTCAGCGGCTGGTGTCCATAACGGGGGATCATGCCCTCGTAGCCGTAACGAAAGCCAACGATTTGGCGTACGCCGTAGCCGTGATTGAGTTCGAGCACCAAGCCGCGCACGACGTTGTTCAAACCTGGGCACAAGCCGCCGCAGGTGACGATCCCGCACTTGAGTTTGCTCGGATCGAAGAATATTCGATGACGAGGACCTGCGAGTTCGAAGGCCGGAGCGCGCCCGAGATCTTCCTTGAACTCTGTCAGCCGAGACAAGCGATCGTCGAGCAGCACGCGATCGGCCTGACCAACGTAGTGAACGGCCGCCTGACTCAGGCGATCGGCGAGCGGTGAAGGGAAGTCACATGACCCGAGAATGCTGATTTCCAGGTCGGACGCGACCACCCGCTGAGCTCGCTCCGGAACGGTGAGCGCAATCGACATCCTATAGGAGTGTGGAGGGCCCAGGTTTCCGGGTGCTTTCGTCGCGGTTACAAAGCCAAGGATCGCACGGCCGCCGTGTCGGAGTGCAACATGGCAACCATCGATTCGGATTCGGGTACTGGTCGTGCGCGCAGAACCGTGAACCACCAATTGCCGCTCGTACCGTTCATCGATTTTTTGATCTGTCTGGTCGTGTTCCTGCTTGCCAATTTGGGATTTGCGAACCTCGCGCGTCTGCAAACTAGCGCGCTCGTCCCGGGCAAGCCGTCCGCGGAGCCACCCGAGGCCGAGCCGAAGCGGCTACACGTCGAGCTGAAGGACCAACGCTTTCACGTCACCTGGCGAACCGGCGCTACGGTCGTGACCAGCGACGACGTGCCCTCGCAAGTGGTGATTGAAGGTCGCGGTGACCGACACTACCCGGAGCTCGCACATTTCCTGGAGCGCTCCTTTCGCGCGAACGGGATGCACCAAGACGCGAATGATCCGACCTTGGACGAGGCCGTGCTCCACGTCCCAAACTCGGCCGCCTACGAGGACGTGATCGCCGTATTGGACGCGCTCCGTGCGCCGCAGCGCGCCGTGCCTTGGGCGAAGCAAGCCTCGGTTTTCGCGCTGAGTTTCGCGGCTGATTGAGCTGGTTTTCGAGTTGGTTCACATCTTTCCCAGGCGGTGCTAGCTACGGCGCATGAGTGGCCATTCCAAGTGGGCAACAATCAAGCGTGCGAAGGGCAAGACCGACGCAGCGCGCGGCAGAATCTTCACCAAGCTGATCCGTGAAGTCGTCACGGCGGCGCGCATCGGCGGCGGCGACGTCGACGCCAATCCGCGCCTGCGCAAAGCGGTGGCTGATTGCCGTGCTCAACAAATGCCCGCGGACAACATCAAGCGCGCCGTCCAGCGCGGGACGGGCGAAATTGCAGGCGCCGCCTACGAGGACGTGTTGTACGAAGGCACCGGCCCTGGTGGCACCCTATTTTTGGTCGAGGGCACGACGGACAATCGCAACCGCAGCGCGGCCGAGTTGCGAAAGATCTTCGAACGCCACAGCGGCGCCATGGGCGGTGCTGGCGGCGCGCAATGGGCTTTCGATCGCCTTGGCACAATCACGCTCGACAAGAGCGCAGTGACCGAGGACCAACTGATGGAAGCCGCTTTGAGCGCGGGCGCAGAGGACTACCGTGACGAAGGCGACGTCTGGGTCGTGTACACGCCGCCCAATGATTGCGATGCGGTCACTGCGGCGCTGGAAGCCGCCAAGTTGCCTATTCAGGCCAGCAAGGTGGCGTGGATCCCGAAGAACAAGAAGCCCGTCTCGGGTCGCGAGGCCGAAGTTTGCTTGAACTTGGTCGACGCCCTCGACGAGCACGACGACGTGGCCAACGTCTATGCCGACTTCGACATCTCCGAGGAGGATCTGGCGAAGTTGAGCGCCGGCTAGCTGAAGGCGGTGACGAGCGCTGCTCAGAGCAGCTGCGCCATGAATGACACCAGCGCCAGCTGATCGCCGAGCCCAGCACTTTTGCTGACCTCGACATGTTCGATCAGCGGTGAAACGAGGGCGAGGTGCCTTGCTGCGCCGAGTTCGATGCCGGCAGCGTCCGTTTCCGAGGGGGGGATGACGTTGTCGTGCGCCCCGTGCAGCAGGTAGACGGGCACGCTCGCGGCCGCGAGCCGGCCCGCTGGAGACAACGCGGCCAGCTGGGCTTGCTGCGCTTCGAGCAAGGCGTCCAGGCGGGGCGCCAACGTCTGCAGCTTTCCGGCCTCCAGTAGCTCCCACAGTTGGTTGGCTTCGGGAGTCGAACGCGCCTTCGCAAATTCGCGCGCGGCTTTGCGATCTTCATGCAACCAAGCTTTGAACCCCGCGCGCATCGCCACGAGATCGCTGGCTGGCACGAACTGCTCCAGGTTGCCGTACAGCAACACGACTAGGCCATACTCGTGGGCTTCGAGCGGCACGACGCCGCTTGGGGTTTCGATCTCGTTGTGGATCAAGAAGCGCAGTACGTGGCGCAAGTCATGATGACCGCCGACGCTGGTGACGAACGACAAGTGTTCGGCCGTTGCCGGCGCTTCTGCCGCGACCAGCGAGAGCCCGCCAGCGAAGCTGAACCCGAGCAACCCCACGCGCTCGCCCAGCACGTGTTCGTGATCCGCAGCCAGGTAGCGCACTGCGTCGCGGATCACGCCCACGCCGTTGCTCGTGATGCGGTAGTCGGCGAGATCCGAAAGTTCTGGGGTCAACACCGAAAGCCCACTTTCCGCGAGCCCGCGCGCGAACGGTACGAGCCGCGCCTCGTCGATTCCCCGATAGTGCACGCCATGTGCCACTACGATGCCCTCCCCGCGTGGTTGGTCTGCTCGGAAGTACAAGCGCGCTCGAATCGGTCCGTGCTCGCCCGGGATGCTGAGATCGCGGGTGAGCACCGTCGCGGTCGTTGAAGGCAACGCCGCTGCCGGCTGGCTCATGTGCCGTAGAAACTGCGCGGCGCGCAGGTAGCGCGCCGCGGGTCGCCACACGAACAGGGCGAGCAAAAACATCCCCAGAAAAACCACCCAACGCGGCCGAAGTCTGCGCATGACTCGGACTCTGACACGGCCCATTTGAAGTGGAGTGCGCTCCGACAATCTCTTACAACGAATTACCAGCCCCCGTGGCTGTGCGAAGCATTGTCGAGCTGATTTACACACCAGCGGTGAGGGCGCGCTCGCTCACTTCCCGGCGTCGCAGCCGTGGCCCTGATTTTGAAGTGCCAGCAGATAGTCCTTGGTGTTGACCGTGCCGTTGCGGTCGAGGTCTGCGACGTAGCTGAGTTTGCACACGTCCCCGACCGGTTGCCCCAAGCAAGCCGTGACGAGTTGTGTATCGGAAGAGTCGACGCAGCCGTCACCCGTTGAATCACCCTTGAGGGTAGAGCGCACGAGCCCGCCGTCGGGGCACACGGGCACGACACCGCAAGGATCCGGGGCGGCGTCGCTGCCGCCATCCGGGGCGGCATCGGCGTCCGAAGCGTCACTGCCGGCATCTGGGGCGGAGGCTGAATCGATACACGCCGGCTCGAGGGTGCTGAGGGAATGAGCTCCGGCGATCAGCAGGTGATCGCCAGCTACCGCGGATGCGGTCACCACTTCAGGAATGCTGACGCGTGACAGCAGTTTCCCATCCGCTCGGTCGAGCGCGATCAGTGTGTCACCGTTGTTGGTGGTCAGGTAGGCACGCGTCGCGTCGTCGACATCGAGCGCTTGGAAGAATGTTTCCCCGCTGTCTGCCTCGTGCGTCCAGACCGGAAGCAAGTGTCCGTCCTCCGCAGTGAAGAGGGTGGCTCGGGTTCGATCGACTTGTAGCAGCTGTCCCGCGCGTAAGAGCGGAGGCGAGATGTTGTCGGCAGGCCCTTGCCCCAGGACGGTCGGCTGCTCCGCGAACGAGGCCCAAGCAATCACGAAGCGATTCGTTTGAGCGTCGCTCGCTCGAAGCTCACTCACGGCGAGCTGTCCACGAGCTGCGTCGACGTCAGCCTCGAACGCCTTGCGCGCACCTTGCAGCACGTTCCCGGGTACGTTGAGCGTAACGTCTTTCAGCGGGACGGGCGGCGATTGTCCGAGCGATCCGAGATCGAACACGCGAATGCGGTAGTCCGTGTCGCCGACAGCGGCGACTTGGTACAGCATGCGACCGCGTTGGATTAGTTGTGCGGGTCCGCCCGACAACGCGAAGGCGCTCGCCACTTCCAGACCGGAGGGACCGCGTCGAAGCGCAGTCACGGTCTCGACGTTTGCCAGCTGAACGGCGCGAGTTCTCGACGCAACCGCTTCCGGTGCGCTGGATTCGGGGAGCACGAACTCCAAGCGCTGCACGTCCGGAGGCAGTGACATCCCTCCGGAGCTGAAGGTCGTGTGCGACGAGCCATCCAGCAGCGCAATCGAATATGGGCTGAAGGCCTGCGACACGCCGCGCCGATCTGTCTGTAGGCCAGCGATTTCGCCGTGCCCTGGCCCGGTGAGCCAGTGCGAGGTGGCTGCTTTCGCATCTACCTCGGCGACGCGGCGCCAGGGTTGGAAGGCCACGCGCGACCCTTCCACGCTGAGGCGCGAAATGTTCGCAGCCCAAGTGTCATTGCCGGTGCTGCGCGAGCGGAGCAGCCACTCATCATTGGGGATAGGCGTCGGACCTAGCACGGGCAGATCGTAGAGCGCGCCCGTAATTCGGGTGACATCCGTGGCCACATGTTGCCATTCGAGAAGTAGCTTTCCGGAAACCAGCGCGAGGCCGACGGGGACATCCGACCTGGTCTGGGAAAAGAGCGCGACGCGGCCGAGGTCAGACCGGCGATACACTTCCGTATCACCGAAGGCGCCGAGCCTTGCGGCTCGCTGTAGTGCGATGTGCTGTTCATCCACGGTCAATTCGATCGCCTGCACATCCGGAAGGATGAGCTGAGGTACGATCGGCTGTCCGGCTTCTGTCGCCCAACGCACTATCCCTTGTGTCACGGCTGCGTAAAGGCTTCCGTCGGGAGCAACCGCGAGCCGTTTGCATGGCTCGACGCCCGTCATCTCGGGTGTGTCGAGTGCGGTGAGGCTCGAATCCGACGCGAGCGCGTAGCGCGTGACCTTTCCGCTCGTCGGACAAGTCCAGAGCGAATTGCCTGTCCACGCGACATCGAAATTTTGCTCGACGGACACATGCGTTCGCCAGCGTTCGAGCAGCTGGCCGTCTGTCGTCGCTTGAAATACCTGCGCGCCCTGCAAGCTGAAAAACGCAAAACGATTGTCGGGCAATGCAACGAGGTGCGCGAGCGGCACGGTCTGCCAAACCCAGGCGTTGAATGGTTGCCATATCAGCGATCGATCAGTCACCGTCTGGGCGGCGACGCGCAATCCACCGGCGTCCACGGTGACGAGGGTCAGTAAAGTGTTCGAGCCCAGCGCGTCCGCGAAGAGCAACCGATCCGGAGAAAGGAAGGCGACCAAGCCGTGACTGATCTCGGAACTGCCCCGCAGCAAAGCGCCTCCGAAAGCGTACGCGGTGCCTAGTACGCGAAGCGTGTTCGAGCGTGCGGTTCCAGTGCAGGCCCCTGTATGACAGGCGTCTTCGGTCGTGCACAGATTCTGGTCGTTGCACGGAGTGCCGTCGGCGACGGCCGAATGCGCGCACTCGCTTCCGTCGCGCACGTCATCCGTACACGGATTGTCGTCCTCGCAGCTCGCATCTGAGGGCGCGGAGGCACCGCTCATCCCGGCAGCGTCCCCGAAGGCGTTTCCGGACATGCCCCCATCCGACGCCCTGCCCGCTGCGCTTCCGCCACTTTCGCCCGCGTCGAGGCCGCCTTGTGCAGGATGATTGCTAGGACAAGGCCCGGGACAGCCACCGCTGCCAGCGACGCCGGCCGGCGCGTCGCTGTCCGCGCATGCGACGGCGATGCACGCACCGAACAGCGTGGCGATGCACCACCGCCGCGCGCAACAAATCCTCGCCCACCCGTCCATGCGCTCCATCTGGCGCTCAGTCTAGTCGCGGCATCGCATTGCGCAACGACGCATTGCGCCGATTCATCATCGCTCGCGGACTCATTGTCACTCGCGGCTGCCTCTTCTCAACCAGAACGCGCTTTCGTTCGTACCTGGAGCGCGGGAGCTTCCGCGTTCCGAGGTTCGGAACGTGCGCCGATGCTCGCGCCGTTTGGGCGGACGTCTTTCACACGTCACGAGGAGGAGATGGCGATGGCATCAAGAGTGATGGTTCGACTCGTAATCAATTCGTCCCTGGCGGCTTTCGCCAGCGTGAGTTGCAGCTCAGCGCAGGACGACGCGGTGGGCGGCGAGCCCACGAGCACGGTCCAGCAGGCGCCTCTGAGTGTCGCTGCGGAGGCAACGACGAATCCGGGACCGGTTCCGCAAGTCGTGGGTGGAACGAACGCGACTCTGGGGCAATTCCCCTGGCAGGTGCAGATGGGACAAAGCGGTGATCCCACGCTGGAACAGGTCAGTGTTTACCCTCATTGGTGCGGCGCATCGCTGATTTCGACGCGCTACGCCGTGACCGCGGCGCACTGCGTGTTCGGGCAGAACGCGGTGAATTTCGTGCTGCGGATGGGCATCATCCAGCGCTCGCTCACTCCGAGTTCGGCCGAACGAATCCGCGGCATTCGCAAGATCACGATGCACCCGAGCTACACGACCTCGAGCTCTTGGCAAACCGGCAATGACGTTGCCGTGTTGGAGCTGAACGAACCCGTCACGTACTCGGCGGCGGTGCGTCCGATTGCGTTGAGTTTGACCGACCCACCTGTGGGCGGTTCCTCGACGGTGTCTGGGTGGGGCAGATTGGTCGGCTTCGGCGCAATTCCCGACATCCTGCAATACGCACCATTGCCCGTTCAATCGGCCGCGACGTGCAACCTGTTTTTCACCAGCCCCACCGTGCAGGCAAGCATGCTGTGTGCGGGCTCCGGCAGCGGTGATACGAGTTCATGCAACGGTGACAGCGGCGGACCCTTGGTCTATCGCACGGCCAGCAATCGCCCCTATGATCTCGCGGGGATCGTCAGCTGGGGTCCCACCAATTGCGCGTCCTATTCGGTGTTTACGCGCGTGACCAGCTACGCGAGCTGGATCCGCTCGGTCGCAACGGATGCGTATTTGGATGGCGACGCCAACGCGGACGGCTGCGTAAATTCAGCCGATTTGAGCTTGGTCACTTCGAGTATGGGGCAGGTCGCGCCCAGCAACGTGCTCCTCGACCAAAACAACAACGGTTCCGTAGACACGGGGGACTACCTTACGGTTCTGTCGAATCAGGGTCACGGCTGTTAGCGACTGGTCGGTCTCGAACGCTTGCGGCGCGCTCTCCCCGTCGGAGTTTGCGCCGCAGGCCGGCCAAGAGCTTTTGCTCGCGCGTGCGCAACGTCTGACGAGAAATGCCGAGCGCCTCTGCCGCGCGTTGCTGCGAGCTGAGGTGAAGAAAGCGCGCCTCGTAGACGCTTTTCAGTTCGGGCGAGAGCGCGTTCACGTATTCAGTCACGAGCTCGATGCGGCTTGGGCTTGCACCGGGGGACGATTCCAACTGTGGATCGACTGCGGATTCGGAGAGGGCCGCTTCGATTACCTCGCTCTCGACGACGACCTCGCGCTGCGAACGCCGCGCCCAATCGATGAAGACATTGCGTGCAATTACGCGTAGAAAAGGGCCGTAATCACGCTTGCCGTCGAATTGCGCTCGGGTGTCGTCCGAGAACGCGCGGATGAAAACCTCTTGCACGAAATCGGCAACGTCTGCGACGCGCCCGACGCGGCGCGCGAGATAGTCGCTCACGTTGCGCACGTATTGCCGATAGACCTTCGTCAACGCTTCGGGATCCCCCGCGCGGTAGGCTTCCACAAGATCGAAATTCACATTGGCTCCCCACCCCCAGGCGGTGCGCGTCGAACTCAACCGCGCGCGACTATGACTCGTTGCTTCGCGGTCGCGCAATGAAATTGCTACAACCAAGATCACGCACACGCTCGTATGAAGAGTGCGGAGTCGGGGAGCGGATCAGATGGGTTTGGTTAGCGCTCAGTAACTGCAATCGATGGTCGCGTGCGCGAGTGACGGGATTCGCCGGTCGGCTGGTTGTCGTGTCTCAATAGCAAAGCGTTTTCCCTACCCATCCTGCATTCGCGTTCGCCGAGTTCACGTCGATCTCACGAGGCCGATTCGTTCGTCGTGGTTCGACGATTCATTGCCAATCCTAAAGGAGTGTCTCATGCGTCACCTAAAACAGTTGCCCTTCGGCCTCGCTCTCGCGTCCACGCTCGCACTCGTGCCGGCTGCACACGCTGCCTGCCCGTCCCAAGCGGCCGTCTTCATGTTGGACCAAAGCAACTCGATGAACGATCCTGGAATGGGCGGCACTTTGAAGCGAGAGCTGGCGCTCGCCCGAATGATCTCCGACTACCGTGGGTTGCCTTCGGGAACGCCGGTCGGCGTGTACGGCTTCGGCAACGACCCCCAATACGATCCCACCTACACGCATACGTACATTGCCGTCGATCCGATCACTCCCAAGAAGGCAGTGATCGACGAGGTGGCGATCTTGGCCGCGTTTCAAGCGGCTCGTGACGCGATTGTCGCTGGAACCTGGTGGTCGCCTGTCGCGGGAGCAACCTGTGACTCGATCCAAGTCGATCTCACGAACTTGACTGATTTTTCTTGCCTCCTTGCTCCGCCGGGCAGCCCCCCGGGCACCCCCGCGCAGACCTCATACCAGATGTACTTGTACTCGGACGGCATCGAGAACAGCACTCCCTCCACCCACGGTTGCGCGGGCCTGCCGAGCACGACCGCCTTCAATTCAGCCCTTTTGGGCTCCGGTTTTGGTTTGACCCCCAATTCCTGGGAGTGGCACGTCGCCAACACCGCGCTCACCGGTGATCCGAACACGACCGCCATTCCACTGGGCGGCATCAAATTCGTCTCGAACGTCACCTTGCTCTTCGACACGGTCAACGGCTTGGGCAGCGGTACCGGTAACGATCACGGTGCGACTTCGATCTTCGGCCTGCAACAAGCGGTGACTCCAGCCCTCCAGGCGCTGATGGGCGGTTTGGCCAAAGTCACGCACGGCCAATACTTCGAGGCCAAGAACGTCAATGGCGTGCCCGTGAAGGCACCGATGACGGGCGACACCGATCCATCGCCTACTCGCTCTTGCGTCGAGCAGGCGGACGTGAGCCGCGTCGTGCAGGCGTTGGGGCATCGCGTCAGGGCGGGTGACCCAGCGTTCAGCGAGACGGATCTCGCCATGCGCGACGTGAACAACGACCAGATCGTGAACACGCAGGACTACTTGCTCGTGCTCAAGTTCCTCGGGAAGTGCTCCTGAGTTCGAGTCAGTTGTAGGGTGGAGGAGAGGGGGCTGGCGTGCGCGCGGGCGACCCCTCTCACTGCTTTTTCTCGAGCAGCTTCAGCGAGCGTGCGCTCGTACCCGGGGAATATTGAATGTCGATTCGCGGCGTTACTAGGCTAGGAGTTCTCGGCTTCCTTTGGGGGGCCATGGTTTTCGGCGTGGTGGGTTGTGCTGGCGGGACCGGCTCAGCCGAGGACGAAGCCTCGCTCGCGCGGAATTCCCAGCCCATCATCTTTGGCGATGACGACCGCGCGGAGGTGTTCGCCCTAGCGCCAGGGTCATTGTCCGCTCACGTGGCTGAAAGCTCGCTGGCATTGGTCGATGCTGCGGTGCTCGATACATCGGACCCCGCGAACGTGAAGCTTCGGGCGCCCACGCTGCAGGCGCGCTTTCAAGTATGCTCCGATGAGCGCTTTTCCGCACAGCCGAGCGCTGCTGATTGCAGCGGCACGCTGATTGCGCCGGATCTGCTGCTCACCGCTGGCCACTGCGTCGATGCCGGCAGCTGTCCGGGCTCGGCCCGCGTGCTCGCCGGATTCAGCATGCGGAACGCCACGGAATTGCAGCCGCTCGTGACCGACCAGGTGTATTCCTGCGCCGAGGTCGTCGTGCGCGAGTTCACCTCGGAAGTGGACTACGCGATCGTCCGACTCGACCGACCGATCGCCGGAGCTATTTTGCCCAAGCTGAAGATCGGGCGCGTCCCGCTCAGTCGAGGTCAGCATTTGATCGTCGCGGGCTACCCCTCGGGCGTACCAGAAAAGGTGGCCGGCGGTGCCACCGTCATCGATCCTCGCGCTGCGTCGAGCGACTTCTTCCTTTCGGATCTCGATAGTTTTCCGGGTAACTCGGGCGGCGGTGTATTCGTCGAAGAAACAGGCGAACTCGCGGGGGTGCTCGTTCGCGGGCCGAACCCTGGATATGTCGTTGAGCCGGGTGAAGCATGTGCTCGACCAGAACACTCACCCAACGGAACCGGCTCGCTGATCGAGTCGACCTATGTGCATCATGCAATCGAGGCGCTGTGCGCTACTCTGCCCGACTCGCGCCTGTGTGCGTGCGGTGACGGCGCCTGCAAATTGGAGCAAGGTGAAACCACCGCGACCTGCCCGAGTGATTGCGGCACGCACTGCAATGACGGTGCGTGCAACGGTAGCGAAACCGGCGACGATTGCTACTCCGACTGCGGCGCGTGCGGAAACGGTAGCTGCGAGCACGACGAAGTATTGCGCATGAACTGCCCGGCGGATTGCGGCTGCCCGCCGGGTCTGGCACCGACCAACGGCGTCTGCCTTTCCGTTCGCGGTAACGTCAACGGTGATGATCGCATCGACCGCGACGATGTTTCGGCGCTGACGCAGGCGATCGACCAGCGGGGCGCAGTGCAGCTGCATCGTGCCGCGGCGGACGTTGATTGCAACGGCGTAGTCGATGCTCGTGATTCGCGCGGACTCGCTGATTTCGTGCGCGGGCGTACACCGCACCTGCCATGCGAGACGATCCGCGCCGTCACGACCGGTGTCGGCCACAGTTGTGCGCTCGGCGTGACGGGCAAGATTCGCTGTTGGGGCGACGACACGTTCGGCCAACTCGGGGTCGGCGGAGCGCAAGCACCTGGTGTGATTCAGCCTGCTGGTGCCTTGCCGTTGGTTGACTTGGACTCGCCCGCAACGAGCGTCTCGGCAGGCGCGACGCACACCTGCGCCTTGCTTGGTTCCGGTCGGGTCTCGTGTTGGGGTGACGGGAGCGACGGCAAACTTGGCTACGGACGCGGGCTGCCCGTCGGCGCGGCCGCGTCGCCGTCCGCAGCCGGTGCGGTGCCGATCGGGGCGCGGGCTACCGCGGTCGTCGCTGGAGGCACTCATACCTGCGCCATCCTCGATCGCGGCACGGTACGCTGTTGGGGCAACAACGACTTTGGTCAGTTGGGATACGGTACTCCGGAAGCGATCGGCGATGACGAAGCGCCGAGCTCGGTGGGCGCGCTCCAGTTTCCTCAGCCAGTGACCCAACTCGCGTTGGGGGTCGATCACACTTGCGCACTCACGAGCGCAGGCAACGTCTACTGCTGGGGCGAGAACTTCTTCGGCCAACTCGGTCGCGGTACGCTCGAGGGCGGTGGGCCATTCGAGCGTGCCGATGCACTCGAACCGGTGGCGCTCGGCGGACCCGTCCGCAGCATTTCAGCCGGATTTTTGACCACCTGCGCCATCCGCGTGGACGGAAACGCCTTCTGCTGGGGTGACAACGCCTTCGGACAGCTCGGCTATCCGCACACCGACACCATCGGTGACGACGAACGACCTGTCGACGCAGGGCCGCTGTCCGCTGGTCCAGGCTTGCAGGAGCTGGTGCTCGGCCAAGGGCTGACGTGTGGGTTGTATTCGGGCGGTGCCGTCAAGTGCTGGGGCTTCAACGGAACTGGGCAGCTCGGCTACGGAAACACGGATCCACTGCCGGAAGGGGCGAGTCCGGCGACGCTCCCGCCCGTTCCCGTCGGTCTTCCAAGTGTCCATCTCGCGCTCGGCTCCGGACACGTTTGCAGTGTGGTGTCGGGCGGTTCAGTTCGCTGCTGGGGCAGCGATCCGAGCGGGCAACTCGGCTACGGAGACACGTTGCCCGTGGGCGACGTGTCGACACCGGCTTCTGTTGGCAACGTGCCGATGACGCCCAAGCCGACGCCCGGCTGGGAGTTCCGTAACGATCGCAGCCTGAGTGTGTGGCTGAGCCAAGACGACGATCGCCGCCTCGCCGGCGGCGCTGAGGTTTCGCTGCGTGTCTCGAATGACGGCGACGCAGAGCCACTCGCCTCGGCGCGCGCTTGGTATGATTTCGCCGCCGGTCTCGGAGAACCCGAATCGGTCGCACTCGACGCGAGCCCTGGGAATCGCTCGCCGGTGACACTCGAGTCGACGAGCGGCGGCCATTTCAGCGCAGTTTTTTCGCTGGAACGTTCCGCGTCGTGTTCGAGGGTCTCGCCGTTTGCTCCACTTCGCATTCGCTTGCGCGCTTCACCCGCGGCGAGCGGTCGTTGGAACTGGGAGAACGACTACGCGGCACTCGACCGGCCATCGCGCTCGGGTTGGTACCGCACTCAGCGGATTCAATTGCTCGACCCTGCCGGCCACATCGTCTTCGGTTGGGCACCGACGGCGTCTCCGTGAGGTTGCTCGCCCGCGGGCGCACTGGGCTTGTTTCGTAGTTTCGGATTGGGACTTCCACAAGATTGGATTGTGCAATGACGACAAAACCCGAATGGATCTTGGCGGTGCTGGGATTGGCGGCGATTGGTCTCTTTGGCTGCAGTGCGCCAGCGGAGACTGGCAGCTTCGAAGGAGAGCCCAGCTCCGAGCTGACGCAAGCGCTCGTGCCGTCGACGAGTTCAGAGTACAAGCTTCCCGCCGGAATCGATCCCGACGTCCTCAGCGACCGAGCGACCGAGCTCTGGGCGCGGGTTTACCGTCCGATCACGCTGACGGCCGGGGTGCGCTATCCTGTGTTGCTCTTTTTGCACGGCAACCATTCGACGTGCGGCCACGGCTCGAACCCGCGCATCGACGACAACAGCCAGTACACGACGGATGGCACCTGCCCGTCGGGCTACGTCGTGGCGCCTAGCCACAACGGCTACACTTACCTCGCCACGCAGCTCGCCTCCAACGGCTACATCGTGGTTTCGGTCAACGCCAATCGCGGCATCAATGCCGCGGGTGGTGTCTCCGGCGACTCCGGGCTGAATCTGGCGCGCGGGCGCTTGTTGCTCAAACACCTGACGGTCTTGAGTCAGTGGGACCGCGGGGTCACAGCGACTCCCGGGTCCTTGGGAGCGGATTTCACCAACCACCTCGACTTGAGTCAGGTGGGCTTGCTCGGCCATTCCCGGGGCGGCGAGGGAGCGCGCGCCGCATACGCGCAGTACCTCGACGTGGGCAGTCCCTGGCCCGCCCGCATCGTCACCCCGGTTTCCTTTCGGGGCATCTTCGAGATCGGACCGGTCGATGGCCAGACGTCGCGGACGCTCGACGTCAGCAACACGCATTGGTCAGTCTTGCTCCCCATGTGTGACGGGGACGTCAGCAACCTGCAGGGAGTGAAACCCTTCGATCGCGTGCAGGCGTTTTTGACTGAATCGCCACCCGGCTTCAAGTCCACGGTGACCGCCTGGGGCACTAATCACAACTACTACAACACGGAGTGGCAGCAATCCGACTCCTCTGGCTGCACGGGCACGGGCAATCCCGCTCTTTTCAGCTCCGGTCCTGGAATCACCGGATCTCCGGAGCAGCGCACCGTGAGCAGCATTCTGACCAAAGCCTTCTTCCTCGGCAACGTCGGCGTCGGCCGCGATCCGAGCCAAAATGCCATCTTCGATCCGAGTAGCGCGATTCCTTCGGCGCTCAGCTCGGTGACGCGTGTCGATCGCGGATTCACGCCCTCGCCGGACACGAGCTTCACCCAGCGCCTCGAAGACTTCATCAACGCGACCGGCACCAGTAGCTTTGCCCAGCCGAACGACGCGAGCGGGGTCAGCGTGACGCACACGACGCTGCCGGAACATGATTTCACGCTGAGGGGAGGCTCGATCAGCTGGACGAGCGGTGGGAGCAACACGTACTTTCAAACCAATTTTGCGCCCATTGGTTTGGGCTTCTCACTCGTGCCGTACAACACGCTGGATCTGCGGGTCGAGCTCGCTTCGAGCCCGCTCAACGTCACGCCGACGACCGACTTCTCGGTGCAGCTGGTCAACGCTCAAAACCAACGTTCGGTCGCGCGTCGCATCGCCCAGTTCGTCAGTCTGACCGGGCCAGTAGGCGGGCCCTTCTCACCGCACTCGATGCTGCAGACCGCGCGCATCCCACTGACTGCCTTTGGAATGCCGTTGAACTCCATTCGCGGCGTTCGCCTGCTGTTCAACGCAACAGCGAGCGGCGCAATCTATGTGACGAACATCCGCGCCACCACCAGCGCGACTGGCTTTGCACTCGCTCCGCCCGCGACGATTCCTCTGCGACCCACACTTGCTCCCGCCGCGCCCGCGCCGGTGGCGGCTGCTGCGCCGAGGGTGATTACCTCCGGACAGATAGTCTCGGTTGGCGCGACGCTCGCGTCACAGGCCGCGGCTGGAGGGGTCGACATCGAGGTGTCCAGCAGCACCAGCTTCCCGGTCATCGACGACCTATTCGTGCTGCGCGTCGGAGGTGTGGATGTCGACGTGTCGCGCTATCCCGATCCGGCGGATATGCAACGACTCGTATTCACACTCGACGCGCGACAGTACGCTGCTCTGCGAGCTGGTGATGCTGCGACGGTGAACGGTGGCGGCACGCTTTGGAAACTCGGGGCGTACAGACCCTGAGCCATTGACGGTCGGCCACTCTAGCGTGGCGCGCTCACCGTCGAGTGAGCGCGTCACTGCTCCGGTTCGAGCACACCAATCTTGGCGTCGTACATCATTGGACCGTATTCCGGATCCTTGATGACGATGCTGTAGTCGTTCGGGAGCTCGACGTTGAGCGCCGCGGGCACTTTTGCCATCGGCGCGATGCCCTTGTCCTTACCCGTCAGGCTCAGGCTTACCGTGTCGGCGTCTTGCTTACCGGGTACGAATTGAATCTTGTGCCACTTGAGCAGGTTGCCCTTGTAGCGGTTGAGGGTGACCCACCAGTACTGACCTGCGCCGTCCTTGACGAAACGCACGGATTCCACTGGAATTTTGCCGCGCTCTTTGGCTACGCAGTCTCGCGCTTGCGCTGGGTTGTCGTTCTTGCTCTCGCACTGCTCCTTGGCCGAAGACCCAACTTGGGAGCCCGAGAAGTTGAATACGTAGACCACGTTGTTTCCGGTCAGCATGTCGAGCGGCGGTCGGCTGGCTTTGCGGAGCCCGTCCCGTTCCTCGTCTTCGCGCTTCGGGAGCTTGGGGCTGTCTTCGCTGGCTTCGGTTGGGGGCGTCTCGGCCTGGGCGCCTTCGGGAGCAGCACTGGGTTTCGTGGGGGAGTTTGCGGCTTTTGCGACGTGACTGGGATCGGACGCCGGCGCGGCCGCAGGGGCTGCACAGCCGGCGAGACACAGGCCGATGGTCGAAATCAGGGTGAGCGCACTAGCGCGTGTGTTTCGGAGAACGCTTGCCATGCTGGGTATGTTGTCCTTTGGTCGCAGCACTCGATGTGGCGACGCACCCCGCAAAAACGGCCAGCGCGAGTACAGAGAAAAGGGGCGACGCGCGAACTTTTTTTGCGCATCTTTGCCTGCGTTCAGAGTCCGGGTAGGTGGAACTGCACGATGGTGAAATAGGTGAATCCCATGTGCGAGATCATCACCGGCGTGAGCCTTCCGAGCTGTGCCGCGAGGAAACTCCAGATCAAGCCACAGCCCACGGCCGCGGTGATGAAGAGCGGGTTCGGTCCCGCGATCGGGTCGCGCAGTAGCCAAAGCGTGGGCAGCGTCGCGAATCCGTAGGCCAGGGCGGACAAGGGCAGCGCGGCACGACGGCCGAAGCGCTGTGTCAGATCGCCCAAGACCATGCCGCGCCAAACGATTTCTTCGGCAACGCAGATTGCCAAAATCAACAGCGTGTACGCGGTCGAGCGTTGCAGATGCTCGGGATTGCCGAGCTGCAGGTAGATGCGAAACAGCCACGCCTGACGGGGGCTGCCGAGGGGCGACAGCACCGTGCGAGCGGCCCAAGATGCCAATAATAGGCCCATCATCGACACGGCGCCGATAGAGAGGTCGCCCCAGCGCGGCGTGAGCAGATCGAGTAACGTGCCTTCGGCCCACATTTTGTGCAGGGCGAGTGCCGTGAGCAGCAGGTACGGCACGCTCACGCCGAGCCAGAACCAAGGACTGCCGGCGCGCGCTTCGCTGAAGCTATAAGCCATGCCGGCGAAGGTCAGTGCGAGCGTCAAGAGTACGCGCATCAGGCGAGTTCCCGAAGGCGCGTAGCTAGCCAGCCGAGGATGCGATCGGCAGCCTGCTCTTTACTGAGTAGGCCGAGCGGGTCACAGTCCGTCGGGGTCACGAGCATGGCCCGGATGTCGTCCTTGGCGAGCGATTCCGAGGCGTGGTTGGCCACGACTAGATCCACGTGCTTCGCCGCCAGTTTGCCGCGCGCCAATTGGATCACTTTTTCGTCCACGTCCGTCTCGAGCGCGAAGCCGATCAACACGGGCGTCTTGTCTTTGCGGGCATGTCCGACTTCTGCGAGCAAATCCGGGTTGGGTAGCAGTTCCAAATTGAGCGGCTCGGGTCCGCGCTTCAGCTTGGTGGAGTGGCTCTCGGCGGGTCGGTAGTCAGCCACTGCGGCGGTCATGATCAAGGCATCCGCGCTCGAAAGGTCGGGAGATAGTGCCTGCCAGAGCGCGCTGCGCATGGACAGCGCGCTGCGCACGTCCACACGCTGCACGCCGACCGGAGTCGGCAAACTGACGGGACCCGCGATCAGCGTCACTTGTGCGCCCAGCGCCTTGGCCCGCTCGGCCAAGGCAAAGCCCATCTTGCCCGATGAGCGATTGCCGACGAAGCGCACCGGATCGAGATCTTCGACCGTGGGCCCAGCGCTGATCACGATGTGCTTTCCAGTCAGCGAAATGCCAGAAAATTGCGCGGAGGCGACCTGCACGACTTGCTCCGGCTCTGCCATCCGACCGAGGCCGGTGTCGCCGGAGGCCACTTCACCGAAAGTCGGACCAACGAAGCCGATCCGGCGATCGGCGGCCAATGTGGCTACGTTGCGCTGCGTCGCAGGATGGCTCCACATACTCGGGTGCATGGCCGGCGCGACGAGCACAGGGCAGGTGGCGCAGAGCACGAGCGCAGTGACGAGATCATCAGCGCGACCGCTAGCGAAGCGAGCGAGTACGTCGGCGGTCGCGGGCACGACCAAGATCATGTCCGAGCGCGCCGCTAGGTTGACGTGCAGTTCGCCGGGATGGTCCGCGTCGAACGCATCCAAGTAGACGCGACGTCCGGTCAAGCCGGAGAAGGTGGCGGCGCCGACGAACTCGCGCGCCGCACGGGTCAGCACGACCTCGACGAACGCGCCGTCCTTTTGCAACGCGCGCACGAGCAGCACCGCCTTGTATGCCGCGACGCTGCCGGTGACACAGACCGTGATTCGCTTGCCCATGAAGCGTTGCGGCGCGCTCGACGGACCTGGCGCTGGGGATGGAACACGCGGTCCGACGGCGAACGCGGGGCGAGATTGGCTGCGAGGCGGGAAGGGACGATCGGTCATCGACCGGAGGGTTTTATCAGGGACCCGTGCGCGACACGTAACGGCTTTTCGGGTCGTAGAAACGCCAGGGTTTTTGGGCCCAATCACCGGCGTAGTCGATGCCGATGCGCTTGGCGCTCACGCTGCGCACGGGAGGCCCTTCGGCCAAAAAAAGTTTGGAGCCGCACAGATCGAGGCCGTAGCACTCGCGCCCGATGCCGAGCGCTTGACACAGCTTGCCCGGACCGTTCGACAATTCGCGCGCACCCGGCGGCAGTTTGCGGCGCTCTGCCATCAGCTCGACGCCCACCACGGGTTCGACCGCGCGGATCAGCACCGCGTGCGGCGCTCCATCTTTGGTCGTTACCAGGTTGAATTGATAGTGCATGCCGTAGACGAAGAACACGTACGCGAACCCCGGTGGACCGAACATGACCTCGGTGCGCGCCGTGCGCCGCCCGCCGTAGGAATGTGCGGCACGATCCTCCGGGCCGCGATAGGCCTCGCTCTCGACGATGCGCCCCGCAACCAGCCCCTGTTCGGTGCGGTGCACGAGCAGCTTGCCAATACAGGCCTTGGCGACGCTGAGCACCGGCCGCGCGTAGAAATCACGCGCCAAGGGCGAGAACTCCGGCACGTCCTTCGGCACTAGAAACCGAGCAAACGCCCGCCTTGATAGAGCAGCAGGCTCGCGACGTAGGCGAGCGAAGTCATGTAACCGAACATGAACAGCGGCCAACGCAGCGAACGTGTCTCGCGGTACACCACCATCAACGTGCTCATGCATTGACAAGAAAGCGCGAAGAAGACCATCAACGATAGCCCCATCAACGGCGAGTAGGCGCTCGAGCCATCGGCCTTGCGCTCTTGCCGGATCTTGTCGCGCAGCGGCGTGGTATTTTCGTCTGCGTCGCCGATGCCGTACACGAGCCCGAGCGTGGAAATGAACACTTCACGTGCGGCAAAGGCTCCAATCAGGCCCACGCCGATCTTCCAATCGAAGCCGAGCGGCCGCAAAACCGGCTCGATCGCCTTGCCGAGGCGTCCGCCGTAGCTTTGCTCGATTGCCGACGCCGCGTGGTCGCGTCCCGCAGCGTTCTGCGGCTGCGTCGTGACCGGCCGGCCTTGCTGGTGAATGGCTGCGGCCGGCGGCGGGGGTTCGTCGACGTGGGCGGGGCGCGGGAAGGAAAGCAGCGCCCAGAGCAGGATCGTGAACACCAAGATACCCGAGCCCGCTTCTTTCAGGAATGACGCGGCTCGCCGCCACATCATCGACAGCGTGCCGGTCAGGCTCGGCAGACGATACGGCGGCAACTCCAAGATCAGCGGAATGCGGCGACCCTTGACCGCGGTCCGTCCCAGGACGCCTGCGGAGATCAAGGTGATGAGCGTGGAGAACAAGTACATCGCGACCATCAGCAGACCCTGCACCGGCAGCCAGCCGAAGACGCGCGACGGAGGAAACAGCGCCCCGATGATCAGCGTGTACACCGGTAGACGCGCCGAACAGGTCATCAATGGTACTACCAGCATCGTCAGCAGGCGGTCACGCTGACGCTCCATCGTGCGCGTCGCCAAGATCGCCGGCACGGCACAGGCAAAGCCAGAGAGCATGGGCACGAAGGCGCGACCGTGCAGGCCGAGCGACTTCATGATGCGGTCCATCAAGAAAGCCACGCGCGCCATGTAGCCGGAATCTTCCAAGATCCCGATGCAGAAAAAGAGCAGCAAAATTTGCGGCAAGAACACGACCACGTTGCCGACTCCGCCGATCACGCCGCGCGTCAGCAAATCGCGCCAGAGCGACTCCGGGACGTACGCCTCGACCAAGTTCGCGCATTGGCTGGTCAGGTTCTCGATTAGTCGAATCGCCGGATCGGACCAGGAGAAGAGCGACTGAAACATCAGCAGCATCACGCTGATGAAGATCGCGAAGCCAAACACTGGATGCAAGAGCACGCGATCGACGCGCTCCGAGGTGCGCCGCTTTTTCGGGTGCACTTCGAGCCGCAAGTAGAGCTTGGGCAGTTCGGCGTCGATCAGCGCGTAGCGCGTGGCGATCACCTCTTGGTCGATGTCACGCGCGTTGGCTCGTGCGCGCACTTCGAGACAGCGCGCACGTAGGTTTGGGTCGATGCCCTGCAACTCGTCGTCTGTCTCGATGCTGGTCAAGGCCCAGAGTGAGAGCGCGCGCGCTCGCACGGCGCTCTCGTGCCATTCACTGGGCAGCGCGGATGACACGCGCTCCAGATCTTGCTCGAGTGCGCTCGGGTATTGGATGCGCAGCGCGGGGCGTGGTGGCTGTGCCAATGCTGCGCTGATCGCCCGCTCGAGTTCGACCATGCCAGTGCCGTGACGGGCGTCGGTCGCGACGCACGGCACCCCGAGGAAACGGCTGAGCTCGCCGGCGTTGGGGGGATTGTCCCGCACCTCGTCGATCATGTTCAGCGCCACGACGACTCGGACGTCGAGCTCCAATAGCTGCGTGACCAGGTACAAATTGCGCGCCAACTGCCCCGCGTCTACGACCACGACGCACAGATCGGGCCGCGGATTTTCGGCCCAGCCGAGCACCGCGGACAGCGCAATTTGCTCCTCGGCCGAGCGCGCGCTGAGTGAGTACGCACCCGGCACGTCGACCACCTCGACCAAGCGTGCCGTGCCGTCCGTACGCAATGTCAGATCGCCCGAGCGGCGCTCGACGGTGATGCCCGGGTAATTGCCGATGCGCGCGTTTTGCCCAGTGAGCCGATTGAAAAGCGTGGTCTTGCCGGTGTTCGGATTGCCGATCAACAAAAGCAGCGGCGCGCGCGACGCACTGGGCACGAGGCCGGGTTCGCGGCCCGAAACCGAATTGAGCTCTGGCTGAGTCACGGCGCGCTGCGAGCGAGGCCGCGGGGCGCGAGGGTCCCGTTGCCCTCGCTGCGGCTCGCGGTCCCTGGCGCGCGTTCGGCGCTCGTGGCCTCACCCAAACTCACGGACACGCCCTGGGCTTCAGCGTGACGGATCGACAGGCTGCTACCGCGGACCAGCAGCTCGAGCGGATCCCCCAGCGGTGCGACGCCCACGACTTCGACTCGAGTGCCCGGGACCAGCCCGAGCTCCATCAGGCGACGACGGAACGAGCCGTCCCCCGCGACATGAACGACGGTTACCACTTGTCCGATCCGGGTCTGTGCGAGGTTCATCGAGGCGCTAGCGGAACTCTAGCGGACTGAAAACGATTTTCAATTTCAACCGCGAGCTGACCCCAAAAAGCGCTCGAATCGCCTCAATTCCGGGTGCCGCTAGCGCGGCTCGAGCTGGGCGCGCGCCGCCTGAACGCTGGGCGCGAGCGCCCGGCTGTCGACGCTTGCGGGCAAGACACGCAGCACGGAGGTCAACACGTCCAGCATCTGCCGCGCCGATTGGAAGCGCTGCGCGGGATCACGCTCCAGCGCACGATGCACGGCCGAGGTGATGGCGATGGGAAGGTTCGGTCGCTTCATGCTGAGCAACGGGATCTTGCCGTCTCGAATGCTGGCGACCACGTCCGCGTCGGTCGCGGCATCGAATAGTCGCTCGCCGGCGAGCGCTTCCCACATCACGACGCCCAGGCTGAACAGATCACACCTCACGGTCGGTGCGAGGCCCATCAGCAGTTCGGGCGCGAGGTAAGACAGCTTGCCCTTCACGATGTTGGGACGCGTCATTCGACCGCGATCCATCGCCCGAGCCAGGCCGAAGTCGGCAAGCTTCACCTGCCCGGTCTCGGCCAGCAAAATATTTCCCGGCGTCACGTCACGATGCAAAATCGGCGAAATTGTGCGCTGGTCATCGACGCGATTGTGGGCGCCCTCGAGCGCGCGCAACACCTCGATCATCATCGCAGTCACGAGTTGCCATGGCGTTTCGAGATGCTGCTCGCGGAAGCTTGCCAAGTAACGGCCCAGGTGAATTCCCTCCACGAGCTCGGTCACCAGGTAGAGTTGGCCTTGCTCGTCCTCACCGAAATCGTGAACCTGAACGATGTTCGGATGCTGTAGCGCTGCCCCGACTCGCGCCTCCTCGACGAACATATCCGTGACTTCTTCGAAGCCACGCACGGACGACTCGATGCGCTTCACCGCGACGCTACGAAAAAAACCAGCAGCGCCCAGCGTCCGCGCGCGCCAGACGACGGCCATGCCGCCTTGCCCGAGTTTCTCCACCAGCTCGTACTTGCCCGCGAGCAAACGTCCGGGTGCATCTTCCAGGAACGTCATCGCTACCGTTTTCCGCGTCTCAGCATGAGCCGTTCTCAATAGTCTCATGATCCGCGGCGCCGGGCGACGTCAATTGACGGCATGAACCCTCTTGTGCCACTGATAGGATCTACTTTTGTCGGGTTTCATCCTTGAGTTTGGGGCCTCAGACCAACCCCAAATTTTGGCGCAATTGATCAACCGCATGGGTTCGGTAAATCTTTGACCTTCGCCGAGCTCTCGCAACTCTTTCGTTCTCTTTCGATGTGACGCCCGCCGGATGCCCAGCACGCACAAAAATTGGGTAAAAACGCTAGTAATACGGCGTACACGTCCAGAGGACGCCGGGTTTTTGCGCGAGATGTTGTTCGAGGCCACCTACTGGCGCGTCGCGTCGCCGCGCCCGAGCATCGACGAGGCACTGGCTCGCCCCGAGCTGGCCAAGGTGCTCGACGGCTGGGGTAGGCAAGGAGACTTCGGGATGGTCGCGACGGACGGACAAGGCGAGCACATCGGCGCTGCCTGGTTGCGTTTGTGGACGCGCGAGAATCATCTAGCTGGGTTCGTCGACGAGCGAACGCCCGAGCTTGGGATCGGCGTGCGCAAGGAGTTTAGAAGGCACGGCGTGGGAACCGCGCTGCTGCTCGCGGTGCTGGGTCGGGCCCGTGAAAACGGGGTCCCGCGTGTCAGCTTGAGTGTCGAGATCGAGAACGTGGCGCGTTTGCTCTATGAACGTTTCGGCTTCCATCTCCATTCGGTGGCTCGAGGCGTGGCGACGCTCATCGTCCAGCTCGACGACGCCGCACCGGAGACCGAACGGTCGACGGAATAGCCATGACGCGCGGGGCGAAGGGGGTCAGCTGGGCGGCAGGGCTGGCGCTGCTCTGCTTGGCGATGCCGGCACGCGCCGCCAAGTCGGGCCAGGCCTTTCGTTTGGAATACTGGGCGGCCGGAAGCTGCCCGGACGCGGCGGAATTTGCGCGCCAAATTCAAACTCGTGCGCCGCGTCTGCGGCTGGCTGAAGGGGACGAGCCGGCGCTCGGCTTCTATGCCGAACTCGTAGAGCACGGCGGGGACGCCACGGGCCGCCTGACCGCCCGCTCCGCAGACGGTCGGGAAGTGGTGCGCGAGGTGCGAGGGCCGACTTGCGAAGACGTCGCCACCGCGCTCGCGCTGATCGCAGCTCTTGCCGCCGATCCGAACCAACCCGTGAACGACCAGGCACCCCAGGCGCACAAGGCGCCGCGCGTCGCGACCGCAAGCCGACCGCCTGTGCCCGAGGAACGCTCTCTCCCCGTGGTCGAGCCGACCGACGACCCGAAGCAGCGTTGGACCTTCGGCGTCGGCGCCGGAGTGGGTTTCGAAAGCAGTATCGCGCCGAACCCTGGCTATGGGTTGAGCATTGCTTTCGACGCCGAGGGCTACCCGGGCTCGGGTTGGCGACCACTCTTTTCGCTGTCGGCCATGCGCGCGGCGTCGGCGACTACGCAATCCAAAGAGGGGAATACCACGAGCTTCGACTGGGTGACCTTTCGACTGGCCGCGTGTCCCGCTCGCTGGCCTGAGGAGACGCCGCTATTCATCCGCCCGTGCGGGTTCTTGGATGGCGGATTCTTGGCTGGTGACATTCAGCGGGGGGGGAGTAGCCAGGCCGAAACCAAGCCCTGGTTTGCCCTTGGCGGGTTCCTGCGTACCGAGGCTTTGGTGGCGGAAGTCCTGTCCTTTCAACTCGATGGCGGGGTGACCGTGCCGCTGATCCGTAGCCAGTTCAGCGCGGATTGTTCCGACTGTGGGACCTCGTCCATCGCCTTTCAGGTCCCGCGGTCGGGCATTTTGGGCCGAATCGGGCTATCCTACCGCTTCCAGTGATCGATCTTTCCCACGCCGCACATTGACCATGACGAAGGCGATGCGCTCAGAGTTGGCACTGGCAAGGGCGGGGTTCGACGATGAGGCGGGCTCGTCGGCCGCCGGTCCCCTGGCGGAGGCTGAGCAACGCGTTACTCCCGATCCGGTGTCCGGCCCGCGGCTCACGTGTGCAGCGGCGCAGCTGGACAACGCGCGGGTCGCCGTGATGTTGCGCGCACATTTTCGGGACGTGTGGCGGATCGTGCGTCGCTTTGGAGTGCCCGAGAACAGCGCTGACGACGCCGCGCAAGAGGTGTTCATCATCGCCGCTCGACGCCTGTCCGACATCGCGCCGGGCAGTGAGCGCGCATTCCTGTTTGCCAGCGCGGTGCGCGTCGCGGCCAATGCACGGCGCGCCCTCGGCGCTCGTCGTGAGTGTGCCGAAGACGACAGCATGCCGGAGGGGGTCGATCCGCGCCCCAGCGCAGAAGCTTTGCTCGATCAGAAGCGACTGCGGCAACTGCTCGACTGCGTGCTCGACGAGCTCTCGGACGATCTCCGAGTGTGCTTCGTGCTGTACGAGCTCGAGGGCATGTCCTCGCCCGAAATTGCCGAGCTGCTGAGCATTCCCGTCGGCACCGTCGCGTCGCGCCTACGTCGCGCTCGGGAGGCCTTCGAGCAAGCGACGACCCAGCTCAAGGCGCGCATGCATTCGCGAGGAGCTGCGCGATGAGTCGCGATTCGTTGCCTCCGTTGGAAGACGAGTTCACGCGCGCGCTGCTCGGTTCGGCGGATGCCGACGGACCAACGCCTGCGGCCTACGCGAAGGTGGCCGCCACCTTGGGGGTCGGAGTGAGCATTGGCGCGTCGCTCCCGGCGGCCGCCGCGGTCGCGGCTGCCGGTACCGCTGGTGTGGCTCGCTGGTCCAGTTCGCTGAGCGCCAAGCTGTTTTTCGGCTTTTCCGGAGCATTGCTGGTGGGAGGCGCAGGCGCGCTGCTCGCGCGCGGCCCCGGGCCCGTCGAACCGGCGCCAAGTGCCGTCCACGTGCCGGCTGTCGCGCGAACCTCTGGCGAATCGTTGCCCGTCGCTTCGGCGCGACCCTCGAGGGCTGAAGCGCGTCCCGTCGCGCCTGCGGGCGCGTCCGTCGCTGCAAATCCTGCTGCGGTGAGGTCCGTGGGGCAGGGGCACAGTCCGGCAGTGCTTGCGCTGCGTCCGCTCGCGGCGGCCCCCGCTGCGCGGCGAACCTTGCACGCCGCACCCGTGCGAGCGCCCGCGCGCGCGCCGGCGTCCGTAGACTCCTCATTGGCCGAGCAAGTGCATTCGCTGGACCGCGCTCGCGTGGCCCTCGCGGGCGGCGACCCTTCTTCGTCGCTGGCGGAGATCGCGCGCTACCGCGCTGCTTGGCCGAGTGGGGTCTTCTTGACCGAGGCCAGCGTGCTCGAAATCGAGTCGCTGGCGGCCAGCGGTCAACGCTCCCGCGCCCGAGCTCGGGCCGCAGACTTCGTTGCCGCTCATCCTGACAGCCCGCAGGCAGACCGCCTGCGTGCGCTGCTCCCTCGCAAGAAGCCCTAGTACAACTCAGTCAGCCTCGGCCGCTTGCCGAGATCGGACTTTAGCCATGCCGCGTTCGCGAATCAGCGGGCGGAGCTGCGCCGCGACCTTGCCGCTGCCGCCGCCTTGTCCCGCTCGCTCCTAGTAGGAGCCGATCAAGTCGTACCAAAGTTGAGTCTTCCACCGTTGGCCGAGTCGTGGCTATGTTTGGCGCAATGAACGAGCTTGCGCGCTACGTCGTTGACGTGCCTGATTTTCCGAGCCCCGGGATCCTGTTTCGGGACGTCAGCCCGCTTTTTCGCTCGCATTTCGCCGAGACCCTGAGGGCCCTCGATAGCCTGTTCAGCGCGGCAGAATGGGCGGGCGTGGACGCGGTTGCCGGCATCGAGTCCCGTGGCTTCGTGCTTGCTTCGGCGCTGGCCATCCAGCGCGGTAAGGGCTTCGTCCCCGTGCGCAAGAAGGGCAAGCTGCCGCCGCCGGTCGTCGATATCGCGTACGACTTGGAATATGGAGCGGGCGTGCTGGAGATGCAGCCGGGCAGTGGCCGCCTGTTGTTGGTCGACGACGTGCTCGCCACGGGCGGCACGCTGCTCGCGGCGGCGCCCCTATGTGAGCTCGCGGGCTACACCGTAACCGGCATCGGCGTCTTGATCGACATCGGGTTAATCAAAGATTTCTCCTGGCGCGACCTGTCTGCGCGGACGGTCATCCACTATGGCTGAGCAGCTGCCCTTAGTGGTGATCGCCCTGGAACTCGAAGGACAAGGGCTGTTCGAGCAAGCAGATGTCAGCGTGCTTTACACTGGCCTCGGCAAAGTCAATGCCGCGCTGAGCCTCGCGCGGCGGCTTTCGACGCTACGCGCGCAGGGCGCGCTGCCGAATTTGGTCGTCAACTTCGGCACGGCAGGCAGCCGCACGTTCGCGACCGGCAGCGTGGTCGCATGTCGGCAGTTCGTGCAGCGCGACATGGACGTCACCGGACTCGGCTTTGCGCTCGGCGAGACGCCATTCGAGACGCTGCCCGCGACATTGGCGTTCCCGGCGGTGTTCCAGGCTTTGCCCGAGGGCGTTTGCGGCACCGGCGATCGTTTCGAAACCGGCGCGGGCGGCCTTTCGTGCGACGTCATCGACATGGAGGCGTACGCCTTGGCCAAAGCTTGCCTCGCCGAAAGCGTGCCCTTCGCCTGCGTGAAATACATCAGCGACGGGGCCGATCACACCGCCGCGGATGATTGGCAGGCAAGCCTGCCCAAAGCCGCGCGCGCGTTTTGGGACTCGTATCGAACGCTGCTCGGTTAAGCTAGTTCGATCTCGAACCCGAGAGCCAACGCACGCTCCACGATGCGCTGGTACGGCAGGTCCTGGCCGCTGTCGCGCCAGGCGCCGCGCCGGCGCATATCGGCGAACGTCTCGCGCGCGCCCGCTTCCAGGCCAATTGTGGCGCGGAATTCGGGCACGTGCGCCTTGGCCTTGGCCGAGGAATAGGCTCCGTGAAATTGGGACGTCTCGGCAAGAAAGGCAAAGCGCTTCGGATCTTGCGCGATGAGCCAACGGGCGGGCACGAAGATCAGCTTGGCCTGCGTGTCGAGCGCGCGTGCTACTTCACGGTAATAGTCGCGCCAGGTGAGCACTTCATCCCGGGTCACGTTGTAGGCCTGATTGAAGGTGCGCGGGGCGAGCGCCGCGTAGGCGAAGAATTTGCCGCAGTCATCGCGGTGGGTAGATTGCCAAAGTCCGAGACCGTCACCCGCCACCAGCACTGGTAACCCTCGCGCGACGCGATCCCAAGTGCCGCTGTCGAACTCCTGTTGGTCGATCAATGAGGCCCCGGGACCATAGGTGTGACTCGGGCGAGCTATCGTGAGCGCGAACGCGCCGCTCCCCGCAGCCTCCTCAAAACGCTGCTCGCAGCGCAGCTTGTTGCGCCCATATTCGCTGAGCGGCGATAGCGGCCAGGTTTCGGCGATCAAGACCGCGGGCGGTGTGTTCACCGCGTACGTACAGACCGTCGAGCAAAAGACGAACTGCGCGCAGCGTCCGCTGAAGGCGCGCACGCTGGCCTCCGCCTGTTCGGGCGAAAAACAGATCATGTCGTAAACGACGTCGAAGCGACGCTCGGCAAAGGTTGCCACGAACGAGTCCGAATCCGCGCGATCGCCCACGATTTGCAAGACGCCTTCCGGCACAGTGCGCTCGCGACGACCGCGGTTGAAGATCGTGACTCGGGCGCCGCGAGCGAGCAGGTGCTTGACGATGCCCGCGCTGATCAGCCCGGTTCCACCGATGATGAGCGCGTTCAACATCCCCGCGAAGAACAGCACGCGCCCAGCCTGCGAGCAAGGAGCGCGCCGCTGGTGGCGCCCGGTACAAACGCCCACCGACCGAGTTTATAGGGCCGGTTGTTGGTGAAACTCCTGGGCTGATCTAACTTCGGGGCATGGTTACGAGTCCCAAGCTTCGTGTGGCGGTTCTGTTCGGCGGGCGCTCGGCCGAGCACGAGATCTCGCTGCTTTCGGCCCGTTTCGTGGTCGAGTCACTCGACCGCGACAAGTACGAGCCAATCTTGATTGGCATCGACAAGAGCGGCCGTTGGTTGTTGCAAGAGGAGGCGCTGCTGCTCAACGCGGCGCGCGATCCGCGGCTCGTCAAGCTGAACCAATCGATGCCGGGGGTGCTGCTTGCGCCGCATCCGGCGGGTGAAGGAAAAGGCCTGCAGCGCGTGGACTCCGCGTCGGGCACACCCCTGGGAGCGGACGTCATCTTTCCCGTCTTGCACGGTCCGATGGGCGAAGACGGTACCGTCCAAGGCTTGCTCGAATTGTCGGGCCTGCCGTACGTGGGTGCGGGCGTGCTGGGCTCGGCGGTAGGCATGGATAAGGACGTGATGAAGCGGCTCCTGCTGCAGGCTGGTTTGCCCGTGCTGCCGTACGAGACGGTGCGCCGAAACGAATGGCAGAGCGCGCGCGAAGCGACGCTTTCGCGGCTCGCGCAGCTCGGTTTCCCGCAGTTCGTGAAGCCTGCCAATTTGGGCTCCTCTGTCGGAGTCAGCCGCGTAAAGGGGACGGCCGAGCTGACGCCTGCGCTCGAGCACGCCTTCGAATTCGACGACAAATTGGTGGTCGAGGCCGGCCTAGACCACCCCCGCGAGGTGGAGTGCGCCGTGCTCGGTGGAGAGGTGCCGCGCGCTTCGGTGCCGGGCGAAATCACCATCGATCACCCAGACGGCTACTACTCGTACGCGGCCAAATACGTGGACGGCTCCGGTGTACACACCAAGATCCCGGCTGACCTCACGGGCGAGCAGATCGAGGTCGTGCAACGGCTCGCACTCTCCACCTTTCGAACGCTGGAATGCGACGGGCTTTCGCGCGTGGATCTATTCTTGGACAAATCCGGCGCCTGGTACGTGAACGAAATCAACACACTACCCGGCTTCACCGCAGTCTCGATGTTTCCCAAACTGTGGCAGGCGAGCGGCGTGCCCGCGCAAGAGTTGATGACGATCTTGATCGACGACGCGCTGGCACGCGCCGCCAGAAAGCGCGCCAGGCGCTCGAGCGTCTGACCCGGCGCTGGTCCTAACACTAGTTGATCAGTTCTTCAGCAGGAGCAGATCACGATCGTCGCGGGCGGACACGAGTCAATGAGAGAGCCGGCGAAACCGGGCGCCTGCGGCCTCGACCATCGGAGGGGACGCGGGACGGCTGGGTCCACTGCACAGCCAAAACTTAGTAGCTGCCGCCACTTCCCGATCCCGGAGGAAGTGAGCAAGTGGTCCTAAAGCCGCCGTTTTTGGACCGGCCCTCAGGCGCGGGGGAGCGCCGTGACGCCGACCCGCGCTGCCGAAAGTTCGTAGTAGCGCGCGCTCAACTCAGCGTCGCTGGCTCGGCGATGCATGTGGCTCTCGCGACCCTCCACGAAATACGCCCCGGAAATGTGCGCGTACTCGGGGGAGATGGCCAACATGACCGAGCTCCTCGCGCCCTTGCCCAGCGAATCTGGGCCGCGCATGTCGAAGCCAGTTTCGAGCAATTTGGTGGACACCACCCCTGGATGAACGGCGTTGACCTTCACGCCGCGGGCTTCCAAGCGTCGCGCGAGCTCGACGGTGAAGAGCACGTTGGCGAACTTGGAGGTGGCGTACGCCTGATAGTCGTCGAAGGTGCCGCGGGTGTTTTCGATGTCCTCGAGGTCGATCTGTGCACGCGAGTGTGCGATCGAGCTCAAGTTGATGATGCGCGTGAGCGATTGACCGACGTGACTCTCGATCAGTAAATGCGTCAGCAGCACGTGAGCAAAGTGATTCACCGCCAAGGTGAGCTCGATGCCCTCGGCGCTCAGCTCGCGACGCTTCATGTACACGCCGGCGTTGTTGATCAACGTGTCGACGGCGAGCCCGCGGCGAGTGAGCTCGAGCACCAGCGCGCGCACTTGTGACAGCGACGTAAAGTCGGCGATCACGGGTGGAGGGGGCGGGACCTCCGAGACACTCTG